>Ga0163217_1021483_pt1 | contig 10384 bp, 9 predicted proteins | sample SynspAceP_FD_185933 | JGI IMG/M metagenome (GOLD analysis project Ga0163217, IMG submission 185933) | Saline lake microbial communities from Ace Lake in Antarctica - Synechococcus sp. Ace-P (PacBio error correction) | ecosystem: Environmental > Aquatic > Non-marine Saline and Alkaline > Saline ... | reverse complement strand
TTTTTGTTTTTGTTCAGCGCAAATCTCAGGGAACTGGTGCCCGCAACATCAAAGCGAGGTCTGCGCGGGTTAAAAAACATGGCAAAGACGCAGGGAATTGCTGAGGCATCACCATTTTGCGCAGTTCATTCGTCCAGATTCGCCCCAGACATAGGTAGATTAAAAAAAATTTGAACGCTGACCATTTACCATGAGTTGGCCAAACCCGCTATAGCCAGAGGAGACGGGTATAACGGCCGTGCGGTCGGCCAAAGGCGAACACATCATAGGACCTTGCGATTGCCCCGAAAGGCTTATCGTGACCTGCGCCCCCCAACCAGAATGTGTTTATAGCCTGAGGCCGACCAGAATAATCGTTGCCGTCACCCCAAACAGGATCCGAGCCGCCCCGCCGCTATAGATACGGTCCCGTTGCCGCCTCACCGTCCATCAGATCGTTGGCCTGTGCATACATCCGACATCGCCCGATCCCCCAGGACGACCGACTGGCATCCTCACCATAGCGCAGTTCAGCGGCATCTTTGAAGCGGCCATAGCCCGCATCAAGGCCGGTCATTCACCCGCGCCGCCATCGATAAAGTTCGACCCCCGATATACCGTCGATCCGGTCGCTCGCCGCCATGCGCGCCAAGGCGGTATACGATCGTTGCCCTTGATCGTATCGTCATTAGGCTGACCCCGAAACATCTTCGAACACCCCGCTGTGGACAGCTTGAGCTGACACGAAGGTGTTGATTCTTACCGTTGTTACTTCCGGCGGTCACCGTTTATGATCGGTGGCGGCAAAATGCTGTCGCGGCAGGCTCAGATCGGATCGGGCCGATAAAGTTACTGATCAAGCGCATCACCGGTTCATTCATCAGGTCGTTCAGGCGGTGCCTTGTGGTCGAGTGGGTTGTGGCTAGCGTCGTTTCTCGATGAATCGCTTTCAACTAGACGATCAATGGCCAAGGCTGCCCCCGCAAAGACATAGGATATCGTCATCTGTAACCGCCCCACGCCCAGTCACCGCCGCGCCGCCCGGATCACGTCCTTTTGCCACCTTCGTGTTACGAACGGTGAGCTGCAGGGACCTGGATCGTGTAGTGGATCAATTCGGTCAAAGTCATTTTTTATAGTATTTCGCGCTTGCCGTTGTCCGCGAACCCGTCGAGCCTCGATGAATATTGCCACGAACTTGATGATAACTTCGGCGTTTGTCGCCAACGATTCCGATCATCCCCGTCCTCCCCATTGAGGGTGTAATTGCCATCGCCACCGATCAGCACATCCCCATCGACGCCCACCAGGATCGTGTTCATCGCGTCCGGGGCGCACCCTGTCAGGGCGGCAAAGCTTGAACACAGCGTTTATTCGAACACGCGCTATGAACCCCTGATCCCCAGCACAAGGATCGGTATCATGGTCAACCTCTGCTGCCCACCACATCTTGCCTTATCGCACGCACCGACAATCTGGATACCAGCTAGGCTCGGCGTGTGCGTCGGTGGTGATACCACTTGCCTTTGTGCTGGTACCCGCCCGAATTAATGCGCAGCTTCGGGAATGCATCGCCGCTGACATCGCGGAAGATCACGACGTTTGGCCGGACAGCTTGGGTTCATCGCGATCATATTTCCGATGAATTCACCGGTAAAGTTCGCGCCAGCCGGATCGTTCAGGCTGACGACTGGCCATTGGCAGATACCAGGGACATACCCCGCCATCGCGCGCCGTCGTCGCCGGTCTTCTGCGTCGCATATAAAAGATATACGTCATGAGCTTTGCCAGTGCCATAGATGGCATTCCAGGCCAGAAGAGACGTCTACCCCAAGTTCGGACTTGACTTGGCATAGATATTAAACCGTTGAACAGGGCTTGCCATTCTGGGTGTTCTGCGTGATCTGGTTCATGATCTTCGACATAGGCGTCTCGCGCACATTATTTGCTGTCCGATTCTGCCGACTGTTGATGCGGCATGCCTTCGCTTGTCACCATGGAGCAACATTCCACCTCATAAGGTCTGTGGATTTTTTGTACCAGCCCCAGCCGATGATCATTGTTTGGTGAAGTCGCCTGTGATCGACAAAAATTCGGGTTCCAGCTGCCGCGCGCGACAAAGCCTAGCCGACCATCACCCAACCTCTGTCAACCTGCGCCCCAAAGTGAAGCCGCGTGCGATTCACACCCGGCGCCCGAGGTCGGCATCAATCCACACCGTTATTGTTCGAAAAATATCGCCCGTGCTTGATGGTGTTTCGTCACCCTGCCCCGCCAATCACCCGAATCCGTACGTTTACCGGTTCAGGATCGTTATCGTTATAATTCGGGATTGTGCATCGCCGTTACGGCTTGATAATCTTCGCGCAGCTCGCCAAAGCTGACAGGGCCGACGGACCGGTCCGCAGGAAACGTCAGGATACCGCCGTCGCCCAGACCGTATCCCGCATCAAAGGGCGAACCCATTTATCGGCATCCGCCGGCGCTTGTTTGATCATGTCGCCGCCCGCCCCCGCCAAGAATGATATCCTCGCCGCCACCGGGTCAGGATTAACGTCATCCGCCGCCATTGCTGTTGCCACCGTCTCGAACGTATCAATCGGGTAGGGGACTGACAAACCAATTTGCAGGCCCGAGATCCCGGATAATCCGGAGCGCTTGGGTTCGACGGGGATCGGGACCACTTCGATGGTAATAGAGCACCCGACAGGCCGGTGCCAACACATAGTTCCCCCAGACCCGGCGCATTTGATCCTGCGACGTACGCGCGATCAGGTCACCCGCCAAAGTTAACGCCATCCGGATCACTGACAATAGTAGCTTTTCCGTTCCGATTTTGGTGACCTGACGCACAGTGCCATATTGCGGGCTTGTCTTACCATTTTCACGCCGTCAAGATAGGACGTAGATGTCGAAGGTCTCATTTGTGGCGATTCCGAACCGCTTAGCGTGATGACCAGCGTTGTCGTCGTTTGACCGGTGTATAAAGATAGCCTCGTAAGAGGGCGATCATCGGCAGATTTACGGATAGCGGATAATCGCTGTGGGTATCGTCATTAGCATTCCCGCATACGGCCTTTGTCGTTCCCGTTACGCTCCATTCGATTGGTGACGTCGCGCATGATTGCGCGCTGTCGTCGCGGCACCAATTCGGCCGCGTCGTCGCCAAAGAATACCGCGATCATCGCCAGCTCGTTCCAGCCGCTCCCGTACGCGGTGCGGGCTTGTCGAGGCCGGATCGCCATGCCCCGCAACACCGTCTACCGTGGTTGTCAGCGCTGATACTTGTCATTGCCAAATAAAGGATTACGCCGGAATTCCTGACCGGATGGATCAGCAGTCGAAGGCCCGTTCAAAACACGCCGGTCTTGTTTCAAGGTGATCTTTGCGTTGTCGCCAAAAGACGACGGTCGGTCAGGTTTGTCCACGATGCCCGCATTGATCGCGTCATCACCGGTTGCCCCCAGAATATGTCGGTCGACAGGCCGGTGCTGATCACATCTGTTTGCCGCCGAATGCGGGGTTTCAATCGACACCGATGTCGCGCCAGGAACGTGTAGCTGCCGGTCTCAGGGGTTCACAAAGTTGATGTAGCCGTGGTTCGCCAAGAACATATTCGCTAGCCATCGGTGCCACTGAAATCACTGCCAAAGCCGCGCGTGACAATTCGTATCATCCTTGGCCCCGCAAAGGGGGACGATGTCATTGCCCAGACCTTGTGGTGAATCATATCATTGGCCGCCGATGGTTGGGGCCTTTGCTTGTGGACACGCTCCAAAAGCGCGATTGGAAAGATCGCCAAAGTTGCGTCACAGTGCTGTCCAAAGATCGCGTGCCGTTGTCGCCGATTAGATAACGACTGTTATCACCCTGACCGCGGTCGATCAGGTCATCGCATTGCCGCCAAAGATTCAGATCGGTGTGCTCGCGCCCCCCGTGGCGACTTGTCGGTCCGCTTGCATCACATTAAGCATCAGCGATTCGACATTCAGGGTCGCATGCCAGACCAAAGCAGTGGACATTGATTTCGAACCCGTCACCAGATTTCAGCAGACATATCACCCAGACAATGTTCGATCCTCGGAGGCGTAGATTTCGTCGCGATTCAAAGCCACCAGCACCGATATTCATTCCGCCGCGACCTGTGTGGGATCACATCGGCGGCCGCCATAGGCTGTGTCGATAAGATGTGGACGATTCAGCGTCGAAGGTCGCCTTCTTAGGTTCCAGTATGCCGCACAAAGTCACGGAGACCCAGGATTGATCGCGTTCAGCTGGGACCGTCGGTTTCGCCGACATTGCCGTGATCATGTCATGAGCACCACCGCGAGGATCAGATCGCGCCGTAGGCCCGTTCCGAATTAAATGTTCGTCGCCCACGGTTGCGGGGCGACGTTGGGTCGAAAAATTTCGACCAGTGCAATAGCGAGCGTTCACCAAAGTTTGGGTGCCTGCGTCTCGAAGATCACATAGGCGTTGTCGGCCCAGAACGATGTTATTGCCCTGCGCACGCGTTATGTCGTCGCCGCCTACCACCCAGAATTGATATCGGTTTGTCATCGCCCGTACGGGATTTTGTCGGACCGCCACTGGTGTTCTTCGATGGGTCCGGATTCGTCCGCAGTGCCAGACCAAAGGCCCGGCACATTCGTTGCGCCGCACCGGAAAGGATCTCGCCGCTGCCCCGATTAATCAGGTTCTGGCCCTGGCTTGGCTCAATATCGTCGTTTGCGTCGCCCCGATGATAATATCGCTGGCGCGGCCTGTTACGGATGATGTCAGCCGCCGACGAAGGTTCTGTCGGACACCACACGATCCATGTTTGACAGATCATTGTCGTCATTCCAGTAGGCGGCGCCGAAGTCCCGAGATCAGGTTTCACCGCAACGCTTTGCGCCGCCGTTCTCGCCCATATTTCTGCAACAATGTTATCGTTTGCCGAACCCGCCAAGGAATCAGATCAGCACCAAAGCCGGTACGGATGGTTGTCATCGCCACCCGGGTCGCATCCAAGGTTGCCGGCAATTATACCAGCGGTAGCGGAAGGTACGAAATTCGGAGCCTCGTTCTGCCGAAGCAAGACCTGGACCATTATCGCGAGCACGAAGTATTGTCGCCTTGACCCGCATCGATCACGCACCCGCCTGACCGCGAAATGATTGTCGTGCCGGTGAAGGTGTTGATCGTACAACGCCCCCCACATCAGTGGAACGTCGAGGTAAGCGGAGGTCGGCGCACGCGCTCACCCCATCGGTCACATCCGGTCAGACCGCCGGTGCCAAGAGCAGGCTCAGGGCGTCGTTTTTCTCCAGATACTCGAGACACGCTCACTCGGTCGCCAAAGACGATATCATTCCGCGGTGCCCGTTATCAATCTTGGTCGGAATCCTGAACCACCAAAGGACCACAAGCGGCAAGCTCGTAATCCGTTGCCCGGTGACAAATGTCAGCGTCGTCGACGGCAGGCATACTGGTCATAGGGCCTTGGTGTTCAGCGCAAAAGAAGTCGTCGGCGTGTCAGGCGTGATCATTTGTTGTCATTGCCCAGGCCGTGTTCAGCGACGTCACCGTTTGCTGCCACCCAGCAATTTGGCGCGAATGTGTCGCATGATAAAGATCGCGTTCGTCGCCAAAGCCGTCCAGTAGGTCCCGCCGCCTTTAGGAAGTTGCCGTCGGCATCCGCAGCATAGCCGATGGCAGCAGGGGCGATTCCCGACGAATGTTAGATGTCCGGTCTGGGCCAATGAGAACGTCTCGTCGATGCCGCGGTCCGTTGCCGCAGCTTGGGCAGCGGCGCGGTTGTCGGTGATCAGCCGGCGCGCTGTTCGATGTACAATCGGGCCAGAATTGCGGCCTCGTCCGAGATCATCAGCTGATGACGTCTCCCGCGCCCGCAATCGATGTTAAGCAAAGCCGGTGAGGTTTGTTCAGATGACCCTTCAGGAGCGGGTATCGTGGTCAGGTCTTCTGCAGCTTCCGACGATACATAAGATCCGCTCGTCTCCAGCACCAGATGAAGGATGGTGCGGGCCGTCGTGCCCTGAACGTTGGAGAACGTCGTCTTTATTACCCAAAGACAGGTCAAGCGAATTCGAACATTGTGATAGCCGATTGCCGTCAATTTCTGCAGCGTTAGTTGGGCGATACGGTCAGTCTGCTGGCAGCAGGCCGCCAATGCGCCTGTTGGATGGGCAACCTGAATTGGTGCCGCCCGAACGGCTGGTGATACGCAGCACACCGTTTCATCGGCGGTTGAGCGACCAAATGCGGGCCTTGTGCCGCGGCGATCTGTCAGGCCAAATTTCTTGCGCGACGCGTCTGGGGCGTATATCCCCCAAAACGGCAGTATAGCGAAGACAGAAGCAGCCGCCGCCACAGACCCGACCGATCTGCGTCGGGGTCACAAGATCCGGTCACCGTAGACTGTATCCACTGCTGGCCTACAACCAGGTGCGGCGATAGCGAAGTCGGATTGGTATAGTCGCCACCCCCAAACCGCGCGTGTCGATGATGGCACATCCGCGTACCTGGCCAATGCGCCTGCAGCGTCAGATAAATCGGCATGCCCAAAGCGATCCACGCCGACTTATGGATATAGGTAGGAAATCGAAACCGTTTTCGGAGTTCAGCGACGCGAGGATCAAGCGCTGCAAGAATCTGGTTTTTCTGTCGCCGTTCCACGCAATCGCTTCGGTCGTCCGCAGGGCAACGAACGCCGTTCACATTTCCGGCACCATGAAGGTTCAGGCGTTGAAGGTCCCGCTGTCGCGGACAGGCGCAGACTCGACGTTGTCGCGTACGGGGTGATCGTGCCTTTGCGCAAATTCCTCGATTGTGACAGCGGTGGTCGTACAAGGCAGCAAATCAGACCTGCAGTAGTGTCAACGGACGGTCAACGTATCTACATCAAGACCGCCTGCCTTGCCCTCCAAAACCCGACAGGATAGTCGGATGCCGTCTCTTGGTTTTCGACGATTTCAACTGCAACGTTCATAACCGGTAATCGCTTTTCGATTCTTGCTGGGCGTGCACAGTCTCGGTCGCGGCGCGATGTTCCGCGCATTGGCGGTGCTATAGACAAAGGCCGCGAGCTCGGGCGGTGGCCATTCTGTGCCACCATAGCAAGCACGAAAGCGGCCGACCAAACGACGCACTGCGATCTGCTGCCCACTTTCGGGCAACGACGGCATATCAGTCCGGTGAGGCGATCCCCGGTCAGGTATCACGTTGGCATTGGTATCCAGGCTGTCGTCGAGGTTAAGTTTGTTCGCCTGCGTCGGCCCCCATACCAGCACCAGTTGGCCCGTTGATCTGGTCAAGGATGCCGCTGTCGGAACCCGACTTTGATTGGTGTCGTTGCCAGCGCCTGTGGTGGATGAACGTATTGGCCGTTTGTGAGATCTGACATTGACCACATCATTGCGCGGCCCTATCAATTGCGTGTCTTTGCCTCATGTGTGCTTCGACCGTCAGCGTATTCAGTATTTCGGCCCAGGGGAGGATATCGAGCACTTTCGATACCATGTAGGTAATGCCACCGGCAATGCGGCTGCTGCGATGACAACATCATTCCCCATGCCCAGACCGCTTTGGAGGCGGTTTTCGCGGTGAGCAACGCCGTGGTCGGCTGCATGGGCTTTCGCGTTAAAGATTGTTCTGCGTATCAACCTGATCCGCCTCATCCACGCGCAGGGTTGGCATTCACCGGCGCGTAGAATAAAGGATGTTCCTCACCCGTTGCGAAATCGCCTGCAAGGGCCGCCGCAATCGTCGCGGATGTCCCCGATTACGACTGCGCGTCAGGCTGCCGGCAGCTTGTTCGCAAGTGTTTGCGTTAAAATCGACGCGGCATCGGCTGTCGCAAGCACAGTGCGCGCGTTTTCCGTTCAATGCTCAGCGACCCATGTTGCACCGGCCGGTAGGATTAATCACCCGGATCGCGGCCATCGTCCAGTCACACCGCAACTGCTATACTGCTCGGCCACGGAGTTACCGCCGATAATCGCCCTCAGCCCTTGTCGGCGTGCTACCATCGATATCAAGCCATCGATGGCATCCCCGGACTTCGACAATCCGCAGGCGCGTCTCGCCAACAGGTTCACGATGGCACGGGCCTTGAACTGGGTGGTGGGCCGCGTTGATCGCGTTCGCAATCCAGCGCGATCGTCCCGGCAAAGTTTCTGGCCCGCAGCGGCGTGTAGCTGACCGTGATCTGGCCCGCAGTCGACCCTGGCTTGGTGGACAGCGTGATCGCATTTAGGTGCCCGCCCAGTTTGCGGCGGCCGGTCAGGTTCTAAACTTGTCGCCTCCAGCCAGTCCAGCATTGCCAGAAACTGCCGCACTTGATCCGGATGGCCAAAGATCTCTGCCGCACCAATCGCGGTGGCATCGTCATCATTTACGGTCAGGTCGACCGTGAACGGCGTGCCTTCGCCAATCTGGGTCCCCGCTGGCAAAGGACAGATGTCCTGCCCGCGGCGCTGACCAGAATCAACGCGGCCGCTGCTGCCATTTTAGTACCAAAGCGGTCGATTAACGTCATAGAAATTGGGTTCGCCGTTGCGTTGATGCGCGGATCAAAGCCGGACGCTTCGCCATAAAGGGCTTATTAACATGGGTCAAAGCGCCTGATCCTGATTGTGGTCAAACCACCATCCGACGTTTTCGATTGTATCCGCTGTTCCCGTCGGCAGCTTTTCGTTTCGGTCTCGCCGGCGCAGGATCGGGGTTGTTTCAGTCAACTGCCGGTTGGCGACGTACCAACCGATGACACTGATTGAGCCCACGCCGAGGAGTTACGCGCTCGTTGAACGCTGCAAAGACCTTGGCATCGCCCCGTCGATGATATTGTCGTCAAAATCGCCAGAAAAACTGTTGATGGTTTGTGCCCGTGGCCCCAGTTGTCGGCATCAAAGGCGGACGTATTGGCGCAGTGTCATGGCCCCATCGCTGTCCGGCGACAAGGTGGAAAAACCCGACCGGTTGTGATTCTCACCCGGATGCGGACAGCGTTGGGCGCGCTTGTTCTGCCAGCAGCCTGAATACCGACCACTGTGCCGTTTACCTTCACAATCGTACTGCCGCGCAACCGCCGCTTTTGTGATCCGCTGGTCGTCGTCCCCCTGATGTCAGGCGCCAGCTTGGGCAGCCAAGCGTTTGCAAGGGCTTGTCATCGGTCACAACCGGTCTGGCTATACAGCTTGCGTCAAAGGTGACTCCCACGTTTCGCCTAACGGCAGGGATGCCCGCGAATTCGATTCTTCGAGCCACGCTTGTCAAAGCTGAAATCCGGAAACCGTTAACGGGTCAGGATTGTACCGCGTGTATCGGGCGTGATCACCGTCTCGACGAAGAGCGTGGCAGGGATTGGCCGCAATCGGTTGCCGTGATCAGGATGGCATTCTGCGTCAGCACGGTCGGAATAGTCGGGTCAGCAAGTTGATTGGCGTTCGCATCAACCCGCTAACGGACGGTCCCAGCGTTGTCCACCGCCCTGCAAAACCTCATAGAAGGGCCGTAACCGCGGCCACCTGATTAGGTTGGCATCGTCATACAAGCGTGGACAAAAGACCATACCCGCCCGCAACTGCGGAACCGACCAAACGAAAGCTCGCGCATAGGGGCTGCGACGCGTACCTGGAACGCGGTTCGCCTCGCCAAGGTGGCCGCTGCGCAAATGCCGCATCGCCATTATAAGTCCGTGTCGTTCAGCGGCGTCACATCAACGGTGACCCATTTGTCGCCGGTCAACGCACCCGTTCAGCAAACCCAATTTATCGAAACTGTCGTGGGCGGGGGCCCCCCGGGGGGGCATCGGCCCCGTGGACCCCATCGCCGCCAAAAACGCTTCGGCCAGATCGGTGAAATTTTGGCCGCTCTCGGATGATCTTCGGACCGTGGGCGCATCTCATCCAGCAGTAGTTCAGAATCAAAGGCCGCCAGGGACAGGGGTTTTCCTGATATCCACCCGGCTACATAGTCATAAGGCTCAAGGCAGGGCGGCATCAGCCAAACCTTGCGGCCAATGTCAGGCCGCGCTTAGGCGCAGGGGGACCCCAAAGTCTGTGCCTTGAACAAATCCACCCACCGCTGAATTCGGGCCCAAAAGGTTGGAACAGTTGGGCAAAAATCCCCAAATTAGTTAGTGCTCAGCTTGGCGGCAGTTTGCACTTGTTAAAAAACCGCACCGGTTTTCTGGGCTGGTTTCAAGCGGCCCATCCAGTTTTTAGGGCGCCACCAACCTGCAGGCGAAGGGCGGCCCACCGCCCTGCTGGCCAATCCAGGGGGCGGCTTTTGAGATCACGATGGTGTTGGTTCGACCGGGAAAACCCCCGGGGGCAGGCGGGGCCGGGCGATTGCTTTGTTTTGGATTTTTGCCCCCCGGGCAGCCATATCTCTCTCTTTT
>Ga0163217_1020303_pt1 | contig 10384 bp, 1 predicted proteins | sample SynspAceP_FD_185933 | JGI IMG/M metagenome (GOLD analysis project Ga0163217, IMG submission 185933) | Saline lake microbial communities from Ace Lake in Antarctica - Synechococcus sp. Ace-P (PacBio error correction) | ecosystem: Environmental > Aquatic > Non-marine Saline and Alkaline > Saline ... | reverse complement strand
AAGGCGGCGGCCCACTCCCCCGGGCGACGCTGGCGCGCGCGGGGAAGCGAAGGGAGCCCAGCCGCGGCGCCGGCGGGAGCCGCGGCGCCACCCACAAAACAAGACGCGCGCCATGCGCCGGCGGGCCGATGGCGCGCCCGTGAACCCGACACCTGGAGCAGGAGGCCGGGCAACCAAAACACCGCGGGAACCCGCCGCAGCACCGGGCCTCGGGCAGCCAGGCCGGGCCAGGGGGCGGCGCGGGCCCCAAGCGGGGGGCGTCGGGCGCGCCGGGGGTCTCAAGCGAGGGCACCGAAACAGCCGGACGACGACCCAGGCGGACACCCACCGCAGCAAGGAGAAGGAGGGAGGGGCGCCAACAGCGGCGCCACCCCCGCTGGGGGGGGGCAGGGCACCCGCAGACAGGGGGGATGCAAGGCGGCGCAGCCAAACGCCCGGCTGCCCAGGTGGTCCACCAAAGCCGGCGGGGCCCGCCGAGCCCCGCAGGGCAACAACTTGACCAGACCAGCGGCGGCGGGCCGGGAGCAGGCGGCACCCTGGAGCCGGAAGACCCAAGCCAACGGCGGCCGCGCGCGCGGCAACAGACAACCGCGCCCGCCGACCGCAGCCAGCAGGCAAGCGAGCAGCGCACCCGCCAGCAAAGAGCGCAGGAGGGGCGACGCGAAAGCCGCGACCAGCGGGCCACGGAGCAGCCAACCACCCCGCCAGAGGCCGCAAGCGGGTCGCAGGGGCCAGGCGGCGCCAGCCCCAGCGCCCGGCGGAGTGCGCGGAGGAGCGCGCCGACAGCCACACCCCCAGGCCGGTGAACCGCAGACACCACGGGCGGAAGGCAAAGAGACGGCCCCGAGGGCGGCCGCCGCCACCGGCAGACCCCACGACGGGCGGCAGCGCCAGGCAAACCAGGAGGGCGAGGTGGGCGCCAGCCGCGGGCCAACCGCGGCAGCGCAGACCAGACCGCCCAAAGCAGGGGAGAGCACACAGGCGGCGGCGCGAGGGAGGCCGAGCAAGACGGCAACACGCCCCACGCGCCACCGCCGAACCCCGCGGAGCAGCCCCACCCAGGGGCGAGCGGAGCCCGTCACGGGCAGCGACCGGCACCGCCACCACACGGAGCGCGAACCCGACAACCAGGCGCGCCGCCCTCCAGGCAAACCCAAACGCCACCACACGACACAGGCCGAAGCCCAGCGAGGCCGCACCCCGCAGAGGACGCCAGAGCAGCGCGCAGACCCGGGCGGACCGCCAGCCCGCACGGCCAGAGAGCCGGAGGGCCCCACGCTGAGACGCTGCAGCCTCGGAACCCGCCACGACGCAAGGCAGGGCCCCGCCGCGAGGGAAAGAGGGCGGCCCAGGCGGCAGCAGCGGCCCGACGGGGCCAGCGCAAGCCCGGGCCGCCAAGCGGGCGAGCGCAGAGGAGGCGCGCACAGAAACGGTCGAGGAAGAAAGAACCGTATAGCGGACCAGGGAGCGAAGGAGGGGGCCAGCCGGACGAACAGGCAGCGAGGAGAGCAACCAGAAGCAAGGGAACGAAAGTCACACAGATTCAACCGGAGCAAGCCAGGGAATCCCACCATCAAGGGGGCCGAGGGACCCGGCAAGCATGAGTTCCCCAGGCAGCCGAGCGAGCCAGCCGGCACACCGTCAGGACAACCAAACCCTGCCCACGCGAAACCCAGAGGGGCCGGACAGGTCCGTCGCCACCGGAGCCAACCAGCCCCGCGCAAAGCGCGAAGCAGTGGGCTGGCGAAGCGCCCAGCCGGCCGCACCAAGCAGGACGCGGCCGCCGCTGAGCGCAAGAACCACCGACCGGCAACCCGGAGGCCAAGGCCCGAACAGCGAAAGGGTCCCAAAAAGGAAACAATGAACACACGGCGCGAAGGGCCTACCAAGCAAAAGGGAAGTCGAGAGCGTAGGGAGCGCAAAGGGCCGACGAGGATGACGACTCACCCCCCCAAAATGTGGGAGCCGCGAGGCACCCGCAACAGAGCGCCGCTGGCGGCCAAGCCCAAACGGAGCGGAAGACCAAGAAAGAAAAGCCGGGCGCAGGATCCGCACCGGGAGTACAACCAACAGATGGGGAGCGCGCGTGGGCAAGCAAAAGAGCGCCGAAGGGGGAAACGGGAGCGTCCAAACAGAAAAACCCAGGGCCCGAGGGCGGCGAAAGCGCAGCGGGCACGGGCACGACCGGCCACAGAGACGGGGGGGCAGCGTCCCCAGAGGCTCGGGCCGGCGGCCCAGAGGGGGGACAGAATAAGGGGAGCGACACAGCGGGCAGGGCCAAAAAGCAAAACAGGGCCCGTGAAGCAGGAAGAGCCACCCCCCACGGCAAACGGGCGGGGACCAGGGCGAAGCAAAGGTGCGGGAGTCAAAGTCAACACGCCAAGACCCCGAACCAGCGCGCCCAAGCCACACAGCCACGGAGAGCAAAAGCTGTGCCAAAAACAACGCACCAGGAACCCGAGCGAAGCGGGCGGACACGAGCAACCGCCAGCACGGGCAAACGAGCTAGAGCAACAAACAAACACCTGCATCAGCCTAAACGACCCAAGGACCCCGGCCAGAGCACCGGCCACAGACCGCGCCGAGCAAAAGGACCGGAGCCAAGGCGGGAGAGCGGCCGGGGCGACGCAAAAGCGGGACCACCCGCGCGAGAAGCCACAGCCAGGGGAGCAAAGACCGGCCCAAGGGGCGCAACCAGCACGGAGGAGCAACACCCGGCCCCAGCGGAGGCCCGGGTCGACCGGGCGGGCGACCGGAGGCGGGCGGACACCCCGCAAAAACCGAGGCAGGCCGGCGCCGCGCGCCCACGCGGACATCCACGGCCCGCGCCGGGCGCACACCCCCGGAAACAAAGCGCGGCAGCCCGGAGCAGGCCGCGGAAAAGCCACGGGAACCAAACGAGTCGCATGGCCCCACCGATCGCCGAGCGCGCCGGAAAACCACGGCGAGCCACCACACCCCAGTGGAGCGCAGGCGGACGCGCCGGCAGCGCAACCAGGACGCTCCGCCGCCCCCGGGGGGAAGAAGAGCCTGGATCTGCACGGGCGCCGCCGCCCGGCCCCCAGCCACCCCCCGAGGCGGAGCGCACCGGGCGGCGCCGGCGCCGAAACTCAGCAAGGGGGGACTCAGGCAGCCGCGGCCGGGCCCACTCCGGACGGGCAGAAAGCGACCTGGAGCCGGCGCCAGCAGCGGGACCGCGGCGCAACGCACGGACAGAGGATGCCGCAAGCAGGCCAGCAGCGCCGCGCCAGCCTGCCGCCAGGGGCGGGGAACCGACAAACAGACCCCGAAAGAACCCCGAACACGGAACGAAACAGCGGAAAGCCAAGGCCAGGGGGAGCCCCGACGGGCCGGGCAGCCAAGCCCACCGGACGGCGCCGACCACCACGGCCGGGCCGCCGCGCCCCGCGAAGCACCAGCCTGCCAGTAGCCAGGCCCAAACCCCAGCCCACTGCCCCGGAAGCACGGCGGCCTCCCGCGCGCCGGCAGGCGCCAGGGGCCTAGCCAGCCAAGCCACGGAGCGCCGAGTCCACGAACCGACGAAGGGCGTGCGGATCGAGAGCGGGAAAGCGCACCCGGGATTCGGCGCACTAAGACCCATGACGCGCGGGCCCGCCCGGGCCGGAGGGGGTGGGCAAACGCGGCGCGCAGGCAAGAGATGGCCGGGAGAAGCGGCGGCGGGCGGGACGATGAAGCAAGCAAGGAGCACCAGCCAACCAGGCAAGGCGGGAGACGCCCAGGCAGGCCCGGGAAAATGCCGGGTGGGGCCAACGGAAAGCGGGACACGACACAACGAGGCGCCACCCCGTGGCAGCAGACAAAGAACGAGGGGAAGAGACAACCTACATGGCGTATGAGCGACAACTAAGGATCCAGAACAGAGGCGCGTGGCGCAAGAAAGAAGCGGAAAACGGTGCGGGCTGAACCGCAAAAACAGGAGACAAACCCGGCCGCCGAGGAAGCGACAAAGACGCGAAAAAAAAAGCGGGGCACCAGAGGGCGGCAGACTGGAGACGCACGAGAGTGAAGCACGAGTACCGGGTAGCGCAGGGCAAAGCCAGCCTAGGCCATGCAGGGGAATCGCCGATGAGCAAAAAGTGGCGGGAGAGGACAGGCACCGGAGCGAGCCAAGGTGACACTTCAAAAGCGAGCAAGCAGGAATGGGAGAGCAAGCGAAGAAGCGCGTATGGGAGGAAAAAACGGAGCCAGTAGGGAAACCACGTGAAAAGACAGGGGGAAAGGGACGGGGGGCGCCTGTAAGAGCACGCGACACGCCGGAGGGGCGGCCAGCCGAGCCCGAAGCCGCAAAAGCAAAATGACGAGCGAAAGCTGACAGGCGGGGGGAGCAGGCGAAGAAAAGAGTTGCACGCCCGAAAACTGCGAAGGCGGAAGCGGGGCGGAAGAGGAAGCAGAGAGGCGTCGAGAAGCGAAGGAAGATGACGGAGCAGCAGTAACCCCGCGAGCCATAGGCCGAGGGCGGCAACCTGGAGGAGCGGATCGGGAGGCCCGCACGGCTCGGGCCGAGCAAGCCCAGAGCCGCGGTGCGGCCGAGGCGTACCCAACCCGGCGCCGTCCCCTGCTGCAAGCCGAGCAAGGCATGCGCCCCGAGAAACGGAGGCAGCGCCAGCAAGCCCGCCAGCCCCAACGCGCCGGCGAACCCGGACCGCCCAGCCTCGCTTGGATGCCACCGGCGAACCAAACCTACGTCAACTAGGCGCCGGGCACGGCCGCGCCCGCCGCGGCGCGAGACCAGACTGCCACGACCAGAGCGGGCCCGGCCGAGCAGCGGCCGTGGGGCGCGCAGAACCCAGGCGGCGCGCGGAGCTCGGGCAGCGCGGCGGCCGCCCCAGCGGCGGGCGCTGACCGAAAGGGCCAGGGCGGGCGGCGTTGCCGCGCGGGGGGCCGGCAGGCGCGAAAACGGTGAGTCGGGGAGGCAGCAGCCCGGGGGGCGGGCCGCCGACGGCCACGGAAGGCGCACGCGCAGCACCCGCGGGGCGCGATGCCCCAGGCACGGGCCACAGCCGGCGACGCTCGGAGCAGCCCGCACGCCCTCCACCCGTCCGGGGGCGTCCCACCGGCGGGAACACGGGCGGGAGGCCCGAGCGAAGCGGGCAGCGCGAGCACCACCCGCGCCACCCGGCGGGCAGCCCCCAAGTCGGGGGTCCGGCGGGGCGGGGCAGCCGCGCGCCAAGCTACGCCGCAACCGCCACAGGGGGTGCGGGCCAAGCCGGGGGGGGCCCGGGCCGGAGCGAATCCGCAGCGCAGCAGACCGACGCGGGGGAGGCGCAAGCCGGGCCAAGGAGAACGATCCCGCGGAGCCCGGGCTGGGCCAGGAGCCGGGCCACACGAGGGCCGCCGCGCGAGTAGCCACCGCCGCGCTGCCGGGAGGCCGGGGCGCGGCGCGCGGAGACGCGGGAGGCGGGCGAGGGCGCCGGCCGCCGCGGCCGAGCGCCGGAGCGCAGCAGCCAGCTCGCGGGGCGGCAGGCCAGCCCAGGCGAAGACCCGCCCCAGGAGCCGCCCCACTTGCGGCAGGGGGAACGGGAGCGAGCCGCGGCCACACGCCGGAAGCGCGGGGACAACTGGCCAGCAGGGGGCGGCGCAGCCGATCACCCCCACGGCGCGGGCCGCACCCAACCGACCACACCACGAGGAGGGGAGCAGCGGCCCCCGCAACTCCGGGCGCACACAGCCCGAGGGGGCAGGCCAAGGCGCAGGCAGGCGGTCGTGAAGCAACAGCCCGGAAGACCCACCGCCAGCAGACCCCACGAGGCCAGCCAGAACACCACAACGGCCCACGCCGGCCGCCGACCCAGAGCGCCCCAGCCACGGGGCGGGCAGAGGTGCACCGAGGTGGGACAGAGACGATCAGGAAGCAGCGGCAGAGAGACCAATGCGGCACGCCGCGATGCGCCGAGCCCGGGGGGGCGCAGATACCAGCAGAAAGACGAAGGGAGGATTGCACGTCTAAACACCCAGCGCAGAGAGCAAACCGGACCACCGGGGAAGGGGGCACCCGAACCAGGGGGCCAAAGGAGCGGCCGGGCAGGGCAAAACCGGGCGCCCACGGCACCACGAGCACGCCACCGCGATCACCGCCGAGCACCGGGGCGACGAGTAAGGCAGCACCCGGAGCCGGGAAACTGCCAGCCGGCCCAAGCGAAGCGCACGGCGAGAGGGGCAGCCAAAAGGGCCGATGCAAAACCATCGGAACAGGGGAGGCCGAGCGAGCAGACGCCGAGAAACCGAGCCCATGGGGGCGCGGTGCGGGTCAGAGTGGAAAGACGGCAGCAGCCACGGCGGCCCGCACCACCGAGGGACAGCCAGGAAGGCCCAATGCAGGCGACGAGGAACCGGGGGATCGCAACACGGGGGACATGGAAGGAAACCGGTGGGGCGAAAAAAGGCGGAAGGATAACAATCACCCCGGCCCGCGCCGGGAGCGATGCAAGCAGGCCGCGGGCAGGCCTTGCGGGCCGCGCCGCCCCGGGGGCCGGGCCCGAAAAAAAGGGGGAAAAGCGGGGGGCCGAGGAGCGGAAGCCGCGGGCCCGGACCGCGAGCAGCACCAGAGCACGGCCGGGGCGGCACGCAAGCTCAGGCAAGGGCGCGGCCCAAGCCCCGGCCACCACAGAGCCGGCCGGCGGGGAGGGCCGCCGCCCACGGCGGCAAGGAGGCGCCCCGGAGCGCGGGCGGGGTGGCGTAGACGACCACCCGCGGCCAGCGAGCGCAAGGCCGCCAGCGGCCCGGCCCGACCGGCACACGAGCCAACAACAGAGCAGGCGCCGCGGAGAAGGGCGTGCACGCCAAGCGCGCCAGGCCAGCGGGGGGGCGGAGTGCGACCAGCACAGCCGCAAGGCGCCTGCCAGCCGAGGGGCAGCCAGCCCACCGCGCATGCGCCGGGCACGCCGGAAGTGAAGGAGACCGCCATCAGCAAAGGGCAAGCCACGCCGGCTGGCCGCAGCACCCCCCACCGCCGGCAACAGTGCAGCAGGGAAGCGGCCCACCAGGGGAGCGGAACGCCAGGCCCAAGCGCGACAGCCGCCGCGGACCCCACGCACGAAGCGGCAGCGCCCCAGCCGCAGCGCGGCCGCGCGCGAGAGCGTGCCCAAGCCGCCGCCGGGAGGCGCCGGCCAGGTGCCGCCAAGCCGCCCCCCCCAGGAGCATCCGAGGGTCAACCACCGCACAGCCCGCCAGCACGGCGCGAACAAACAGCCGGTGCGCGAAAGTAGCCTGCCAGCGACGGGGGGAGCGAGGGGCCGCGGCAGGGAACACGCGCCGCGAAAGGGGCACAGCCTGCCACCGCCCCGGCGAGGCGGGGGAACGCACCGCCGCCGCAGGGCGCGCCCCGCCGCAACGCCGCAAGCCACGCCCGAGCAGGCGAAGGCGGGGGGCGGCCGGGCCAGCCGCAAGCGGGGACCAGGGGGCCAACAGCCGGGGCGGGCCCCCGCGCGCCAGGCGCGAGCAGGGAGCGGGGGGCCCAGGGGCGGACACCGACAAGGCAGGCGCGGAGGCCAAACGCTCGGTGGCCGCCACCGCCGGCCAGGGCCAGGCCGTCAGCACCAGCACGGGAGCGCCCGCGCGGCGCGCCGCCGGCCACCCCGGCAACCGCCACGCCATCGCCCCAATCGTGGCCAAAGCTGCCCAGCGACCGGGCCCCGGCAGGCCAGGAAACAAGGGCCAGGGCTGAGCCCGCCCGAAGCGAGCGACCCGCGGACCTCCCCGGCGGCAGCAGTTGAAGGGCAAGATCGCCGGAAGCACAGGGGGGACGGGGGGCAGGCGCGGAAGCGGCGCGGGAGGGCGACGGCGACCGGGCAGCCGAGCGGGCCAGGCGCAGAGCAGGCGGGGTGGGGAAAGGCAGCAAGCGCGGTGCCCGCCACGCGCCAGGCCAGCACCCCGCAGCCGGAGAACCCGCGCAGCCGAGCAGCCGCGGCGCGGCCCACGGCCAGGAACGGCACCGCCAGGCAGAGCGTACTCCAGGCAACGGGCGAGGTCGACCACCGCAAGCGGCGGGAGCGCAGCGCCAGCTGCGAGCAATCCAGCCGCGCACAGGCAACACCCGCACGCGAACAGGTGACGGGGCAGCCAGGGCGCGGCGAGAGTGGAGGAGAGGCCGGGGAGGGGGGCCCCTGAGCAGGGCCAGCCGGGCGCAGGCCGGACCGGAGCGAGCCGCAGGGAAGGAGGGCAGGCGCAACAGGCGGCGCAGGACCACCCACGCCAGGGCAGGGCCGCAGCGCCTCACCCAGAAGCCACGGGAGGAAGCGCAGCGGCAGCAAGGGAAGCAGCGCGGACGCCAGCAGCCCAGCAGCAGCCGCAGAAGCCGCGAAGCCAGAGCAGGCCGTCCCGGAAAGCAACGAGAGACGCCGAGGGGCGCAGGCAGGCAGGCAGGAGACGGGCCCCACCGCCGCCAGCAGACCCCACGCCCGCCCCGGCCCCGCGGCCAGGTGCGCGCGACCCGGCCGCGCCGTGAGACGCGGCGCGGAGACCGCCGCGCACCCGAAGGCCCCAAGCGGCTGAGCCCCCCGGCAACACGGCCAAGCCCGCGCAAGCGCCCGAATACGCAGCCCGCCGCGAAGAAAAGCAAAAGCCCGCAACACGCAGCTCCGGAACGACCACGCGGGCGCACGAAAAAGCGCGCGCCCAGGACGGCTCACAGAACCAAACCGCGCAAAACTCGGGAGAAAGCGCCCGACAACACCGGCCGCGCGGGGCGGGCCACCGGGCCCGGGCGCGCAACGGGCACCAGGGGCACGGGACGGGAAGGGCGGGGGACAGCCCCAGCGAACCAGGGCCGCCCGACCGAGCGGTGGGCCGATCAGCAAAGGCCAGCCGCCAACCGGGAAGCAACCGGGAACCGGCGGGCAAACAGGCCCCCCAAGGGAGCGCGACAAGACCAAAGCGCGCCGCCAAGGGAACCGAGCGAGCGGAAGGGGCCCGGGAAAGCAACAAGGCGGGGGAGGGCAACACCCAAGGCGGACGCGGGACCGGGCACGCAGGCCGGGCGGGGCGGCGCAGCACCCCGCCGGGGCGGGGGGGGAGGGGAAGGGCGCGGCCAAACAGCCGAGAGGGAAAGAGCCGGGCCAGCGGGGCGACCCAGCCAGACCGCGGGCAGGGGGAGCAGACCGGACCCGCGGGCGGCCGGAGGCGGCGGCGCGAGCCCAATGCGGCAGCAGCTCGAAGGCCCAGTGACGGAACGGGGAAAACATCACCGCCGGAGCGCCCATGTCGCCAGGCACACCGGAGGGCATCCGCACACACGCCCGAGGGCACCAGATACAGCGCGTCAGGGCGCGACGAGACACGCAACGGCCGACCGCAGAGGGGCACGGCGGCACGGCGGGCCAGCCGCCAGAGCAGAAGCAGGGGCACCCAAGGGCCCAAGAGCACGCACCGACCCCGAGAACGAGGCAAGCGCGAGACACCCGGAACCACACCAGCCGCAGAAACGGGGCCGCGGGCACAGGCCAGCGCAGACGCGCCTGCCAGCGCAGGCAGACCGGGGACCGGAGACGCCCCGCGACCAACCCAGAGGCAAGAAAGCGCCACACAACGGGCCGAAGGCGTGTGCCAAAAAACGAAGGGGGCACAGGTACACACCCAAAAACCCCCACCCACCCCAAGCCCCCACAAAACCGACGTTCGAAACGAACGGGAGGGCAGCACAGGCAGGGCAAACAAGCCGTGCAGAGCCAAACAAAGCGAAACCGCCAAACCGGCAGGACGAACCCGGCGCACATGCAGAAAAGCAGGGGCCGCGACCAAGCGCCACCGCAAGGGGCCACGAGGGAGGCACCCAGCGGCCGGCGGGAAAGGACGGCCAGGAGACCCAGCGCATCCAGCGGAGCCGGGGCGGAAGCAGCAAGGCACCCAAGGGCCCAAGAAGGCGAGCGAAGAACGCCAGCCGGAGAGAAGCAAGCGGGCACGAAGGCTCCAGGCAAGGGCAGACCCGGCCGGAGGGGCCACGCCCAGAGCACCGGAGCCAACAGAAAAAAGGCCCGAGGAGCAGCCCGCAACCGCGAGCAATCCCAGGCCCCGGCACATCGCGGCCGGCAGCAGGGCCGCGCCCACAAAGAACCGCACGGCACCGCCCCCACAAACGCGGCGAAGCCCCACGCTGGCAGGCCGAGGCGCGCACAGCAGGCGCCCGGCGGCGTCAGGCGCCCAAAACGGCCAAGCAGCCGGCGGGGGCCAGATCCGGGGAAGGGGAAGCGCCGGCGGGACCCCGACAACGCCACCCCACAGCCCAGAGCACCGGCGAGGCCAGGCCAGCACCGCGACCAGCACGCCAGACCAGCGCGGCGGCCGACAGAGGGATAGCCGGGCCTGAGAGCCGCGCAGCAGCAGGCCGCCTGATCAGCCCGCAGCCCGGCCATACAGCGGAGAGGGAAGG
>Ga0163217_1101453_pt1 | contig 10385 bp, 11 predicted proteins | sample SynspAceP_FD_185933 | JGI IMG/M metagenome (GOLD analysis project Ga0163217, IMG submission 185933) | Saline lake microbial communities from Ace Lake in Antarctica - Synechococcus sp. Ace-P (PacBio error correction) | ecosystem: Environmental > Aquatic > Non-marine Saline and Alkaline > Saline ... | reverse complement strand
GACACTGTGAGCGCGGCTGCCCCGGATGATTCCGGATGCAAGCGCGCCCCGTCGTGAGGAGGCGATACGCGAACGGCGGGCGACGCGCGGATTGGGCCGGTGCGTTTCGGTTCAGCTGCAGTTTTTCGAGTCATCAAAAGTTTGTCCCGGCTTTGCGTAGACGATTTGAAGAACTATAGGATTTGGATCACAACACACCCGGGTCTCAGCAACTTCCACGAGCTGTGAATTAAATTATCTATGAGAATCAAAGGGAGCGGAGAAGAAATGGAGAGAAATACTAATATTAGCAGAACATTTAACATTTCAAAATAATTGGGCAATAAGAATATTCACCAGCAATTCTAGATAAAGGTCATTTCTATACGTCAAAAGTGTCTTCGTCAAAACAAAGTCACCATCGCGAAAACAAAGAACTTTAGATCGCGAACGGACATAAATTATTAATAAAAGATCGATACAACGATGCAGCAGAGGGAAAATAGACCAAATCAAGCTCTTTGAATGCGGCTACGAAAACAACATGAAACGAAAAAAAAAATAGATTTTCTTGGCAGAGTAGGTATTCTGGCGTTTTCGGACAGATCGCGTGTCGGCGGGTTCGGCGATGGCCTTGTTGATGTAGGGGTTCACGACTCAGGTGTTCAGTTCGGGTTTCAAAGTCGTGTGACGCCGGGTCCATGGGGATTTTTTCCTCGGGGGGGTCCAGCAATGAGGGTCACGCGCGAATTGATGTCGAGGGTCAACAGTTTGATGATCCTTACCCCCCCCCCCCCTACCTGACCAAATGCCTGGAATCAGGGGTGTTTGCCGGTAGCGCGGCATATCGCGTCATTTGGCAAGCCGTTGGGATGCCGTATTTTGCGTGGCGAAAATATTGCGCCTGCTGAGTTTATATGATGTCAAATGGTCGTGGGTGCCCGCTAATTTACCGCTTGTTGCGATTGCTACCTACTGTGTGGTTTGCCGAATAAAGTTTTTTCGAAGAGGAGCCCCAAATGGCCCGAGTTGAAGCGAGCAATGGATATGACGTCGTTATCGTCGGTGCGGGCCCCCTGCCGGGCTGTCCGCCGCGATCCGTTTGAAGCAACGAAGAGCGACTGCAATGTGGGTCGTGCTGGGAAGGTCGAGTGGGCGGCATTTCTGTCCTGGCGCGGTTTGGATCGGTGGTCTGGACCGCTTTGATAGGTTGGAAGAAAAAGGGCGCCCGATCAAGCAGGTCGAGAAGAAACTTCTATATGCTTGGGCCGAGGCGGGAAGATCGCGTGCGAACATTCCCATTGCGGCTGATGTTAAACCCAGGGAATATATCGTTTCCATTGGGAAGTTTCGTTGGATGGCCGGCGGTGAAGCTTTGGCGTGGATCTTCGGGATGGGTGCTGCTGAACTCGGGTATTGGTGACACGCGAGATCAGGGCAGTACGTGTCCGTGAATTCCGGCACTAGCCGTCGAGTTGGACCAAGGGCCGGGTATGACCCCGGTATGGAGCTTCCGGATAAGTATGTGTTTCCTCTCGGAAGGCGTCGAGGGGGCTCCCTCGAACAGGTGATCGCGATACGTTTGGTTGCGAAAAGGCGCAGAAACCCGGCCTTTGGCATGAAAGAAATCTGGGAGATTGAACCGCCCAAGAAAAGAGGGACCCGTCACGCACCACGCTGGGTGGCCCTTGGGCGAAAGAAGCGGGCGGCGGGTCGCTTCTTTATCACATCGAAACAATAGGTGGTATGTCGGTTTCGTTGTTTCACTTGGCTTCGATACGCGCTCTTCCTTACATGGATTTCAGCCGGTTCAAGCATCACCATGGTGCCGAGTGATAGAGAGAGAGCATTCGCTTATTGCGCGGATTGCCCGTCCGGGGGGCATATCAGTCCATTGCCACATGGTTGCACGGGTTGTGGCGTTGCTGGGCTGCTCTGTCGCTGGTCACGTTGCGCGCATCAAGGGACCATGCCCGATGTACTGTTCGGGCAAGCCAGCGGACGGCTATGAGCTATTCGGCAGGCCGAGAGGCGACCGAGTGACGTTTACGGAGGACGATGTACGCCACGGCGAAATCGGCAAGACTGAAAAAGGTCGACGTCAGCCTTGTGGAGCAAATAGGGCCTCATGAGTTCCGATCGCCCGTGGGTGGGTTCGACATGTGGCCAACATTTTGGCTTCTCGCTGTTGGGGACGTTGGGGCATGGTAATTGTGCGAGGCGACGAAAGGCGCAAGCATAAGATCGATTACCCCAAGCGATGAAGCTGGCTTTTGACGTGCTGACAACGTGGGGTCCTCCGTTCACCAACACCGTGAACGCCTGGATTTGAACGGTCAAGGACATCCGGTGCGGTTGAACATAAGACCTGCCAGAATACGCGGGCCCTTCGGCGCGTATTTGCCCTGCGGGGGTGTATGAATCGTAGAGGAGCGGCCAAGGTACCGCGCTTTGTATCAACTTAGAATGCGTGATTGCAAAACTGCGACATTCAAGGGACCCGAACAGATATGCTGGACCCACGCGCAGGGTGGGATGGCCAGAACTACTCCAAATGTAGCGTCCCCGCCTTACGGACAATTCGATCAAGGCGTGTTCGGCGCGCCCTTTTTTTCAGCCGAGGTTCGCGATAGAGGGTAAGCGTATGCCCCTTTTGGAAGGCTGCATTGCGTTGACGGACTGTTAGCCTTTGCGCCAATATTAATGGGTGAGTATGATCCGTAGTAACCTATTGTTGACCGTAGGTTTGGCGTGACGGTTTGCATGTTTCCCGATGCCGCCACAGGCGCAATCGGGAGCCGGTTGCTATCTAGCGGTGGACATGCCTGCACGGGTACGTGCGATTTTTGCGGGAATCGCGAGATAATGGCGAAGCATTGGCCGCTTGATCAAACCCTGAATTCTTGAAAGCACGGGTATGGCGCTTTTGTCGCCTCGGAAATTCGAAGGCCTTTGCTGTTGGGCGCGTAATGTGTCCATGGCGTGTCGTGCTGAGATACGGGCATCTAGAGTGGACCCGCGTTAGGTGAGAAGACATGTGTGGTCATGGGATGATTCGCGGCTAATCGGCGACCGAGGTGGGATTTGGCCTTGGGTCTGACGGGTGGTCAAGCTGGGCACAATGGGCGTCGGGATATGACCGGCCTTGCCAATTCCCGAATGTCCTGAGTAGAGGCTGGGATGCAGGGGTTTGTGATGTACACAGGCTTTGGCGTTGGGTCTGTCGGCGATTATGAAGGGGGCAGAAGGCATCTTTTGTCGATCGAGCAGGGGGTCGCGGGCCAGACGGCCGGGGGGTGATTCCGCGGGTCGAAGATTTTGGGCCAGTTGGGGCGATCGAACAGCCGCTGCGCTGTGCGACAGTTTTGGGTGCAACAGTGACACTGAACTTTGATGATCTGGGTGCGCGCTCTTGCAGGGTGACGGGCAGGGTTGCTTTACCAGATCCCCGATTTGCTAAGGCGGTATGTCGAAGGTGTTCTTTACCTTCCCGGCGGGGTGTTGTGCGAACGAAAGCGCCGGTGACTACTATGTGCTTGCTGTTTGCGCATGCCGCGTACTGGCGCCCGATTTCACATCCCGCGACTGTTGCTGACGGGGACCTGCTGGAAACATCGGCCCCAGTAGATCGGCAATTCAGGAATGCAAGACGTGCCGCCGAAACCGCTACCTGGTGACTGGGACGCGCCGGCCGGCGTTGCCCGGCGTCTAACAAGCCCTGAGCAGGCGATCGAGGTGCCTGCAACAACTGAGGTAGCATGGGCCCGTCGTCGGTCCCTTTCGCTTTGGGCGATTGCGCTGGCGGGCACAGGGACGATTTTCAAGGCTCGCCGATAAATCTGACGACAAGGCGATTGAATGAACCTGCGAGAACCGCCCCCAACGTGAGGTTTGTATTATGCGCGTGGCCATGCCGAAGAACGCTTGGGAAGGCCCGAGCATCCGAACGCGATTTCCGCCACCGCGCTCGAGATCATCCGACCAACGCAGGTAGCTGAATCCTAGGGTTATTCGTTGGTTGAACAAGGTCAGCAATAGGTCGAGGCGCTGAACATGAATTGATGCGCCCGCTGTCCGCAGCCAGCCCGGATCCGGCTATATCGTGAATTCTGTTGGTTGGGTGCTTTACCGGGGGCGCTACGAAGGGCCGTGACGATGGAAAGCCGTAGGAGTAGAGTTCGTTTGCGGGGATCCGGGTGCTGAACGACCATTGGAGTGATGTTTTGGTCAGTGGGTCGCCAGATGAGGCCGATTCCAATGGCGCCGGCCCTGTCTTTCGTCCGTCCGAGTCAGGCAGCGAGGGCAGGAGAACGCTGCGGCGCAGATCGAGGGTTCGGATGGACTGACTGTATTGGCCGAAGAGGGGCACGACCGGTCTTAGAAGCCTCGCTGAAAATGACTCGCCAAGGCCTCATCCCCTCGGGGTTAGCCAGCAACCGGAGCGCTTGGGCAGGTGAACTGCGCTGCAGTCAGAGGGCGCCGCAATGACGGGTATCACTTGTCGCAGTTGTCGGTAACGGGCGCCGGGCGTACGGTTAGATCGGATCGCGGACGCCCCCACCCCGTGCGACCAGTTGAGTGTTCATTCGAGGCCCATATGGTGCCGCTGCCCCAATGATGACGGCACCTGTCGTGCGTTGCCTGTGACGGCTGCTCGAGCTGCCGTGGCAGAGGGGTGCGCGGGTGCACCTGACCGAAAAATCTGCTGCCGCGGCGGGGTCGGCGGTGGGTATGGATCAGCCGGCCGGCCCGCGACGCTGCCAACTTTGCTATCGGCCCACTGGGGGTGCACGTACCCGATGATATGCCGGCTTGCGGCGAGGATGTGCCGGTTGCCTGTATGACCGCGCCAGCGGATTGGAGGGGGATCGGCGAGTTTTGACAACCTGCGCCAAGTTGCATCACTGTTGGCTGGTTTGATACCCCGATAAATTTGCGCCACCCGAGTATTTCGCGATTGGAAGCGCGCAATTGCGCCCATGCCGAAAGAGTGCCCCCGGAATTCGCCCAGTGCCACCGCCGATTCGGCATGGATGGCGACGAGCGCAAATTTGACTCCCCCCGAGGCATCAGCAGTCCAACTAGGTGCATGAGGTTGGCGAGTGCTACAGCTTCAGGATGCGTTGCTTGGCCCGTTATAGGGTTCCGGCAACCTGTTTCGGCTGTTACGAGACCCAGCGTTTGCACAACGCGCCGCCGCCGTGTCGCGGAAGTACGGTTGGTGGGTTGGTGCAGGCCCGCGGTGTGGCCTAGATTGGATAACGGCACGACGTTTAATGGCAGATGCGCAGATTGGGTAAGGTCGTGATCGGAGCCAGAGGTGTCCGGAGGCCGTTTGGCTTCTCGACCGCAGAGCCCTTGATTTGGGTTTGCATAGCGTGCCATGTTTTGTGCAGGCGACAGGGCGTGGTCAAGATCGCTTCTTGCCGCCCCCTTTTTCGATGGTTGCGTGGGCCGAAGGGCGCCTCTTCTGGCATGATGCTTTGGCATCGTTTGATCACGCAGGCAGGGTAGCTTGGCTCGCCCCCGGAAATGTTCACCGATGTTTTTGCGGGTTCGCATTTCGGATCGCCCTTTGGTATCCAGCAATCTGTCGACGAATCTGAACCGCGATGCCAGGCGGTACTGTGTTTGACAGCGCTTGGAACTGCCCGCGTCGGGGGTGAGCGTGCCGCGCCTGAGTCGGCGCGGAACAGCGCCCGCCGGATTTTCCCCGGACGACCTGCAGGTAGAATTCGTCCCGTCGAAGTTTGGGGCCCGTCCAAGTATTGCCAGCGCCTTGCTTCGGCATGTGGCCAGAGGCTTCCGAAGGATCGCCAGACGCGATATTGTCGGTTTCGGTCATTAGCTGGAATGGCCGAACAGGTAGTGCACGAGAGATTTGTTTCCCCAGCAGGTTCGCGTCGGTCGTTCCGGCCCCGCTGGTCGCTTTCATGAACGTCCATGTGCAGAACCGGTTGCGTGTGGTAAACTTACGTGGTGCGTGAATGGTAGGGCCGTCTATAGCCACACAGGCCCCGCCGCGCCGAGGTGAGCTCGGGCGCCACGTTTGCCGTCTCTGCTTTCGCCAGGGGGGCAGGTACTGGGATGCGCGGTGCATGTTCGACGCATGCGGTCGCGGATAGGTCATTCAGGCAGTAATATTGCCGTTCAGATTAGCCCGTTTGATCTGCGGTTTCGGGGTGTTTTCGCTTCGTCATTTACGATTAATTGGAAAGGTCGACATCAAAGTCGATTGACCACTTTACATCTCTGTTCTGAAGGAATTTTAGCAACCGATGGACAATTATCCCGCCTTTGCAGGCCCTTCTCAGGGCGGGATTGACTTTTTGTTGCGTAATTGAGGTGTTTGGGCCCGGGTCAGGTTTTTCGTGTTGATGGTGCTGCGATTGATACCCAGGTTGCCGCCGACATGGGTGCTTGCGCGATTATGATCCCCGGATGCCCGACTAACGACGATTGGACACTTGGCCGCAGCACGTGCCGCGGGATGCTTTCCCTTGGCGGGAATTGCGTTGTGGCAGCTCACGAAAGATATCGCGAGGGTGTGACTTGTTTTATGGGCTGATCCTGGTGCAGGCCGAGGCGTGTGGAGCTTGCGGTGCGGGGTGGGGGCTGCGTCGCCCCGCCCCCCCCCCCCCCACTTTGTCTTGGGGCCCGGTGTATCGGGTTGCAGGCTGCGGAGTCGAGATCATGCCGGCTATGCCGCCGCTGACTCGGCTGATCCTAATTGAAGTGGTCGAAAGCCGACTCGAAGCCATGCCCTTTGGCGTGCGGCCCAGCCGAAATTTTGACGTGATTGCAACGCCGTATGTATTTTCCGGATGTCACCGTCTCTATTGTGCCGACGAATTATAGGTGTGAGCGGGCCATTGGGCGAGGCTAGACCCCCGTGGAACATGGGTTCAAGATGCGGACAGCTGGCCCCCGGGGCAGGCCTTTATCATCGCGCGACCGGCTGCGTCTTATCCGCGCTTATCGTGATGATGGGAGTCTCGAGTGCTGCGTGCGACCGGATCGGACGGTGCGAGCTGGTGATCTTTACGGGCACGCCAAAGCGGGCGGGGTGCATTTTCGGTTGAATGGCCGCCCGTTGTGATGGAGGTGTCCTCGGCTTGGCGGATGGGCGAAGTATGTTGCACGCCATGGGCCGGTCTGGCGAGGGCGCGGCGCCTTGCGTTTAGAACCCTCCGCGATATCTTCTTGTTCGATAGTTTTGCTAGCAGGATTGCCGGTGACCAGGTGAAATTTTGTGCTTCCTCTCTTAGACATAAAATAAGGGAGTTAAGTTTTTTGAGACATTGGATGTCTGAAACGCCACCAGCATTTCGGAGCTTATGAGGTGGCTGTAAAAGGCTCAAGATTCGACCGGTATCGCGCCTGAAGTTGCGAATTGAAAAAGAAGCTTGGTTTGAGAGGTGAACTTACCCGGTTTCAGTGATATTAATTTTTCGTTTGACCGCGTGCCGATTGGCGACGGCAGAAGGCCACAGTGCTGAAATGCATGGTTTTTCGCGTTTTACGGACGAGTACTAGAGGTGCTGGGCCATTCGCTGGTAGTTGTCGACCGGTTGATAAAGCCCCGCTCTCCGCTGACAAGGATAAACTCAGGCGCGCGCGATCTTTTCCGGTTCGCCAAGCGCCGTCGGATTTGCCGCCGATGGAATCGCCGCCACTTTTCGGACGGCTATCACATTATCCGTTGCGATTATAGCCGGTGCAGAGTTGGTTCGCCAGTGATATTGGCGCCCGCGCGCTTCTGTGACGCCACAGGATTTCACCCAATGCCCGAGGTACCCGCTTTTGGTCGCCCGATAGTATTACTGTGCGATGGCTTTTTTGCCGTTGATTCGAGTTATGCCACCGATCCGAACCCGAATTCCCGGGTCGCGATACCGGGCCCTAACTGGGTGAATTTAGGTATTTGAAAAGCGGTCAATTTGTAGCCAAGGACTTCGTTCTTGGTCAGTGTCATTTTGTGAGCCGGTCGGTTGTGTGCCGCGTTGCAACAACACCTAAGGGGCTGATTTCCTTCGACTTGGGATCGTTTGGTAATGTGTAGTTGCGCGTAATCCTTATTAGGTTTTGATCCGGTTGATTTGTGAATTTTGCGCGGCGTGCCGTTGCCGCTAAGTTGCCCCCGCTTACAGTATTTGGGTTTTCAATGCTGTGGAAATAGCGCCCCACGATCGCCGGTTCGGTTACAAAGGTGCAACTAGTGACATAAACTCCCCTAGTGGCCAATGTTGTTCCGTTTGCGTAGTAATTCGTAATTAATTAGTGGAGGAATTTGTATCAGCTTGGATTTCTTTGCAAAGTTTCCAAGGAAAGAGATTTGTTTTTCGTCGTGGCGCCGTGAGTCGATTAGCGCGCGCCGGAGTTGATTATGGAGGTTGGCGTCAAGGCCATTGTCGGACGATCTTGCGCCGAGGCCCCAATTGCCAAGTGCGAGCCCTTTCTTTGCGCCCGCCCGACGTTGGCATTTTCAACAAAGGTATGTGAGAATGCGCGCGGGATGCCGCGAGTGGGTGCCACGATAGCAATTGCGGCGTTTGAGTTCAACGGTGAAGGATTCCAGCGATGTCTGTTGTGTTATGGCACAGGCTGAGGGAAAGCTTCGTTGGATTCGACGTAGGTCCAGATCTTCTGTTTCCAGCCGGCTTTTTCCCTGCTATGCCGCCCGTTACGCGTAAATCGGACGGCCCATGAACGAATCGTTGGGTTGAGTGCGACTGGTTTGGTCATTGGGATGCGGGATGGCGGGCAACGGAGGGTTGATATTTAGCCCGTTTTTTCAAGCATTATCCTGCCGACATTTGACTGCAGATGGCTGTGTTTGTAGAACTGCCGTTCCAATGTTTAGACCGCGCCGTTGGCGCTGTGAACCATCCGTTCTTTGGCGAAGAAAGGGGGCGCAGCGTTTTTGATGGCTTTACCATTGGTGGCCCATGGGGATGTATTTCTTTGATCCGACGATAATTGCCCATTCGGTTTTTGACTGGTTTGAAAGGCCTAGATATGTTGGACTTTTACGGTTTGTTTGTCGCGCCTTCGGGCTTTGTTTTGGAGGCGATGCAAACTTTGTTTGGGTGGCGTCGCGGGCCCTGATTGGTCCCATTTTTGCTGCACATTTTTGCCCCGGTTTGGGCAGTTTGGTATGATGGAGGTCCACTCAGGGAGTCGCGGTTATCGTATCCATCAGTGATGTCGACGCAGGTTGTTTTGTGACTCGGGACGCGGTTTGTGGCGTAGGGTGAGTATCGGACCATGTTTTCCTGTCCACTGCCCGGCTTACGTATCGCATGCCCAGGTTGATATGCTGGGCACGCCAGGCGCAGGGCCGCAAGCCCGAACGCCACTTGGGTGTGACCCCATGTCGCGTTCGATGGGAGGCCGCCGTTGATAGTGCTGGGTCCAGGGTTTTAGCCCTGGGCTGCGTCAGAATTGGCCTAAATTAGTTTGGTTCACTCGAGAGTGGTCCCGATTTACCCGCCGGTGTTTGGATTCTTGGGACTTGGGCTCTAGTATGTTGCTGGCGACGTTGTGCAAAAGATCCGCTGAATTGACTTCCGGCCGTGGGGTCTGCGGATGCGATGACCCGACGTTGGTCTATGTGTTTTTCCTGAACTGTGACGTTGGGGTATTACGCTGGTGGTTGTACGTGTCCCAGTCTTCTAGCTTTGGGCTTCTCGTCCTAGCTCCATTGCATCCCGGCGAATCACGCCCTGTCGGGGTAGCGTTTTTAAGATTTCTCGGTGGGACTTGATGCACAGGTTGAGTGGTTGGTGGCACGATATAGACCTGTTGGCGTCGACCGCAAGAGATTGGCAGAAGCGACGGAATTCCTTGATTTTTTCCGACTGATTCGGGCAAGCGTACATTATCAAAGTTACGCGCATCGATTGAGTACAGCTATGACTGTAAATCGACTGGTTGTCCGAGGCGTGCTGAGGGGTGGATCCCGCCGAATGATTGACCCGTCATCCTTTCGAAGATTTCTAAAAAACATATCTTTAGGTAGCGGTCAGCCGATCGTTTGTCCTCAGTCGGCCACGAAGTTATCGGGGCCAAGCAGCCCGTGTCCTGATTTGGTCTAAACTCGCTGACAAGCTCTGGATTTGCCATCGCCGGATTTTTCCCGCTTGTTTCTCCTAGACTACGTTCGCAATGGTTGCCTCAGTCGCCCGGTGGCAGCAGTCGTTTCCAGGCAGTTCGTCCATCCGATGCCCGATAGAGCGAGGTCTGACTCTATGTTGACGATTAGCCGAAGTTTTGAATTCGTCCAGCCGCCGTTAGCCCCGGGGTGAGCGACAGCGTTATTCTGCCGGCAAGCTGCGTCTTTTTTCCGATTTGAGGTGATAATTACAGCTGGGGGGCCGACGTTGGGTCCAATCGGATGCCCTCGT
>Ga0163217_1017397_pt1 | contig 10385 bp, 5 predicted proteins | sample SynspAceP_FD_185933 | JGI IMG/M metagenome (GOLD analysis project Ga0163217, IMG submission 185933) | Saline lake microbial communities from Ace Lake in Antarctica - Synechococcus sp. Ace-P (PacBio error correction) | ecosystem: Environmental > Aquatic > Non-marine Saline and Alkaline > Saline ... | reverse complement strand
TGAGTAATCTTAGTGGAATAAAGCTCCTTACAATGCAACCACTAAACGGCAGAATGGATTAACTTTTGGAATATTGAGCCAAAAACCAATACCATTACCTACAAACTTTGATGATCTTATATTGGGACAAAAAAGCAAATTGATTTGAAAACGTGGTTACCGATAAATGTTGGCAACAGCAGACTTTCACAAGTACGTTTTACAGAAAATTAAAACATTGGAGACTTTATAAAACTATTTTTTCTGGTCTTTTTTATGGGGAATCTCCCCTTTTTAAAAGGCACAAACGGCTACCATAACAGGTGTGGTTTTTGATGAAAACCAAACCCCTTTGCCCAATGTTAATATCACCACGGAAAAACAAAGGGACTTTTCCGATATAAATGGGTTTTATATATTGGAAATTGACGGGACCAGGAAAACATCTATAACTTTTCCCATCTCGGGGGGGGCAACAAAAAAGCTTAATACTTAGGACCTAATTCTAAACACTAACGAGGAATTACGAATTTAATTTCCCGTTCTACCTAATGGAAGCGATTACTAATTTGCTGGAGTCGTTGTAACCCCTTCCGGAACAAGATATGCGGAAGGAATTACCACCATTTCATGGATATTGTTTTTTCGAAATATTCCCGGATCAATGCCGGGGTCGAAAAATATTTTTAAAAGGCTTTTTACCAGGTGTTTTCCGTCAACAATGAGCCCTCAGTACCCATACATGGTAAAGAGGGTGGCAATTATTTACGAAACCTAGTTTATGTAAAACGACATGAGATTATTATTCGGACCATTTCTTTAATTCGTTCAGGACAACAAGAAGTGTTAAGTTTTATAAACAGTGGATATTGGTGGGAAAAATTTACAATTTTCGGCTGGCGGGCTTTCAAGCCAATACGGTGATAAACTTTCCTCGGTTCTGTGATATCAAACTAAATAAAACTCCTGTTGCCTTGGCCTTAAAAATAAATTGAAACCTTACTAGGCAAAGGCAGTTACTTTGGAAGGTGTAATCAAAAAATAAAAAAATTATCATCTATTTACAAGTGTTAGGTCTAGGGACAACAGCCTACTTGTAAAAATAGCAGACAACAAAAAGTAACTATAATCAAGCATTTTTGATATTCAACAATACACTACCTATACTTATACACCAAAGTTCCGGATTAGCTATTTAGGTAATCTTCAGACAACAATTACAGAAACAAAACCCTTTACAAGGCAGACAAATTTTTGGAACCTGGACGATATAAAAATAATTAACGGTATTACTATTGGCTGAAGTGAAAAAAGCAATCAGGACAACCTCAAATGCCCTGAAAAGCAGAGTATAGATAACGACAGAAACAAACTATTAAAAACTAATTTCCTTCTTTATATTTCAATAGGGAACAAGAATATTTCAGATGTTCATATCACAAACCAGCTTTGGCGAGCTAAATGCAACTATTTGAGGATGAAATTTGGGCCAACCTACACCATCAATGGATTGGCAACACAATACGGACCTTGCGAGAAATGATTTGGAATGCTAAAATTAAGTTGGAAACATAAAGGAACGCATCCAAAGATTGGAAAAGTTACCTCATGGGGCCTCAAATATGAACATACAGATATTCGTGACCAGATCAGAGAGTCAGAATTCATAGATTTCTTTAGGGTTTATGATTCGCGCCTAATTCAGGATTTCAGCGAAATGAACCTGAAATCCCCTCGAGGGCCCACCGCTGGTTCTTCGCAGGAATAATTGCAAAGAAATTCGGTAAACACCAATAAACTATCCGGATTTGTTACAATATTAGCCAACAAACGCAATGGAACACGGCCATAACCTTTTATTATTAACCTAGGGGCCAGAGCCAGTCATTGGGGGTAAAAGGCAAAGATCTTAACGAAAAGACACACACCCATATTTAGTCCCCGAGCCCAAGTTTCAATTAAAACCGGATTGGGAAAAAAATATGTTATTCAGGCTCTCGGGTGGCGTCTACCAACAAACCTCCTTTCTATAGGGAATTAAGGGATTAACTCCGGACGGTCATCCCGAAGTTGAAGCCCAAAAAATTCTTTTTATGTGGTCTTGGAAATCAGTACAGTTTTTAAATTGTGGCAAAGGCCATTTACATTAACTGGGAGGCATTAATGAGAAAAAAAAATTGGACCAATCGTAAACCCATATACTTTGGAGGACGTTGCGTTATACTTATGCCGCCATTAAACAATACCAAAGCCTAGCTATGGGGCAGATTTAGATGAACGGAAAGTTTGTTTCCCGGAAACAAGAATCGTGGTTTAGTTTTAGGATACTTAAAAAAAACCAAGAGAAAACATTAATGACCAATGTTATATCTCAAGACCTACAGACCAGCGCTTAAAAAGTTTTGGAATCCTTCTTTCAGGATTATATTGCCAGAGCGTCCCCAGATTATTAAAATGTATTTAAACCTAGTATATAATACAGGTTTTGCACGGGTGGTCACCAAAGCTATGCGGATCCTTATCTCTTTCAAATAGATTAAAGGATTATAAAACGTGCAGATTTAGGAATTTCCTATATTTTTGTGGGAGCAAATAAAATCCTACGACAAAAACTCGTTCTTTACGGCTTTTTAGGAATTAAGTGGAGGTGTTGAAATATTTTAATTATTTAACAATCAAAATTCCATAAAACCACACTGGGTTAGGGATTTGATCAATTGAACGCAATTTGCCGTACCACAATTTTATGACCGGCGTATTTAAATATAAAGAATGAGGAGCAGTTTAGTATTGAGAATAAAAGATAACAATTTGGACCAGGACATTGGATTAATAAATATTTATTGGCACAATATAAAAAAGAAATATAAAATAGGATGAAAAATATTCGTTGCAAGAAAAAAAAAAAAAAAACCATTTATGCCATAAGCCTAGGCAATATATGCTCAAAAAAACATTTATGAGAGTGATAAATTGATAGCTAATCGTGATCATAATAATTTGGCCATTATCCCTTCTTGACCAACTTGGGAATTAAAAGGACGAATATTCCAACAAGGAATTAAAGGACCTTGAGAAGAAGGAGGTTATGCTGTACAGGATGCACTGGAAACCTTATTTTCGAAAAGAAAAAAAGAAAAAGAAATTTTCGTAGAATTCCAAAATACAAAAACACTAATGCTATTCTTAAACAGAATGGCATATCCTACGGACAATATTGATTTTATTATGTAAAGCAAACTGGCCGAAATTTAGAAGTTGACGGTATTATAAGCGGGCACCCTAGACCTTACAGTTACTCTTTATCCAAAAGGTGTCCCTACAGAGTTCAGTTTATTGGATTATATTAAAGGCAATGCCAATTACGGTAGAATAGGGCTAAAAAATAAGTATGGAAACCACCGGAAAATTACTGTGGAAAAATACGGAAAAACAAGATCATAAAAATCAGGTAAAAACACAACGGACCTAATCGATTTGATGATGAAAACTAGCCTCCAGAAAATTCCCATATGACAGGAAAAACGGCCTAGGCGACCGAAAGAAAGCTAATGGGAAGCCGAAAACTCTTTTGAAACACCTCAATTACGTAATCCAATTCTTCTTTGGAATTAGTATTTTGAAAAAGAAAACCGTAGGGGACGGTTTTTCCAGATCCTCAGGGGGAAAGGAATTTCCGTAAGTACATGTGACCCGATATCACTTACCGGGCCTGACACGCCTAACCTTTGGAGCATGCGATACCTTTAGAATCTAAAATGAAACAACAACATTGAGTGCTTTTCAGGGATCAAATGGAAAGGGCGTACATTCACTAGGGTATAGGTACTTTTCATCCATACTCTCCCGAAAGACCATTAAAGCCTACCTCGGGTATGGCCACGGCTATTTTTCTCTAAAAATATTCTTTTAATTCAGTAACAAAATCCATTCTATTCCAATTGGTCATATGCGGCAATAATTGCCTCTTCTAGACCTACTATATTATGGAAAGCGTTCCGTTCCCGCCTAAAAACGCGTTCTTGAGATTCCACCTAAATCAATGGTTTTAAACCAAGGGGGGGGGTTTTTTTTTTCACATTTTTTTTTTTTTTAATGTTACGCGAATCCAACACCTTTTGGGCCCATGAATTTATGTCCGCCAGCTGTTAAAAAATAGTGCCTTGGATATTTTGTACATCCCAAGAAAATGGACCCTATAGGGACTGTACGGCTGATCAAGAGAAGATAAAACAACCATATAGATTGTGGCGAGGTATTGCTATTCCTCAGCAAACTGTTGCACTCCGCAATCTAGCCGAGCAATATCTATGGGTATAGTATTTACCACACTCTGACTTATCGTTCGAATTCTCACACTGCGAATCGAGGTCCTTAATCAAGAAGTTTTACTTTCCCCTCCCCTTTTCAATAAGTGGAATTCACCAATGTCCAAGTCCGAGATATTCCCAAAACTATCCAATATTTCACAACATAATAGGTTATTCCACACCATATTCTGTACGAATGCCTCAGCCGTGTGCAATACCGCATGGTGTTCTATTTAGAAGTAATTATTAGTTTTACCCAAGATCTCTAAAACACTACATTCTTAGGAATATATTGGGTCCGCTTCCGTACCACGCTGAAGTGAAAATTATCTCAGCCGGATGGGCATTTAATAAAACTTGGCAATGGTTTCCTTCTTTTTTTCGATTTTTATGCCGTTTTGGCAGTTCTTCCAAAACCATGGGAAGAAGAAGGATTTCCGTTGGAAACTTTCCAAAAGCATCTTGCATTCTAAAGATAACCCTCGGCCTAACCTGAGTGGTGGCGGCATTATTCAAATAAAACCTTTGTTCATTTTAATTTATAAATCCATTTAAAAGCTTCCCCAACTCTAGGAACATCCCCCAAAATTAACTTGAAATAAAGTTTAAATTTCCTGCAAAATGCATATTTAAACCTCTAGGTTTATAACTTAAATTTCAATTAAAATTTGAGGTATGAAAAATCTTTTGATTCTCCTTTTGTATGTTTGGCCCTTACTTACTTGTGATGACAGCGGGATTTACATATTTGGAAACTATAAATTTGGACGATACGATATTCAATATTGTGGCAGGTACGGTTACAACAAAGCCCACCTGTTATTCTTTAAAAATGTTGACAGTGAAGCCTTAATACTCACCTTAGCCAGTTGGACCCTTAAGAATGAGGCACTGCCGGGGAGGTTGAATATCCCATTTCTAGCCAATACTACTCTAAAACGTATCGCATTTTTTTCCAGCCAGTGTAAACCCAAAACCTATTTTGTGATGTGATTCCCGTAACGGAACCATACGGTACCGAAAAAATTGAGGCAGAAAGGGGATCTGTACTAATAACACTACGGGCTTGTAGTGATGGAGAAAAACACTTTCTTAACGAACATTACAATAAGGGATTGAGCGGGATTAACTTTAATTAACAATTCCAAACAATCAGAGGATTACCGATTTAAAGCATCAATGATTTCGGAACGGTAAACACCGAATAATTCAAGGGGTATTTCTGAAAAAAGTAACTTCTGTTGCCCCCCATACCATATTTCTTTGATAATCAGCGTCTAGAACTTTTGCAATTTTCGTATCGCTTAAAAAAGAAATATAGCTCTTCCTTTAAATTACCTTCCCACCACACAGAATAAAAAACAACTTTTTGTATCTTTTTCGCCATAGCGAAATCCAGTTGGCCGCTTTGCCGATATCCAATTGTAGGTTTAAACATTTCAAAATTGGTCATCCCCTTGGTTTGAAGCTGTCAATTATGGTATATGCAGATCAACTTCCATCTGTGGTATATTGCGCTCCTTTGGTACTTAATTTCTTATTGATGTCTATTTTTTGGTATTTCCTTTTTTCCGCCTGTTATTTTAAGGGCCACTTCAAATGGGTTACTTTAATAGCATTGGAGCTTGCTTATTTTCAATAAATTCGGCTGCCCGATATAACTCAATAAGAACCCGTCGTACTTTCTACAGTAATTTGAGTGCCATTTATTTTTAACTACGACCCCTTGAATAATATTCATCGAAATGGCCTCTACTTTATCTTCCCAACTTTAAAATCATTACTTCTCTTTGTCATTTTCCTCTGGCCCAAACTTATCACTGCTCCATAAACTGTTGTGGGTCTTGTACAATCCGAACATTAGAAGACAATGCCCAAGGCTTAAACGCATACTTCCTCTTCCATTTACATTGGTCTCCCAACCCAGCGATTGCGGCTTTCACATACTATGATGAGCACTAAATAAAAAGTCCGTTTTTGTTTCATTGCCCAAAAATAATAGTAATTTTCGGTAGAAGAATTATATAGCACTTTAAATTAAACCTAATGGCGATTTCTCTTGGAACTTGAAAATTATTATGCTGCCCTGTATGAACAAGCAAATGGGTATCGAATGCCCTTGTTTGCGGCATTCAAACGTTCCATTTCCTATTTACTTGGACGGCAATTTTATGACGCACTAAAGATATATCCCGCCATTTACACACTGATATTGTTAGTTGGTTTTGTTGGCGCCTCTCTAATGTTCAATTTTAAAAAAATTCATTCAAGATTAAAAAATATATCTTTTTATAACTAAACGCCGGAATCATCATTATAAGTACTATATACAGATACCCATTCTAATTACATTAAAAATAGAAATTAGGAACAAACCAAAAACTACCGAAACGCAACGCTGATTTTAGTATTTTGGGAATTTATCTCTATTAGTAACCTGCTGCTGCTATGGGGATTATTGGATTGATATTTTGGGAATAATCGGACTTTATTTTAGCCAAAAGGCAACCAACATCTATGCATTAGACCCCACTATTTATGAAGGCCTATAAACAATTGTTAAAGCTAGGAAAAACGCTATCCGATTATAGGTAATTGTACTAAATATACTTGTGGTCATTTTTCTTATTTTGGATTATCTCTATTATTGGCTGGGATGCATTACAGAACGAAGAAAGTATGAGGGAAAGAATGGAGAATTATTTCCAGGAACCTTCAATAAAAATAATTACAAACCTAACAATTTATTAAACTATTTTATGGAAACCATTCAAACCCGACCCCAAAAACCGAACAACTATTTGCGTTTTAGCTATTATCAGTACTGTATTTTTGTTGCCTTGTGCCTGGCATCGTCAGTATTGAAATAGCTGCCAAGCGTAAATGAGGCATATGTCTGGGGCAATTATGACCAAGCTGAAAAAAGCCTTCTTAAAAAACGCCAAAACATGGGCCATTGTTGGTATTGCCATTGCAGGTGATTGTTGGCTTTTATTATATTCCTATTTGGCTTTGCCATAATAGGTGGTTTTAATGAGTTTCGGGTTGATTTCTAAAAAAAATTAAAAATACCATTAATAATGATTTTGGGAGCAGTGTTCCTTGGACTACTGCTCCTATTTTTTTTTATTAAAACCCCTTAGTTCCAAACTACTTCCCCAAAATGTCATTTTTTAAAACTGCCACAAGGTTATTATTGCACGGGGTTGCGGTAGCCAAAAAGGGCCCTACATGGATTTTGGCTACACTTAAATTTATTAGGTGTTGCTTCGGCATAATATCCTGTTTATTTCCCGCATTTTTATTGATCATTCTACCATTGGGTCGCCAATTATACCCCCTAAAAGAACAAAAAAGCCCTTACCTGATCTTATCTATTCATCCCAAAACTCCAATAGTACTATTTATTATAATCACGCTATTTTACCAATTTAAGGAATGTAAACATTTTACCCTTTTACGTTACTGGCTCCAGGATAAAAACTAAAGGCCCGCTATAAAGGACAATAACGGGCTATTTACTAAAAGTATAAGAAATTTATTTTTTCAAATTTCTTTAATGTTTTTTATAATTACCCCCACCAATCAATGAGTGTTCCTTATTCCAATTACCAGAGGAGGGGCAAACCTTATAATATTTCCATGGGTTAGGCTTTGGCCAAAAGACCGTTCTCCTTTAAAAAGCCAAACAAATATTCCCAAGCTGTAGAAACTATCTTCTGTATCAGTTTATTCAATTATGGGCATTTAATTAAAACCTTGCCCCTAACGGCATTCACAATATTACATGTTGGAATAAACTTATTGCGCTCATCCCTTGAAAATTTCACCCAAACAGATAGGGCATTTTCTGCCAACCTTCTTCCTTTACTACCCTCGAGGGCAGCTATTACCCACAGCGCGCCACTTGGATTTCCCCCCAAAGTTACTGCCAGGCTACCAGGTGTTATAACATCCATAAATTTATCATTGGCTAGAAACTCCAGAAAATTGGTAAACCCCTCCAGAAAGGGCTTTTTCCTTAAAACAATTAAATCCGCTTTCACTTAGGTGTTCCGCTACCAATTGGCCTTATCCGGACAATTACAGTTTTGCCAACATGTTGCCAATAATTTTCCCGTCCGGGCTATTCGGTCTGTTACTTCATCGCAATAAAAAGAAAACGTTATGTTTCTTACATAATTCCTTGGCTTCGACAAATAATCTTCCGCGGCACATTACATCCGGCTTCCCTTGAATGGGTCACCAAGAACCCGGCTTGTTTTACATTGTTTCTCTACAACCTCCTGTAGGGGCCTTTGATTGTCATATTCAATTTTGATAAAACCCTTCGTATATGGACCATAATTTTGTTGCGCCACGGAATCGTTGGAAAATTGAGATAATAGTGGTTGTACGTCCGTGAAATTTATTTTCACCAGACGATAATTTGGGCTTGATTTTTCCGGGGATTCCCTTTTCTCATAGGCCCAATTTTCTGCATATTTTTTAAGCCGCCGGTTTCCCACTGCTTCCGCACCTTTGTATTTCATAGGTAAAACAAACTTATCAAAACCCAAAGTTTCGGTTTGCCAACTTCTCAAACTTACCAAACATATCATTATAGAATGCCCTAGATGTCCAAGGTAAGCGTTTGCGCTTGCCGCTCATTGCGCTGATAATTTTAGGATGACATGCCCCTTGATTTACTTGCTGAACTGAATAGGCTCGATAAAAATCGTAATATTTCTTTCCTTCAACATCCCAAACAAAAAAGAACTCCCCTCCCCTATTAAAAACAACTGGTAACGGATGATAATTATTGTGCCCCCGTATTTTTTCTTCCAACGCAATTGCATCCTTAAGAAGTTAATTTTTCTAAAACTGACAATGATTTTTAAATTTTTAAATTAAAACTTTTAGCCAATTCCTTTCTTGGGGAGGAGAAATCATCCTTCTATGTTAAGGAGGCATGCAAATGTTACGAATTGTAATTATGCATGCCTAAAAATATTTTAATGAATTGATTTTCCTCACAGAACACCCTAGCTTTCAATCTTTTAGGTCAAAATTGGCACTAACGGGGATAGTGATCGGATAAAAAAACCAATTTTTCCGGGAACCATTGTGGGACTTTTGCATCCAACATTTTATGGGGATAAAAACTTCAGGAGAGGAACCAAAAATGTAATCTAATCCGTTCCAGACGAGAAAACAGCTGTAAAGCCACTTTCCTTATTCACCTCTGCCAAAACCTTTGCCCAGGAAAAACTGCCTCTTTCAGCTAAAAACCAGCAGAAAAAATTTTTTGAAAACTAACACATATAAATGGGAATGAAAGAAATTTTGGGACATTACAGCATAATCCCAATGTTCAATTTACCAATATTGCCGTTTTAAATCCCTTTCCCTTATTAAGATTCCTGTTAAACCTAGTTAAATAATTTACCCTTGGGGGGTCGTTAACAAATCGGCATCAAAAGGTTGGGAATGGGCATTAAAATCTCCCAAATTTTTACACATTATTTAGAAGTGGGGTTTTGGACTATTTCGTTCAATTTATTGGATATTATAATGGCCCTCTTCCCTCCTACGTTCAATTGCTTTCCCAGGATGGAGGTTGAAACTACCAAAACATCAATTTCCATTGGTTTTGGCAGTGCAACGGCACCGTGATGGCATAAACCCTTCCATTTATTTTTCTAACAACCTCTTATGGATATTTAGAGGTAAGGCCAAACAAGAATAACCCCAGTTGTTTTCAATAAAAAACAGAGTAATCATGGGGACCCCAGACCTTTGCATTTCTTTCCGCTATAAACATTTCCGAAGGAATAGGCGGGAAACACATAAAAAAACCTTCTTGTAAGCAAACAAAAAACCATTTCTGGAGTTTTGTTTCCTTCCTACCCCCCAAATTTTTTCTTGTATATTTTTTTTTTTTCCTTTTTCTTTTCCCAGATCCCTTTTGCCCCCCCAAAATTTTTGCATAAGCCATTTTTTCCAAAAAAATATTTTTTGTTTAGGGGTTAAAGGGGGAATTTTTAAAAAAAATTTTTTTTCTTTTTTTTTCCTTGGGCCTTTTAAATTTTTTTTCTTTGGGGGACTCCCTCCTCT
>Ga0163217_1092142_pt1 | contig 10386 bp, 13 predicted proteins | sample SynspAceP_FD_185933 | JGI IMG/M metagenome (GOLD analysis project Ga0163217, IMG submission 185933) | Saline lake microbial communities from Ace Lake in Antarctica - Synechococcus sp. Ace-P (PacBio error correction) | ecosystem: Environmental > Aquatic > Non-marine Saline and Alkaline > Saline ... | reverse complement strand
CATCCCAAGGGCCGCCATTTGCGAGCGCGCACGGGCTCAGCGCCGCACAGCATCGAAATCGACACGAGCGATTTGCAGAGCTTGCTGGACTTTCTTTCCAGCCAGACCGAGATTGGATACGGCGCTCGCGGGTCAAATCGCCCTATTCAGAAAATTCAGCGAAAATAATCAGACCCGCTTTGGCGTTCCCTCGTCATAGGATCTTGGATGTGGGCGCATCCAGTGAATCGATAACGCGGTCCGCGGGATCACCAGAATGGTGGCGGCACATTCCAGTCATGCGGTTTGCGAACCTTTGGGCGTCCTTGCCGATCGATAGGTTAGGCGTTCGATGTATGTTTGGCGGCCAGCTGTGGCGGATCACTGCTGCGCGGCGCTGGAGACGGTCTAAGCTCGGGCAATTTGCGGGACTTGGTTATCTCGAAAATGTCCCATTCATCTCGGATCGCCGCGGCGGCAGGGTCTCTTGCCGCTGGAAAGCCATGAAGGCTTTCGCAAGCATTGACTGATTTTCTTACGAATATCCAGCATTTAAGATCCTTATGATTGACGGAATTCCGCTATATTTAAACGCAGTTCACGTTTTTCTAAATGTGGGCCGCCCGCCTGACATTGCGAGTCAAATCGGTCTAGAGGCGGAGCGTGATTGACATTCATCAAGGCGGGGTTTTGGTCGTCGGTTTCAGAAACGCCGAAATACGAGTCGAGATTTCAGGGGGGGGGGGGGAAATGCCAGCACCTGGTGCGATTGCAGCTATGTTCCTTGAGGGATGCATTGAAGGTTGGGTTGGCCGGCCCTTGTTTTATAGCCGAAGAATACGTTTGCGGTGCCGATATCGAGAACAGCGGCGCATAGCTTGCGCTTGCGGTGTCTGTATTCAACGCGTCTGTCATGTTGTAGAGGATCAGGCTTCTGTCCTCAAGTGCAACGGAAAGAACCGCGTGCGAACAGCGGCAGGTGGTGTCCTTTGAGCACGCCGATGTTCCATGGCGTTCCATTCGGTACCCGGAGGCGCGGCCAGCAAGGCCATCTTCAGGATGGCGTTAGATCTTCGCAACGCGCTGCGCGGATGAGTGTTCAGTTGGGTTGACCAGATAGTTCAAGCCGGCCATGGTTCTGATCGTCGGTCCTGTAGGCGACATGTTGTGATCGAAGCCGAGGACGTGGCGGAGCTGTTCGCTGGATTGCTTTGCGCGTCAGCTCCAGAACGATCGGCGAGGTCGGCGGCACTGGTTGATGCAGATGGCGGACGAGCCGGAAGCTTGCCGGCCTTCGGATTCAGGCCTTGATTATGCGCACGCCGCTCTTGATCTTGCCGAAAGCGGATCCTGTGGGCGGCCGAAACAGCGGCAGATCTGGCGGATGGTTTTGCTTGGAGCGAAAGCGCCCGGCGGGGGTTGCTGCGCGGGGACTCGGAGCGGTTGGTGACTGGTCCCTGGCCGGTTGCATCGCTCGATTTCAGGACTTGCTGACAGCGAGGATGCGAGGAACGGAAGTTGAGATGTTGCACGCCAAAGGCAGTTTCGGCACCAAAAACAAGCGGAGGACACGCCATGGGAAGCGCAGGCCGTTTCATCCCCTCCCCCAGGGTAGGTGCAGGGTCGTGAAGGAAGCGCGCGGGACACCATGCCGGAGTTCTGATCCGCATTTCTGGGGCCGATCAAGAAGCAGCACGAGCGGAGCACGTGTATTTTCCGTCGCCAAAAACCACGGGTTTGTTTCAGGGACTTTGTTAGACATTGGCTGCGCGGCGAAGGTGCAGAGCGCAGAGGCAAAATTGCTGTATTGAGCGCGATATAAGTTTTTTACTTTGCTTGCTACATTTGCTTCGCTTCCTATTCGTTGGGAAGAGACTACTCGAGCAATAGTAGATCTCAGAAAACAAACAAAAACTCAAATGAAAAGTATAGTTTGTTTCGATTTTAAAAATTTTATCTACTTTTTCTTGAAGTGATTGATCCTTGGGCGCGGGAAAGTTCAATTCCGGCGCATTACCCCAACACCTTGGTTGGCCATATAAACGACAAGATCTGCGCAAGCAGCGTGTTGTGACCGAACAATGCAAAAACGATGCCGTTCCGGCCCCGCGAGATATGTGAACCAACAACAGATTTTCATTAGTGGCTCAAGGCAATGTACAATCTGGAGATTCGAATGGTGGGCGTAACAGGGATTGAACCTGTGACCCCTAGCAATGTCAATGTAGTGGCTCTCCGCTGAGCTATTACGCCCATCCGGGGCGCATACACACACAAAACCCCGCGCCGTCAATACGGGACAACAACGCGTTTTTTCATTGCTCGTTTGCGGATGTGGCGTGGAGGCGTGCTGGTTGACGGGAAAAAAAAGCCGCCCACAACGACAAAACCCGGACCACATTTGCTCCGGGCAAGGCAAGTGCAATATCTGTGCGAAGTTCAGCCGGTCCGCGACTGGGTTCGTCAGGCGGGCGATGAATCATCTTGTTGAAACCTCGTTTCAAACGAGGTCGCAGGAGATGGAAAGGCTTGGACAGGACACTTGGCATCCTTGGGATGCACTTGTTGGAGTCCGGGTTCAGACGCCACGGCGCAAAGCCGGTGATGAACATGACCTTGAGATCAAGGATCGAGGTTCGGTGGCCCGCGGGCCAGTTCGATTGCCGTCCACTTATCCGGCATGACAATGTCGGTCAGCAGCAGCGAAAAGGGCTCTTCCGCGGCAGGCGATCGTAGGCGTCTGCGCCATTGTCAAAGGAAACGGACCTCGTAACCGCCTTTTCAGTGGCTTGACCAGGAAACGGGCATATCATTGTGTCTTCTTGCGAGGTAGAATTTTGGGGGTTCATTCTGTTTCCAAAACCGGTCAGCATTGCTCAGCGAAGCTCTAATCCGCCTTAATCTATGGGGGCATTTCAGTAAACATTCGGTGAATGATGATGCTGCTTTTACTACTGGCGACTGATTGATGCGCGCAACGTGGAGGACGAAGTATAGGAGGCGGATTTTTAGAGGGCGGCATACTCGCACGGTTGAGCATTTCAAGCTTCAGTTGGTCGGACGAAGGCAAAGGTGGATCAGATATATACTGGGCGAGATGACCTGAAGGCGCACGGAAAAGGCAAAGTGCGGAGCATTCCGACAGGCTCCCAGCCAAGGATGTGTGCCGCCGATTTCGAAAAAGATCCGATTGACCACATTGCAAACAGACGAGCCGATCTTGTGGATATCAATTTCAGCCGCATCAGGGACCCGGGATTTATTTTACCCCGAATCCTTTCCTGAATGCGTCACGCTCGACCCGGTTGGGCTATCCGGCGGTCGGAAGATCAATTATTCGATGGAATTGGTTCGCGGGCTTTGTTTTCAACTGGGTGCGCGATTTACTCGCGGGCAATTTCCCGCGCCCTGACTCGATGTCAATCGTGAGCCCTATGAGCTTGACCACGCATGTATCGGACGGGCCGTTAACGGCATTTTTGCCCAATAATCGGTCGATGCGCGATGGCTGGCGGGATTGGGGACATCCCGGCGCTTGTGGCCGGAACATGGATATCTACCCAGGGCGGGCTGAAGTGGGTCGAGGAAAGGGGGGGCTTTCGCCCGCATCGAAAGGGTGTGGACGCCCTTATCACGCCAATTTTGCGCAGGCATGATTGCAGCAGGGACCACATGTCCGGTTCCGGCAAGGCGATATTGATTGATTGCCATTCGATGCGAGCCAATGGTCCCGGGTCGCTGGCGGCAACCGCCGGCCTGATAATATCATGGTGGGGTGATCGCTACGGCGCGAACGTGCTGCGCATGATCTATCTACGCGCCCGCGTTCGTTTTTTGTCCGGGGCTAGGCTACCATGTGGTGCGCAACAAGCCCTATGCGGGTCGGATTTATCACGAGCATTTACGGGCGTGCGGCCGTGGCCTGCCACGGCCTTGAGATCGAGATCCAATCGCGGCTTTATGTCAAATTAGGCAAGGTCTTGAAAAGGATGCGGCTTGTGATCTGCTCAGGGCGGATCTGTTGTTGAAATTCGCCGGACAGATCGATGGCCTATGTTCGCGAGGGGTGTTTCGGAAGACCGTTGGCTGCGGAATAGGTCTGTTTTGCGAATTTTCGTGGTTGCCGTGAGCCGGTCGGTGGCTGGGGCATCAAACCTGAATTCTTCATCGATCAGCCGCAAAAAAAACCCAGCGCTCCGTGCGCGGTGAAAATCTAGGAGGGGAAACGCCCAAGGAGGGGATTTTACAGTTCCGAAAAACTGAAATTGAAAGCTAATGCTGCATCGCACAAAGTCAAGCACCGGAAAGGTATTGATTCTCTTGTGCGTGTATATGCGAAAAGCCTTTTCAAGGTCTCGGCCCAGCTTCACTTTGCAATTCAATTCCTCAGCGGGCGGCTCAGGGAATCTGAGCGAATACCAGATTCGACATTTCCCGCCATTAATGTTCTCTCATGAATTCCAATGCTTCCTGGATATCGGCATTCTTTTGGAACGCCATCGCCGAGCAGGGCGCTGACGACGGCGTCCCCGCTTTCGCTACTGGGTGGACAATCGACAACAAAGCATGCGGGAGCGGTTTTTGGGACCCGGTGACCGAGGACGGACCGTGCGCAAGAGAAGGGATTCCGCCAATTATCACCGGAGCGGTATCCCGGAGGCATGGCATTCTGGGGGTGAGGAGCACGGCCAATGACGGTCTGGAACCGTGAATTACGTCTGGTGTGATCGGAACCCGGATCGACGGAAACAGGGGCATTCATTTTCAGGCTGCCTGTCTGGGGACGCTTGTCGGTCTTACCCCAAGGGGCAGGGCGTGGTAATGGGAATGATGGACCAGCGTTTACGGACGAAGACGTTCTATTGCCAGGCCGGGGAATGAAGCGACTTTTCGAAGCCGCCAATGTGAAACCTCCTTCACCTGACGCAACAGGAAAATGTTTTGGCTGGGATTCAGGCGATATTGATTGACAGAACTCCCGCCGATCCATGTTCCCCCCGAAAGAGCTGAAGCCATCCTACAAGCGGATTGAAAGCCGTTTCAGCTAGGCGCGGATACGGATGTGATTGCCTAACGGGCCTTATCGGCCGAATGGTTGCTTTCCGGGGTCGCACAATCCGATCTGGGTGGGTGGGAGATCCGACCTTGAAGCCCTGATGACGTTGGCCGGGCTTATCCGCTGGTCGAGCCAGCTGGTGCGTGATTAGACGACGTGGAAAGCGGCGGGCGCGCCGGGAAATTGGGGGGGGGGACTATTGTTTGCAGCGGTTCACCCTGCCCTGCATGAGGCAGGTTCGTGGAACTGCTTTCAACCGGAAGTGACAATGGTCGCAGGGTCTCGGTATGGTCTGGTCTGGCGGTAGAGGCAAATCGATGGCCGCGAAGGCGCGGGATGCGATAGCGGTCGGTTCCTGCAGCAATTCGTGCGCGCACCATCAATCAGATTGCACGCCGGCGCGAAGCGGGTTGCCGAGGCTTTCATTAGGGCCTTGGCCGCAGACGATCCTGTCATTGCCTTGCGCCCGATTCAGCAAAGGTTGGCCACCCTTGACCCTGATTCAAGATGGCCTCAAATCTTTCCACGGCGATCTATGGCATTTCAAGCCATCTCGATTGATCCACCCGGACGCTGGGCGAAAACCGACGTTATCGAAGAGTCTGATGCTCCATGTCTAGAGGCGTCTGATTTGCGCGTAAACTGTTCGAAAAATCAGTCGTTTCAGCAGGTTGCCTTCAAAGAGGCGCTTTGGACAAAAACTGTCTTTAGCCAGAAGCCGACCCAACCCAAGCGGCCATGCGCATTCAGCTCGGATTATCAGCCGGGGATACCCGCGTTGGGCAACTGGACTTGGTTTTTGGGGACAATTCGGACGAACATGGAAAGCCATTGACAACACATCCGGTCGATACGGTATTGTCAGTTTTTGGGCCCTTCGACAGCGCCACAGCGTCATTCGAATGCGCGACGAGGGCAAAAGGCAAGCCGTGCTCTCGGCAAGAACGATGGTTTCGAGAAAAGGTGGACCAGGATCGGCTTTCAAAATCACGAAACCTTGTAACGGTCGGCTCGCAGCGAGCGGAGTTTTTTCAACAAAGGCGCGTCGGGAAAGGGCCTGGCCTCCCGCCAGGTCAACAGTCCGCAAAACCCATAGTCCCTCGCACGCCGATGGAAATGACGAATTGTTTACGTAGTAATTTTCTCGGTATTGCATTCGTTTGCGGCGCCTTGCCAGCAACACGACGGTTTGCCGTCGGGGCAAAACTGGGGAACACTCGGATTTGAATATTCCGCATTAGCGCAAACAACGCTTTGCCGCCAACGCCTGTCACAAACCAGCCGGTGACAGGTGATCGCCGGGGACCGGATTGGCGTCGTGTTTTCGATCAGCAGGGAAAGCTATCAAAGTCGCTCCATGATTGTTCCCGTATTAGTGCTTCCCCGTGTTTGGTCAAAAGGGAAAAGGTGAGGGCGGGCGGGAAAAAGGGGACCGGAGCCGCCTTTTGGAACGGCCCGGGTTCAGATTGCCATGAAAATAGAAGGGAACTAGGGATGTTCCCGCGCGAGCCAGACTGTCTTGTCTGATATGGTGCAGATGATAGCCACAACATCTGAACCACCACGAGCCGAACAGGCCATTCATGGGGCATTCAGAGGCTGGGGTTTTGCCCGGGATTTTACTGTGGTGTGAAAGATCTTGAACCGGTTTACGACAGTTCCCACAATGGGTTGACAAGGCGCCGTAAAAACGGGTCTGCTGGCCGGATCGGGCCGCCCAATGCGGGGCAACCCCAGAAGCCATAAACCGCCAAAACTTCTAAGTCGCTCTGAAGGAGGACACCGATGCGTCACGTTGATTTTTCGCCACTCTATACGTTCCCCACTGTTGGTTTTGACAAATTGTGACCATTTGCTTTGAGATTGTGCATGGCCCCGATGGATCAAATTCACAGTACCTATCCGCCCTATATATTCGAAAAACGCCACCGGCGAGAGAACCACTACCGTAATTCACCATGCGCGTGCGGGTTTCGACGAAGCCGAGTGTCCATCGAACGGCACGCGAACACGTGCTGACCGGTCATAGGGGTGAGAAAGGCTGAAGACAATGAAGCGAAGGTACGAAACTTTCCTCTATCGGAGGGGATTGCAAAGCGGCGCGTTTGAGCGGTCGCTTCCAGCTTGTTTGATCATGTTGAGGTAACAGGCGCATCGGCTGACGTAACGGACTTTTCTGGCAGGTTTGAATGGTGTCGGCGAAATTCCCGAGGCCAATGAAGCCGCGGGGAATTTCCAAATCAGCAATGAGGCGGGCAAAAACCGAAAAGCAGATCGAAGCCCACAACCAGGGCCTTGATCTGTGCCGTCCAAGTTGGAACAGGTTTTATTGGCGCTCCGAGGAAACCGGGGGGGCGCCCAATTTTTTCGATGGGCTGCTTGGGGCTCTGTGCGTTTCTTGCCGTGGGTTGGCATGGAGGTATGGTGAGGTGTTTTAACGACGGGATTCATCAACAGGGCCCATCTTATGGACAAAACCAGGGTCCCGTCCCCTTTGAGGATTGAATTGGACTGTTCCAGCGGGCACGATTTCCCCAACAACAAGACGTTGATCGGCATTACACTGTCAGGAACTGGTCGACAAGGCGCCGATAGCTCCTCCGGGCCCAGTCTGATGCACGGTGTGATTTGGTCACACAAATGATCTGAACGGCAATTGAAGCAAATCATCAGAGCTGCAAAGGGCCGGAGAAGAACAGGCAATGACAATGAGCCCAGCCGGGCAGGCATTTTGAATCTCCGCATAGTACCATGAAGAATTCCAGCCCCCAGGGAAAGAAGGAGACCCGCGTCGAACATCGGCCTCCGGCCGGCTTCCACTGCAGGCAGGGGCTAGGGTAAATAGGCGCCCGATGAAACTAGAGAAAACCCCAGGAGGCTTTCGCGACCTTGGTTTTTTGGCCGAGTTTGAAAAAATATTCCCATAAACACGGCAGGCGAAAAACGAAACGCGGCACAATCAGCCCAAAGGCAGGCCCAGCTGTCCCGCCGGAGCCGTGCGCAGAAAGCGAAAATACGGCCATTGAAAGTCGTGAAGAAAATCCCAAAATTGCGGTTGGTTTCATGTATGTGTGGCTCCGAATTTGCCCTGGGCCGAACGACCACAGGCGGGAAAATACCCCCGCTTAAAGCATGGCTGAATGGGCGGCTGGCGCAGGTACCCGAAGATCCGGGATGCCGGACAGCGTTTCGCCATGCCGCTTCCCGAGAGGTGGCACCCTGGCTATCAATGCATTGAAGAAAGGGCCGCAGCGCCGGGAGGCAGTTGGCGAACTTCGACAGGTGTCGAACGGGCGGTGACGAGCCCGTCTTCCGGTAATCGGCAGCGTATCCCATCAAGCGGCCGGTCTTCGCGGGCTGGCGAGTAAATAAGAGGGACAGCGGCAAAGCTGCTTGAAAACAAATGCGTTTGTCGCGGGATGGGGAATAAACCTTGGTTTCAGGCCAAGGCTGTTTTTCAGGCGGGGATTTTTGCAACGAGAATATCGGGACGCAGGGGCTCAGCGTGTCGGGGCTGGAATAGTATTGCGGGTCGAGCCACGCCCGTTCCAGTCCGCGCCACATCGGGGCAGTAGGGATCTACTCGGATACCGGCCTACGAAAAGCGGCTCGAGAAAAAACGCCGGCAAATCCGGGCCCGCCGCCATACTCAAAACATTTAACTGCAAGACTTTGGGTGGTTCTTCGGACCTATTAGAGGCCGTGCCATGTCACGAAGAAACCCTCTCACCGACCAAAGCGGCTGAAATGGCAGGGAAAACCACGGACCAGGTACGCTCAATTCAGGCTTACGGTCACGTTGTTGCGGTAGACCGCAAGCGCTTTCGGGGGCGCATTTTGCGTGCGAACCGATACACACCTTCGGGCAAAGGAGGGTGGGATTGAGCAGAGCTGCGCCAAAATTACGAGCTTCGCTCGCGCTTCAGTCAAACTGTATCATTCCGCGGCATGGCGGGACCGAGCAAGGGAGGATCGGCGAGCGGTTCAAGATTGGGCGATGGCAAGCAGGAGCCTCACGCCGCAGCCACCGGCCATTCGGGAAACGGTCATCTGTCCCAATTCACAACCAGTGTCGAAATTGGCACGGCCTGGCTGATAACGATTTCTCATTACGAGTTTCAGACTGCATCGGCGAACTGGTCGGTCATGGGGCATCTATCAGGAGCAGATTCGCCCTTCATCGTCAATATCTTCGCATGGCCGGGCAAGCATGAATTTCTTCACCGAGCTCGAGTGGGAAGTTGCAAGGTTTGCATTAGGCTTCCAGCCCGTGATTGTGGCGGAGACGAAAGCATTGTTGGACGTCGAGCCAACCAAGCCCGCAACCAGATCTGGTGGCGATTTGCCGGATTGAAATCGGTTATCGCTCATGGTTCGTTCTGTATCGAAGGACGACATAGGTGGACGGATTTTTCATAAAGCAGGATTTCGGCCGTTTTTTGGGCGGTCCTGGATCTTGACTGACAATTGAGACACCACACGGGGTCGAGTGCAGGGAAAATTGTAAAGGGGAACTGGACAACAAGGTCGTTGAAAAGCCCGGCGTCATGGCTGGACCAGGCTAAGATGTTTCGGGACACCATTGCACGGTTCGGTTCTAGCGCTCGGGACGACTTTTGGCTAGGGACGCTCGAGATGGTCCGGATTTTTGATTGCCGGCCTTTTCTGAGCCGATCGAAGCGAGCCGCACGGCCGATGACGGAGGAGGAGAAATTTCGGGACGGAATGGCCTTCCAACCGCGGGTGGAAGCGGCGCCGGCCCCATTCGGGCCCATGTAGTTTTTCCGCGTGGGACTTCGGAGAAAATCCTGATCCTGTAATCACATTTCTGGGGACAGGAATGGGCGGTCGATATGGTTTCGGTTCTTAGACCTGCCCCCGGCGGTGGCGGGAAGCGCGGGCCGTTTGGAAACGGGAAGTCTCGAAACAATCGAGCGGATTGTAGGGAGCGGACTGCGTCATTGTTTCATGACTTTCCGTTGGCCAGGGGTGTTTTGGGGGATCAGGGCCGGCATGTCAGTTTGCCAGGCCCTCCCGAAGGGGGATCAATTGGCGGACCGCTTTACAGTGGGCTCATGGTAGGGGCGCCAGGGCCTGCATTTCGACGTTTTTTTTCCAAGGCATTTGCCCTGGGAAAGTTCCGGGGACTTTGGGCATGTGCTGCCAACGCATGTGCTGTTCCGGAACCAGAAGGCGCCAATCTCCGTTCCTTTGCCAAGCCATTGGCAACGGCCATAGGCATTTTTCAGGTGGGCTTTGCGGCCGCGGCACCTGGGGGTTCGGAAAGCGAGTGGGGGAAACGGTTTTTTGCGGCCGAGGATTGCCCCATTAATTTCCTCCTTTCCCTTTTC
>Ga0163217_1041778_pt1 | contig 10386 bp, 8 predicted proteins | sample SynspAceP_FD_185933 | JGI IMG/M metagenome (GOLD analysis project Ga0163217, IMG submission 185933) | Saline lake microbial communities from Ace Lake in Antarctica - Synechococcus sp. Ace-P (PacBio error correction) | ecosystem: Environmental > Aquatic > Non-marine Saline and Alkaline > Saline ... | reverse complement strand
CCCTGCATCACGACCGTTTTATCGCGGTATCTCTTACGTGATGTGCGAGCAACTGGACGCCATGGTGTGGAATATGACAATGACCGCCGGGCAACCTCCGTGCAACGCTGAAAGGCAAGCAGCACGCCCGGACCGCGGATAGCAGCACATTGAGATACACTCGGCGCATGGTGCGCGGCATCTAAGGACACGGCCGCTGGAGCTCTGCACCATAGGCACGGGTCCAGCCGCTCGCGAAGGCAGCGTGTCAGCCTGGTTCGGCGACAATGGCTGCTGCGCGCAGCGTGTTTGCATTGATGGCTCCGGGGACACGCGTTTCAACAAGGGTAGGACACCTGGCGTTCAGGCTGGATACGTGAGCTGCGCGTGACGCAGCCACACAGCCGCGCGGAAACGAAGCGCGGGATTCAGTCACGGTGCTTGTCGCCTTGACCCTCACCGAATTTACGATACCGGCTTATTAACTCCGCCCACCGGACATACAGCCGGTGCTGCGGCTATTTGCCTGACGCGATCAAGAGGGTACAGTGGTGGATTAGCTACAATGGACTGCCACCCGGTATTCCCATTACCGAGGAAACAAGCACGGTTTCGGTGGCGTATTACCCTGGAAGTCAGAATTTTGTCGGCTGTGGATATTCGCGCCTCCGCTGCGTGGCAAAGCACTACAGAGCTTCGGTACCCGTGCATGCATAATCCCGCCCCTATGATTACCATCTACCGGCATTTGCATAAGCCTGTGCACCGCGATAATTCCGGGCGCCCAGCGAACCGTTTCGCATTACACAGTGATGCTGAATGGCATCCGGTCCGGCACCGACAACACGTTTATCCGCTGATTGGTTTTTGGTTATGACGCACGCACGCTACGAACGTCCACCGCGGACGCTGGCATCGCTCAATCGTCGCTGGTGAGCCTATATGTTTCGTCCCGCCGGTTATTGAGCACGCATGAAAAAGCGATCCGACGTGGAAATTTTCGCGACCGTTAAGCAATGACACCCTCAGCGCAGCCGATACCGGGCTGCTCCGTTAAAGGCATTCTTTCGCAACAACAAAAACCCGATTCCTGACCATCGCAGCACGACGAGAGGTTATCGTCTATCTTTGCCACCAGCGGGACATTATATTACCTCTATGAAAAGATTTACCCCTGCGCCCTGCCTTGTCGCACCCTCGGCGCCAGCGGTCCCGGCTGCTCAAGAGCGGCAACTCAGCTTGCTACTGCAAAAGGGTCCTCGGCAGCGACGCCCAGGTCAGAATGACCGGTCCGCTGGCCCGCGAACCCTGATGACGGCAACTCAATACTCGAACTCCGGGCCACCGTCCGATCAATGCACGCGTCCCCGGGCTGTGAGCGTCAACCGGCTGAACTCATGCAACAGTATTTGCAACTACCTCCCGCGAATTCAGGTTGCCGCCGAGCCTTCGGCGTGGCGGCGTACGATTGTGCAGACGGAATTCCGACGACCATGCACGGATTGCGAGGTCAGCCTGCCCTGTTTGATCTGATAGCAATGCAGGCATCGAAGTACTGCGCGGCCGCTGACGACGCTCTACGGCAACGCCTCGGCGGGATATATCAGGCTTTACCGGCGAGGTACTTTTACCGACGCTGGAAAGCCGCACCGCCTTTGCCAGACGCCTGCGCCGTCTCAAGCCGCTATGCGGCCAGCTGGCCGATTGAAATCAGCTCCCAAAACGTCGCCCGCCTGGAAACCGACGCCTATCCGCGACCCAGCTGTACCCGACGTGATAACGCCAACTCGACTGGCTAGGATATCGGACGATGCTCCAGCCTGACCTTGCTGCGTCAACACCTGGATAGCCCGAACCCAGGATCCGCTTGGCCTGACGCACAGCAGGTGCAGTGAAGATAGCGCCAGGGCGTGGCAGTAGAGCAAGCGTGTCTTGAACGATAATAAACCCGCAAGAGTGTAAGGACACAATCAGGTAGGTCTGAACTACACGCGTCGCTTAGCTAACGACGATCGAGGTATCAATGATGATGTACGCAGAGTGAACGCTTTGTGCAGCAAGTATTTGCTTTAGGAGATAAAGTAAACAGAACGACTCTTTCTGCAGGGAGCGCGATGTTCATCGAACTTATCGACCGTTTCAAGGCGAATGTGCAGTTGGCTGGCAGCGGCAACACTGAATTATGGTCTTCCTGTCAGTTAGCATCCGGAATCACCTAAGACTATCAAGGCGAGCAACGTGCGCTTTGTTAATAGTAATGCTCAAGGGCGCTCAGAGAAGAGATTTGAATTCAAACGCCGTCGACAGCAGGATGCTATACTCTGATCAGCACCTGGGAACTAGGACCCCCGCTGACCCTGCCGTGGCGTCGTCACAGCGGGTCGAGTTTATTCAGAGGAATTGATTATACTTGCTAGGACGGCCAGGACGAACAGCGGCAGCGTGCGCTTACAGCCAAAACAATCGGCCTAAGGCCTGAGCTAATCATGACGGCCCGCGATAGCCTCTATGCCGCACTGCGGCAAGGGATCTTGAACACCGGAACCTCAAACTGGCCTATCAGCCGCGGAGTAGCGCTTAACTTTCGGCCTGGCGCGAGCAAAGCACGCAATCCCGAAATCGTGCATCAAGTTCAGACGGAGCGCACACGTATCGATGTTGGCGCGTTTGAGAGCCGGAAGTGAAAGACGAATCGTCGCTGCGAAGTACAGGAATTGAACGGCCGCGGCACTTGCCAAGCCGCCGGCTCTCAACCGACGAGCCTGGGCTGGCGTTAGCGCAGGGCTATCCGACCACGGCATCATGCCTATCTGTCTATACTTGCTGGATTTGCGCGCTTGATCGCTTATCAGCGTGCCGATGCAACAGCGAATTTCCGCCGACCCCTGCCCGGCGTACACCCCGCCACAGGGCTCTGTTCCCAACTCAGTTGGGGCAAACCGCCTGGCAGCAACTTATTACCGCATGTCGAGGCTCAGAGCCTGAGACACGTCACGCCACCGATGACAAAACTGCAGAGCTAGAGGTTACGCGGTATTCAATGGCGCCGCGGGTTATACCCATTCGTCGGCAACGGTCAGTCGGCCTTATGCTGCGCATCGACAACCTTGACGTGACCGTGGAATAACATCGCTCGCTGATTCCCAAACGTGCAGGCCCCGACTTATACAGCCTGCGGCCCTGACCGTCAGGGCCTAGGTCCGGTGTCGGCACTCCTGATCCAATGCGAACTAATCAAGCGGGGGCGTTTCAGAAACAGCTACATCACTGAACGGCCCGCGTTGCCAGGCAAGACCGATAACACCAGTGCACCCAATGGCCATCAGCAGGTTAGGCGCGTGGGCTGCCTCAGCCAACTGACTGTGCCGCAGGCCAGTAGGAACAGCGGACCAAGCAGAGCGGCCGCAACAGCTGACTCTAGGGCAAGGCACTCCGCTACACCGCTACCAGCCGACACGTAGGCGAACTTCAATCAGTGATTGATCCAGCTTGCCAGCACGAGTCAACTGTCAGCGAGAGCAGCACCAGAGCAGCAGCAGCCATCCGTAGCTTGGCCATACCGCCAGCAAAACACTACACGACACCCGACTGCAGCCATGACAAGTCCATGTTGGCAGTTTTCGGTACCCAGCATCCGGCAAACCTTAGCGGTATCTTTCCCCCGACAGCATCCCCCGGGCCGGATCGCCGCCATGAGACCAATGCGGACGCCTATCATAGCCCCACTGACCAGGCGCAGGGAGACCAACGCAGTTAATCCCCCAGCGCACAGCCCACACAGATTACCGCGGGTCCAATGCCGCTAGTCCTTCAGTCATACTCCGCGGCATCTATCTTGCACTGAGCAAAAATTCTGAAGATCAGCGCTACTCTGGAGAACGCTGTTGGGTAAAACGGCAATAAAGGCGGTACTCGATTCTGCAAAACAGTAATGGCCACCGACAATCCATATATTTCGACAGAAAGGTCGATAATATGCTTTTTAAATGCGGATTCACCGTTTTTTCGTTGTTTTTTTGACAAAACTCGGCAATCTCTTGCTCCGTACACACCGCTGACTAGCGCACGACACCCATGACAGAATGCAACACCACCCCATCACAGGACCTGGTCATTGATTGAATCGGATGCCCTTTACTGCCCAACCGTTCAGATTCACAAAGAGCGCCCGCGGATGCGGAAAGCGCGAAGGATTTCTATACGACCGTGGAGGGCCGGCGTCTATTGACGGCACCTCGGGGCTCTGATGCTTCAACCGCCGGCCATCGGCGCAAGGAAATTGCTCGAAGCGCGCAGCATAGCAATATGCAAGTGGATTTCGCCCCGACCTTCCAGATGGCCATCGATCCCTTTCAACTCGCCCGACACGGCTGGTAGAAGATTGCCCCAAGGGCCTGGATCGCGTGTTCTTTCACAAAACTCTGGATTCGGAGTCGTCCGATACCGCCTGAAGGATCGCTCTGGCGCTTATCAGCGTGCCCGCGGGATAGGACCGCACCACGCTGATTCAGGCGCAGCTGGTATCACGGCTGTACGGCTTTGGCTATTTCCGTCATGGGCGCAATGTCAATAACGCAAGCTTTGGCGTTGCAATTGCCCGCTCGCATCACTGCGATTACGCTGTCTTTGAACGCAATGCCTTTACCCGTGGCCGCCGCAGCATGGCGCAGGATCTGGCTTGACCCACTGGGAATAAATGTTTTACCTGCACCGTGCTGGAAAATATCGGCGGTGATCTCAGCCATGTTGGCTCCGCTGGGTGATCCTGCGCCAATCGGCTTACCTCAAGGCGCTTGCGCGAAATCACTGCAAACACCGCATCTGATGATCTTCGAATAAGTCATCACGCTATGCCGTTCGGCGCCACCTCGCCCTCACAGCCTGGAAAGTGGACGCCGACTTAGCTACCCAAGGTCTGACCAATCGTTGCCAATCCCCGATAGGCGCGAGGTATTGTAGCGAAACAGATTTCCAGCAGGCGCGATTCAGCGACAGGCCCAGGCCTGATCGAGTTCTTCCACGGTGATACCTTATTCCGGGCCACCGGTTGCCGCCGCGCGCGTGGCAACGCTGGAATCTAGCCCGCCGGTTGCATCCACGCCCAGGAGCGAAAATCTAATGGCAGAAGGGTCTTGCACAGTCTCAAGCATGCACTACGTGATCGATATCGCTCAATACCGGACTGGTCGGGCGGTGCTCTGGCCAGCCGCACGAGGGCCAGCCGGGGCGACAGTGGTACGAGGTGTTCGAGCTGTTACTGGACGGTCTGATGGTACGCGCACGGACCATCATTGCCATGTCGCCGCCGCTGAATTGTCGAGAAGACCCATATTGATTCGGTATCAATGTACTGAGGGACGTATCAGGAGTACTCTTGAACGCAAATATAGCCCGGCTCCCGCATGCTCTGCATTTCTGGAGCAGAGAGCTCCGAAAATTTGATGCAAGTGCATGGATCAAGCCATTGCGGACCGTCGGTGCAGGGACGCCACGATGAGCTACAAAGAGCGTTACTTGGCTTGCGTGTGCCGCACATGGCGGTCCAGCCGCCAGCCCGCACAGATACTTTCAAACAACAAACTACTTACTTCGATACAAAGCACTGGTGGACCCAAATGACCTGCAAACTGACCCACTTCTATCAACGCAAAGCACGCGCCCCAGGCGAAGCACACCCAGACGTATTCGAATCGCCACCGGCGAGAGCGCGGGCCAGCTCCCTGCGCCTGCGTACAGAGGAAGTGGAGCAGCCAATTGCCATACCAAGCAGCCAGCCGCCTGGCGAAACACCCTGAATCGTCACCATCCTGTCAAGTCCAAAGCGTCTGGTCGAACCCATGCCGAACGAACTGGCCCGATCGTAAATCACGCAGCAGAGACGCAATAGTATTTCGAAGATGCCAAGGCAACTGACCGATGTCTGAGAAGTGGATCGAATTCGCCTGTGGCATTTCCTCACCTGCTCAAGGGCGAGCAATACCGAACAGGTCGCGGCGGCTTCGACGCCTGGAACCGTCAATCAGCATTTGGGCGTCTGCGGCGGCATCGCCCCGTTCAATTCCCTGCATTAACCCAATGTGATGTTTCCCATCCCATCGCCATGCTAGCAACACCTTCATATGAAGCGTCGGAAAAGGACCAGCACGCCGCTCGCTGTTCGAACTGCTACGAGCCGTTCGCCGATGGCCCCGGTTCACGTGTCCGTGACAAGAGGAAGCGGTCGATGTGACTGCTCACCACCGATGTTGCGACCGTCAGCTTCTCGCTCAACCCGATTAGCCGAATTCATCTACTCCACTGGATCGCCCCACGCAAGCGACTTCCAGCCTTTGGGCGGCGCAAGAACTATTGCTGTGATAGCCCCGATGCCGATCTGGATCAGACCGTCAGGCGCTGATGGTGCCGGCCTATGGCAACGTGCCGGCGAGCTTTGCATGCGCATTCTTTGCTGGTGCGGTGGGCGATGGAAGTTGCCGACAAACTTGTCGCCGCCCTGAATCCCCAGATCAAAACGCTGAAGCATCGGTAAATGAGCCATGGCAGGCGGCATGGAAATGGCCGCTGGGTCACGCTGCCACCTGCCAAGGTCAAGGCTAGTCTATCGGGCGTTGAGGAAGGCGCAGAGCTGGTAATTGATGCGTGAGTCGATCCGTACCGGCGTTTGTAAGTGCTTCTTTATGGGTGCGCCTGCGACAATAGGCACCGCCGAATGAGCATTACCAGAAGAATCTTTGCGTGTGTGCATCGTCCGCGTGCACCGATACGCACGGGTGTAAACTGTCACATGAGCACGAATACGGCAACGGCACCGGCATCTTCACCGGACGGGCGATGCCGGCGGCTTCTGCAACAGAGATTCAGTCGGCATGTCAGGCGGTCACGTGCCGATTACCGGTCCTAATGGCCTTCCACAGCATTCGGGCTGGAAGAGCTCGCTGTTTGGCCCGCGCACAGTTGGCAACTGCGGATGTGTGCTTTACTACACCAAGCGCAAGCTGTCACCTCGCGCTGGCCAACCGGCATTCGGTCGGCGCGAGTTTCAGCATTCCCGACCATGAAGTAATTTTTTCACCCTGGTTCGCGGCGGCGGCCGCGATCCAGCCAAAGCATGCTCACCAATTGTGACGGCGCCACACGGGGAGCGGTGCCGCCGCGAAAGCCATTCTCTAAAGAGCCCCAACATGCAATTCAAAGGACATCATCGATTTCGCCACGCACAGAACCGAGAGGAAACTACTATCGCACCACGTCCGGCCAAGGTACTGGCCAGGACCGGCGCAAGCGTACAAATCATTACAGCAGCCCTGCGGTCAGTTCTCACGTCGTATGCTGTGAGCGGCAGGCACTGGAACATCACTTACAGCGAGCACGAATACTGCGAAATTCATTGAGGTGAATCCATCCTGCACGACCAGCAGAGGCAGCCGCAATATCAAGGCGCGATCGCTTTGTGATTCCGCAGTTATTTGTCGCAGCTGAATAATTCAGCTCAACGCAAGGTATTGATCTTCGAGCAAACGGGCCGGCTGAATGGCTCGGCCAGTAGCCTTGCGAAGACGCAAAGCAAAGTAAAATTCGCATGGTCTACACGTGACAAGCAGTATTTTTTCACATTTTCTCGTCAAGCTATAAGCATTCGAAGAACATACAATGTTCAGCCAGGCAATATGCGAGCTGCGCTTGGCACTGCCAGAGTATGCGTTACGTGCGTTTGCGGTTATTGTCGGTTTCTGTGGTTTAACAACGCCGCCAGCCGCGTTCCTTTCACCACGTTCGTCGCACGTGATCGAGTTCGCTGCCCAGCGCCGAGCGCAGAAACCCTGGCGTGCCTGGCCGCTATTGATGTAAGCTGGTCCAGGTCGAGAACACCAGTATGCGAGCGCAAGCCAGGTCTCTGAGCCTTCGCCGAATTAAGAATCCCGCTTGGTCAGCATATCCCGGAGCATCCTGGTGCGCGTATCAGAGAAAGCGCTAATCTGGATGTCGACGCCGCGCAATGGACAGAATAACCGACCATTTCACCGGCGAAGCGGCAAGCCGTTTCGCTTTTAGTCACCTGGCCAAAGCAACTGCTGAGCCGCTTGCGTACCGACTGCGTGATCGAGAACCTGAACGAATACCGAAAGTCATGTACGTCTACGGACGCCTGTGAACATCAGTCGACAGTATAACCGCCCAGCTAGCGTCAAGTCCGGGCCGGGCAGTATGACCCAGCGGCTTCGAAGCCTGTCCGAACATAGCATCACGTTCAAATCCGCCGGCTTGCAGATGACATAGTCCCGCCACCGATGCCTGCGCTCCACCGGCTCGCTGGAACATTCGTCACGCCGGTAACAAGGCCGACAGATCCTTATCCGTGTTCGCAGCAGCGCAATGAGCCAAGTTGGACGAGGAAAACAGTTTTGATGGCTGTGCAAGTCCGCTGAGGGCACCGATCAGCGCATAGCAACTTGCGCTGGGTACTGAACAAATAGTTGGGACTTTATTAACGCTTATGATCCTTGGAGCTGTCGGACCACGGCGCAATTCAAGTGGCGCACTGCGCCAGTTCCTTACAACCTGCAAAAAAGCCACCGAAATGATCAACCAAGGACGCCGTGTCCCGCAGTAGTGCTGGTAGGCAACGGCGAAGCCCCGATACACAGGAATGTATCGAGGTTACAGGCGCAATGGGCGCACTGGCACGAATGAAAGGGCTGCCAAGCGCTCGAAGGCAGGGACAGATGTCGACTCCGCCGCGCCAGCGCCCGTTCCAGCCGTAACTTGCGTTTTTCCCTGGAGCTGATCCAGCAGTTCTTCATGCTGTATGGGATGACGAACTGCCATGCATTGGGGGCGGACATTTCATGGGGCTGTGCCGGATGTGTTCGTAACGCTATGACGGTTTCAAGAAGTCCGATTTCCTGCGCCGGGCGGGCAATTATCTGAACATGTTCCAATCGATACCAGTGCCATGCAGATTCTCGGCGAGATGCGGTCAAGCATCGCAGTTTATCCACGCACGCTCCAGCACGCCGGCAACCGCGGCGGAATCCGAGCTGCTGACCCTAGCCGAGCCTTTGGTTTCACGATCTACCACTGACCGCGTCAAGCTTACGCGGCATCCCTGGCCATTCCACAGGCCTAGACCAGCTAGCTTCCGGATGGGCAGTTCAAATTTTACCAACTGTGCGGCATCAAGACATCGAGCGGTTGGCAGATGATGTTGTTCAGAAGAATCTGCGGATCATACCAGGATCTGACGAGCAGACATCCCGCTTGAGTGTGATTTATCAACTCAAGGGCTTATGCGGCAACATCCAGCGCCGTAGTGCTGCACGAGTGTGGTGTCCGAGCGGATGCTGCGCAAACGTTATGGTAGACGTGTTGCCGAAATTACCTTGCCCCGAACGACCGCAGCGGGCCCAGGACTACGACCAGGTGCGCTAGGGTCAGTTGATATTATTTATATTTCGGGCATAACATGATCGACGATAAGCCAGTGAGATCACTCGGAGCAATCCGCTTTTCCAGGTTTTGCAGGCGTGGTGTTCCGCAAGGATGACGTGTCGGGATATTATTACGAGCTAGGTTGAACCCACGGCGACCATATTGCCAGGTTAGTACCACCATTCAAGATTCCCGCTTTCGCGAATGGACGGGGGTGGGGCGAGGATTTTCGGGGGCGGACAAAACTGTGTTTCGATCCGTTACTGCGCTCTTTTTTAGTTACCCCTCACCGTTATTCCCGCGAAAGCATGCTGTCCGGGGAAATAATGAGGGTTAGTGAAAGGGTTCGGGGTCTAGCTTGGAGGGGTAAAAAACCGAGCGGCCAAACTCAATCCAGAGACACGCAAGGATGTTTAGCATTTTAAACGGGCATGCATCTGTTTTAAGCTTTTCCGCCGCGTTTCGATTGAGACAAGGTTTTCGAGAGACCCCGGTCAGATCGAATACAGAAGGGATCAGAGTCGAGAAAATAGTTTTTGGCGATTGGTTCTTGTGTTTCATCTTTAGCAGAGGTTCGAGCTTTGCGCGCAATTTGATCGAGCCGGCGTTATAGCAGGCCAAAAGCCCGTATTATTTCCTACACCTGGACTTGGACCAATTTAACGCCCGCTCGACTCTAGGGTGGGACGCAACCGTTAAGCGCTCTTAGCCGAGCCTTTTCAGCAGCACGCACAGGCACGTTGATGAGCCAGAGTTATCGGGAACTATTTATCGCGGGAAGAGTGAGATTTTCTGCTTGTAAACTTGCTCGATTCGAGGGGCTTCCATTTCCGTTGATTGAAAAAGGGGCGGTTTTTTGGAATGGTGGGACTTTCGTTGGGGGGGAAACATTCCAGGACGGGCGGCAAAAAAAAAACCCAAAAAAAGCCCAAAGGGGGAGAATTTTTCCCTTCTTTTTGTCCCCCCCCTTGGTCGTCG
>Ga0163217_1014052_pt1 | contig 10386 bp, 7 predicted proteins | sample SynspAceP_FD_185933 | JGI IMG/M metagenome (GOLD analysis project Ga0163217, IMG submission 185933) | Saline lake microbial communities from Ace Lake in Antarctica - Synechococcus sp. Ace-P (PacBio error correction) | ecosystem: Environmental > Aquatic > Non-marine Saline and Alkaline > Saline ... | reverse complement strand
AGGACCGTGACAAGTCTGGCATTCGACTCTCCCCACCTTCACTGTTGGGAAGATTGAATTAATGCCAGATTCAGGAAGGTTGTGAACTCGTACCCACTCAATCGGCTTTTATTTTCTACACAACATCATAGGATTTTTTGAATTAGGTGAATCCCTTCTTTACCTTCCAAATTTTGAATATTGTGTATGACAATTCATACAAATATTTGCAGAAGGATATTGAGCAGATTTGCGATCTCAACTCCAGTATGGACAATACTGACAAGCAATCTTCCAAAGTAACCTACATTGAAGTGCATGCGAGTATGCAATAGGCTGCTCTGGAGCATAGCCTTGCTGAACACCCCACTTGGAATATAATCCATCAATAGCGGTACTTCGCTACCATAGCCACTTACTTAAAGCCAGTAAAATAATGATGAAACATCGCTTTTTAGGATTTTTTCCAAATTTGAAATTTCTGGGTGACAAATTCTTTGTCGCTCTCGTCAAAGGTCTTGACTTGTCAAGTATTTCGATAGAACTTGAAATAATTCAACCGAGAACTACCAGAATCAGCAGAAGAACTACCACCAATACTTCCAAGATTCGGTCAGATAATTCATTTTGGAATTCCACCCCTGCTGAACGGCACCACCATCAGCGGGGGGATTCTGCGCGGCAGCAGCGGCTGCTGGTCTACCTTAATCTCCATTTCGAGTAAGACAATAAACTACCTAAATCAGCATCACTTAAAAAAGCCATACGAAGCATAACCAGAGTATTTTACTCTTTATACAATGCCATGCGTAGGCATCTCGGCAAGGCAATTCATAGCCTTGGCGAATTTTTGATCCAGCTTTTTAACCAAAACAGGATCCCTTCTTTCGTAACCCTCTCAATGAAGAGGCCGATATACTTTTCATCCAACTTTGTGACAGGTACTGCAGTTGGCTTTGGAAAATTGCTTTGCCTGCTGCCACGCTTCTGGACTTCTTCTACTTGAAGCGTCAACGCCAAAAGCTATGATCCCATAGCATGAAAAAAACAGCACTGCCAGCGTGTGAAAATTCAATCGAAACGCCGTACTAACGAGCGTTTTGATAACATATTTTAGCTAATTAAATAGTTTTACAATGTTTTTCTATAACCCTTGCAAAGGTACTACCCGAAGCCTATTTTTCAAACATGGATTCGAACCTCAAACATTGTTTGTAAGATATCAATTGAATGATATAAATTGATTTTCAATTAGCTTATGATTTAAATGCACTTTTTACAATTAAGAACTATTATAAAATAAAGTATTTTTTGCTTTTAAAACGTAGGCTTCTGAGAATTCAACCTTAAATACTTTCTCAAGCCGACAGTCTGCCAATTGACCGACCAATTATATTTTCCGTCAATCTAAAAATAAGTAATTCCTTTTTTGGAAGAATAGAGATAATACTACATTTGCATTCCAATGAGATTGGTCGCAGTGCCGAAGTGGCTAGGCAGAGGTCTGGCAAAACTCGTACAGGCGGTTCGGAATCGCTCTCGACCTCATCTAAGCATTCGCACGGGCGAATGTTTTGTTTTTGCCCTAAGACCTTGGAGAAAAAATTTATTACGCTAAATCATTTGAATTATCAGGGAACCTGGACTTTTCCAGTTTTCTAAAACAAAAAAAGTGTCCACCTTCGGCAGACACTTTTTACTATTTTCAGAATTCTGAATAGGAATTACTTCTTCCTTCCATTTTTCTCTTTCAATTCAGCAAGAGCATCCAATCACCATAGGTAGGACTTCTCTGCTGGTGCGGATGAAGAAAGAGGAGGAAGAAGAACTGAATCAGAAGAATCTTCTTTTCTTGGTTACAGCCTTCTTTGCTGGCTTCGCTTTCTCTTGAACATTCGCTGTGTGCGATAGAACAAATTCGCTTTGTCATCTTTAAGAGAACCAGGAAACTTTGAATTCAAGTGGACTCACCAAACTTCAACCTGAGAAACCATCTTCTTTCTCATAGATTTTTTGATTGTGGCAAATCCTTCTAGCACCTAAGGAAGCTCAATACTGCACCTTTGTCATCTCTTAGAATTGACAGTACACTTAATGAACAGAAATCCTACTGGGAATACAGATTCGAAAAGTATCCCAAGGTTTTCTTCCAACTGCTTATGTCCAAGTGCTAATCTTCTTATTGTCTACGGGCAAGCTCAAAGAACAGCTACTTCTAGCTCATCTCCTACTTTCACAAAACTTCAGATGATGCTGATTTTTCTTAGTCAAGAAAGGTCAGAATACGTGAAACCAAAAACCATCGTTCCCTCTTCCAAACTCAGGAAAACCGAAGTTGTCAAGTTTCTTACTACACCTTTATGCTTAGGAAACCTACGCATATTTGGTATCATATCAGCTTTGGTTCCAGGATCTCAGTCAATGCTTGATACCAGCGACATTTTACGATCATCCTTATCTAAAGTCAATACTACTGCCTTCCACTTCGTCACTTACTTTAACGAAGTCTGCAGGATTTCTCAAGTGCTGTGACCAGCTCATTTCTGAACGTGGATCAAGGCCTTCAACACAGCCAGCAAAGTCAAGGAATGCCACCATAGTCAGCTTACATTTACAATCTTACCTTTTACTCTGCTTCCAAACCTCAAGGCTAGCAGCTAAAGAATCCCAAGGATGAGCAGTCCAATTGCTTCATACCCCAAGAAATTCGCTTCTTATCATTCATCAAATCAAGTACATACAAATCTGAAACCCTTCTGAGTCAAGTGTAACACTTCTCTGGATGATTGATACGTCCCCAAGAATATCTGTAATGTGAAGTAGACCATCTACCACCTCCAAATCGATGACATACACGAAGTTGGTTCATGTTCTTGATCACACCTTCCCAATACTTGACCTTTCTCAAGGTTGTTTAGAATCTGTCGCTTTCTGCTTTCTCAAGATCTTTCCGATCCAACACCTTATTGAGATACTACTACGTTATCAATTTGCGTGGTTGATTTCACACTTTCACTTCCATCTTCTTACCACTAGATATCGAAATCCCGACTAGGCTTCACGTCGATCTGAGAACCTGGCAAGAACGCCTCAACACCGTAGATATTCTACATAAGACCGCCTTTAGTTCTACGCTTCTACAGACCTCGATCACGTTGTCAAACTCAAGTGCATCTTCGATATACCTTCCAAGCACGACGATCTTCGCTTTCTGCGAGGTAGGATCAACTGACCAAGTAGTTCTCCTGCTCTTCGATTAAAAAATACCTCTTACAGTATTCCACCTACTTGATAGACTCTAGATCTCTGGAATCTGACAATTGGAACCAATCCATCGGATTGAAACCGATATGATAGATTACACTTGTCATTTATTCCTACACGGTACTTTAAATTAACTTCTTTCTCAGTGATTTCTTCAATGTATTCTCATACATTGCCGCCATTTGCTCACGCTGCGTTTGGAATATCCTCACAAAACCTTTGTTTCGAAATCTTCCCAGTTAAATTCTGCTTTGTTAGACAAATACTATTTAAACCCTAGTTAAGCCAACAGTCTAAGGGTCATCGGACTGCCGGTTTTATTGTTAAATCAATGAAATTACCACATGGTCAACTCACCCCATTCACTCGAACGGGACTGCAAAGTAAGTTTTATGATATTTGAAAAATTATTCATGTGGAAATCAAGACTCTTTTTTGCAGAAGTATGTGCTTTTAGCTGATTTCTCCAAGAATCGGTTAAAATTGGAACGAAAAAAAATACATTGGATTAGACTTCCACCATAAAGGAAAGATTTAAATCTGACATATCCCTTTTCGAAGTAGCAGAACAGCTTTGTGACCTTAGGGCAAGACTTGTGGACTTTGTTATAAAAAAGGGATAAAAAAAGCCCCTGATTCCTGATGGATATCGGAACCAGGGCCTGCAAAGCAAAGGAGTGAAAGATTTATTTACGAACTCAAACTTAATTAAAATTCATCATGTACAAATTTTTCAATGACTTTATACCTCTATTCTGCTTACTTTTTTATCACTACTTTATGCTGTATTGGCCTATTTATTATTATTCCCCACTTTCTGATTAGTGACCGTGGGACAGAAAATCTCTTTTGTATTTAATCGACTTTGGGCCGGGATTTGGCCGGCACTTTCTGGAATTTCGATTTGAGGTCCAAGGCAAAAGCAGCATATCATAGCTCCACCTCCTAATCTACATTTTCAGATCAATCGCTCATTTATCGATTGCTCCCATGATCCCTTTATTGTGTCATATCCCAGAAAGGCGGCAATCGGGAAAAAAGTAACTTTCAAAAAATCCCAGCTTCGGGACAATCCCCCCCCCCTTGGAAGCTTTGCGTCTGAGTACATCGTCATACGGAAGTCAAGACGAATTAGTGTGAGCGCCTTATGTTATCTGAAAAAAAGGCATCATCGATCGTAGTTGCTCCAGAAGAACACCGAAACGACACCAATGAAACGCTACTCCCCTTTCAACGAGCGGCTTTTCGTCTTGTCCTATTCGAAACAAGAATTTCCCCATTTCATTTGGCCAATGGCAGTCATCGGAGCCGACAAAAAATCATGAAGCGGGTTTCCATGCCTCCTTAGCCCTGGAAAAGTCAGGCGTATATTTTCTCCAGCCATATGATGCCTCCAGTGGAATCAGAAAATGCATATCCAAGAATTTTACAGATAAATGCGCCGCAAGGATCTGAAGCGATGATTCTGACGGAGAATAGAAGCCTTTTATACCTTTTCCTTCAATTACCTCAGCGGCATCAACTAGTCAATTCCTCAAAAAAGACATAAATCGCCCAAGTAAGTCACTGGAACGTGGTCACAAAAGTCCAATGAGCAAGCTAAGCAAACCGGCAATATCAAAAGTACCAACACCATGATAAAGCCAAAAAAACTTCCACCAATTGGTATGCACCAGTCTTCGCTGTATTCCATAGAAGTCCAAAAAATCAAAAACCTCCAAATTCCCAAATAGGATGGCGAACAATATTAACCCTACTCCTAGATAAACACAGGATATCAAGCGCAATAATACCTAAGGACTGTCAAGATTCCGCTCACCAAATTTTGATGTGCACGACTAGTAACCAGTATTTGAACCCATCAAAATAGTTTGAAAATCGACGTATTCTTTCCTGACTGATTCGATTGCGACAGGTAAAAAACCAGCTACCAAGCGGGAATGCCAAAGTACTGGTGTAGATGGAAAGAAAACTCCTCCAATAGATAGTAAAACCAGCTTGAATACTTCCGATCACAACATTAAACCCAATATGAAAAAGCCAGCCGGCTGGTAAATAAAACCCAGGGCCTTTTCCAATATTCTTGGATCTGAAAATCTACCCATCCAGCTATAATTCCTCTAGTTTTTCTCCGATCCCATGAGTACTTACTTCGTGAAGCTTCGAGAATATCGGCTTTGTGATAGATATGAATATCTGTTCTGAGATCTCTTACTAGTTACAGGCCTTTTCCTTTATCCACCATGATGAAGCACATCAAGATGTGCTATCCAAAACGCTAACAAATTCATCGAGGCTTCCATGACGTCAGACACGAGGGCGTCCTTCAAGTTGGATTATCAATGATTTTCGTGCAAAAGCTTATTATCGTCAAAGCCAAACCTATTACCTCTCCATTCCTCCATCACAGGAATCTGTGAGACACTGGTTTTATTTTCACAAACCTATCGCAGATTTATACTGAATCGGTCTTTGTGCAGAAACATAGAATAACTCCGTTTCGCTGGGCCAATGATATCTCTCGCGGGGTAAAAAGTCTTGTCTTCATAGAATCCATGATTTACGCATCCAAATCATCATTTATAGACTTGTCCTAAATAGCAGTTTCCGTGATCAGGAAGGATAATTACCCATTTGTCACCTTCTTTTAGATTTTCTTTTGCCCATTCCAAAGCCCCGTGTAGCAGCAGATCCGCAAAGACCAACCTATAAATAAAGCCTTCCCCCTTGCTAATCTACGGGCATTACTGCGGCATCCTTATCGTCACCTTGACAAAATGATCGTATCATGTCGAAATCAACACTTCTTGGAAAGGATATCTTCTCAATCCCTTCGGTGAGTAAGGATAAACTTCCTTCTCATCAAATACCCAGTCTCCTTATACTGTTTGAATAACAGACCATACGTATCGATTCCCACTGTTTTACTACGTTTGGATTCTGCTCTTTAAAATTTCGCTTTCCACACATCGATCCACCCGTACCTTTACACCCCTTGCATAATGGGTGATTTTTACCATCTGTATCTTTCCAATTTCCGTGTGTCTCGTAATGAGCTAAGGTGTTGGAAAGGTTACGTATTGATTTGGTAAAGAGGAATAGGGATATCTGCATCAGGTTCTTAGCAACGAGTAGTAAGACCTTTGGATCTTCTGGAGAAACGTTTGTTGGCAAACTATCACCTCAGCTCCTACTGCTTTTAGGATATCGATTTTCTCTTTGATTGCTACCGCCATGGTAAAAATCACTTGTAAGCCTTTGGTTATTGCGCAAAGCCAAACCCCATTCCGCGTATTCCACTTGTCCCTCGTGATTGTACCTCCCTGGACTTGAGCAATCCCGCTTTTCAGCATCCTCCACCCATTTTGATCGCCATTCGATCTTTCATGGATTACCTGCGTGAAATACTCGACTTTCACTAGGAACTTCGCCCTTTGATTGCCCTTATGGCAAACTTTATTTAAGCGGATCACCGGGGTATTCCGATGCGATTTCAATAATGGAGTTGTATAATCATAGTGTACTTTTGGAAAGACAAAAATTACAGGAATCTTTCCTAGGTCAAGAAGTGATTCAAACCATAAAACAAACATATAAATTCTGTGATCTAGTTCTTTTAAATTCCAATCGCTGTCAAGATACCAACGCATGCTGACGTGAAACAGAATCAGCGCTACAAGGTCATCCCTACAGATAAATCAACAATGCCCAGACAAACTGCTTACTAACTGCAAAAGGCTATGATAGAAGCAATTACCTTTGGGATTCAAGCCAAAAAGCAAAATACCTCCAATCATAAATTGGTTTGATCAATTACTCGGTCCCAACCTTCCATCCAATTTCCGATTTTGAGGATATCAGGGTGATTCCAAACCTTGTGAGGTAAAAGGCAATGATCCCAATCAAAAAAACTTGGAATCACCAACCAGGTCCAAACCGCAATCAAAACGGTTAGGGATGATCATCCACTGCGCAAAAAAGAAGAATTTGCACAGGTCTAACTTGACATATTCCAAAAACTTAGCGCTCCAACTCGCAGATCAAGTAGAAAAATGGGTTTTTTCAGAATCTCCAATATTTGCCCTACCTAACCTGCAAGGAAAATAAATCAAAATTGAGGATGAGTAAAATTAAAAGTAAATCACGATGTGTGAGAAACCAATCAAACAAAGAGAGGATCGCAAAATAGAATCCCAAACCGGCCCAAAATCAAGGAATAAAGCAAAACAATGGATGAAAATCCTGCGAGAGGCATGGATATAGCTTACGCAATAGAAAGCCTTGGCCACAGAACCAAAATCAGGCAAAGCCAACTTCTTTTTCGGTATTTAGACTGAAATAGCTTTTCGCTTTGCTCCTGCTTCCCACGTACCTTTTCTATTCTCCTCATTTGGATTTGGTCACTTCTAAGACATCGTCGTAGTAGTAGCCTGAAACTACATCACACAATTTCAACCACAACAAAAAGAACAACAATAAAAGGACCTACAAAAGCGGAAGATTAGAATCCAATTTTCCTGAGACCATTAGACATATCCCTCTACTCCAACCTACAATCGGAAACAGATTAAACCAAGGTGATGCGATCCAAGAAAAACATTCCCTGCCAAAAATTTCTCCGCCATCAAACCGGAATTAAAATCATCCCTCCAAGTTAAAAAATCGCTAAAATTGATACCCAATTTGAATGTATTCCAATATCCCAAAAGTTGGTTTGGAGCGTGTAAACAAGAACCGAATTGGCTTGAATTAAAAAGAAAAAGAAGGCAACCGCCAAACTGTAAAAAACAGATTTGCCAAACCCCAAAATTCCAACTTACCGGCAGTTTGACTGATCCCGTAGAAGAAAAAACAATGCTGCTCCACGAGGAAGGCAGAATCGATCGCCCCATATAATAAAATCAGGAGATTTTTCTGGCTTTTACTGGAGCAGTGAAAAAGCAAATGACATCTGCCATTTTGAAAAAGCTGACGTTCTTTTTGGTTGGCGCGATAAAGTTGATAGATCAAAAAAAAACCAAAGCTAAGCAGGGTTACCCCACCTATAAATTTTGAACAGAAAAATCAACTTCGGAAGTCCATTTTCTTATCCAATCTGGAATCTCAGAGTTCCATTCTCATCAGTATTTACTAGACGCAACCAGTAATAAAGAAGAAATTACCCAATTACTGCAGCGTAGGAAATAATCGAAGGGATTTTTAAGAATTCAACTTGAGATTATTGAGCAAGATCAGGAGATCTTTTCTCAGTAATAGTTTGATCTCACGGCATCCTTAGTCCAATTCTAAAAACAGATCTTCTAACGACACACCAGCTCCTTGCTCGGCCTGCATTAGGTTAAGGCAATTACTAATCATTTCCAATTAATACGTCCGTCTTCAAAATTCATTAAATTCGGTTCTGCGAGCTTTCCACACTATCAATCAGGTGCGGTACTCAACTAGAATGTTTTTCCTTGATTTTTCAGCTCCTAAAAAACCTGTCGCGTTGTCTTGATGGCTTTAGGATCTAAAGCGATTCATGGCTCATCAAAAGAATAATACCTGCGATCGGGAAGTAAAGCGCAGCAAATCGATACTTTTTGGCGCATGCCTTTGGAAAGGTCTCTGGGCCTAACTTCTCCGAAACTTTATCGTTCACTCAAAGAGCTCCATTAATTTTCATCCCTTTCTTTTTCCAACTCCACCACATTATATGCTGAGCGATAAATTGAAATGGCTCCCCGCACTGGTCAAAAGGTCCATAGACATAAGGCGGTCTCCGGAATATAAGCTAAAGAGCCGTTCGGCCTCTACCGTCAAATATCATATCACCAAGTGTGATTTCTCCGGAGGTTTCGAAGGAGTCCCCACAATACACTTCATTGTGTTTAGTGCTTTTCCCTCGCACCGTTGACCCAAGAGTCGAACTACCTCGCCCACCCTGTAATTCAAAAAGTATATCATCGACGCTTTTTTGCTTCCATAGGTTTTTATCAGTTGTGACGAGTTAACATAAAGAGGTTGATTTTAAAGCTAAAAACTACAAGGATGAAATTGAGGTTACACAATTTTGAATCTTTTTGACGATAAATTTCTATGAAAACTGATCCCAATCATATATAAGGAAAAATAGTCACGTTGATCTGTGGCTTATAGACATCTTCAAAGGCAACAAAGGCACCACAAAGCAGCATAGCCCTGAACGATAATACACTTAGGCCAGTCTTAAAAAAAGGAAATGAACGTAGTCTCAATCATGAGACTGGAATATCAGAAAACTAAAAAGTCAGGCCGTGACTTGATCAGCCTCTGGCTCTGCTAAAAAGGTAAACACTGCCATACGCACTGCCACTTCCATTTCTACTTTGATCCAAAATTAATTGCCTGAGGCTGTATCCTGCAAAGCATCGAGTTCAATTCCACTCCACATTGATCGTCCAGGGTGATGATCAGATTTCTTTGTCCAGTTCAGAAGCATTTTTTATGGATTCCCATAATTAAAAGCGAGTAGTCTCGAAGGCTTGGGAAAATATTGGATTTGTTGTCTTCTCTAGCTTGGATTCGGAACATTTGCCACATCGCACCATTGAAGTGCTTTTTTCACATCCAATTCTACTTTTACCCAAGGCTTTCAATATGTTTGGGAAGTTAGGTGATCGCCCACAAACCATCACTTTCTGCATCTAGCTTGTTGGAGCAGAAAGAATATTAGATAATGGCACTCCTGGGAATGTAGATATCTCCATTGATTGCGACTTTTTTTCCAGCTGACTTCTCCAAATTTCTCTTTAATAGAATTACGCGTCCAAAAGTGCCTGCGTTGGAATGCTCATGCGTACCGTCACCGGCATTGGACAATATGCCTTTAATTCTGGAAAGAAAATGTGGAGCTCCCGGCTAGATGCCGCATCACCACCATATCACTTTCATCGCTAGAATTTATGACTGTATCCCGAGCGTCTCGCCTTTTTTTCACCGAGGAGTTGCTTTGAAGAAGAAATTCACTACATCAGCAGAAAGGTCTTTTTTCTGCCTAACTTCAAAAGAAAAGTCTGTCCGAGTAGATTTTCGGAAAAAAATATGTTGGCAATAAGTTGATTAGTCCGAAGTGAAGGCACTTTTTTGATGGACCTATTGATCCACTCTTTTGAAATTAGCCGC
>Ga0163217_1007535_pt1 | contig 10386 bp, 11 predicted proteins | sample SynspAceP_FD_185933 | JGI IMG/M metagenome (GOLD analysis project Ga0163217, IMG submission 185933) | Saline lake microbial communities from Ace Lake in Antarctica - Synechococcus sp. Ace-P (PacBio error correction) | ecosystem: Environmental > Aquatic > Non-marine Saline and Alkaline > Saline ... | reverse complement strand
GCGCCTTCCCCTGATACTTCGGAAATCGCGCTGACGAGTGCATCTGGCTCGTAGAGCACCCCCCGCTATATTTCAGCCGGGCACTTTCTGCCCAAGATTGAAGACCTGACCCGATCCAACGCGGTTCCCCGGTATTTGAAAAGCAAGGCGCGGTGGACAAATACACCTTACCACGGACCGCAGCCACACGCGTCTGTCTACGTAATGCTAGATGTAGGTAAGCGCGGCCGAGACGTGCAGACGTTTTGCTGCAAGACCTTGAACACTGGGTCATCGCAACGCTAGGCAAAGCTTCTACCGTCCCAAGGGAGAAAGAAATCAAAGAAGGTCCGCGTCGGGCGTCTGGGTTGGAGCGCCGCGACAAACCGCTGAGTTCGAACGGGATATTCGTGAAGACAAAAATTGCCTGCAGCGATTGGCATTCGGCTCACGAAAGTGGATCAGCTTCCACGGATATAAGTATTTAAATATTGATCAAACTTGGAAACATTTTCCGGGAAAATCGTTCCAATTGCGGGCATTCAGCAACACGGTGTGACATCGCTCGTCGCATCTTTTGGCACTGCCGCGTTACGATGGGAGACCGTCGACATCCGCGCTGAAAATCAATCGGTGCTAACCCATCTTCCCTACATCTATCTTTGACCTAGGCCCCTGAAATTTTTACTGGGCCTCTCTTCTGGCCGCCCTCCCACGGCCAGAGCGGAGGCGTGAAATCCATAAAGCGTTTCTAGCTTTTCTCATTACTACATTTATATTTGCCTCTACTCATTACTACCTAACTTAGGGACCATGCTCAACTCCCCGGGGCCACGTTCACCAGGTCCATATGCGCCCCCCGGTGGCTACCCGTCGATACATCTCGTTCTTTTTTCCTGCCCTGCGTCAATACGCGGCCACTGCCCATACGTGGCAAGCCGCACAATAGAACGATCTCAAATATAAAAATTCAATGCGCGTTCCCTGCCGGACGCCGTGAGTTGACAAACCCAATCTCAGGAGGCACCGCATGCAGACCAGCCATTTCACGGGGCAAAGGACCATTCACGACGAGCGCGGCTTTTTCACGCGCTGTTCATTGTCGACAAAAACCACAAAAGACATCGGGCTTTTTGTAGCCTGATCGTCTTCAGCCTTCGTGAATGGCTTTATAATCAGTTTTGCTTCACATATATACTTGCGTTTGGAGCTTATGCACCAGGGCGTGCAATATTATTGTGTATGGAGGCGCCCTACCCGCGGTTTATGCTGATAGCGGCTGCGAACCTGTACGCAAAGCGGGCACCTCTGGAAACGTGTCTGATCACCGGCGCACGGCAATCTTGATTGATGTTTTTTGTCGTCCATGGTCCAGCTTTGTTTCGGTGGTTTCGGTACTACCTGATGCCATTTGCAAATTTGGCGCGCCGGACATGGCGTTCCCGCGGATCAAATGAACCAACCATGTCTTTCTTGGTCTCTACGTCGGCGGCACGAATCACTCGCCCGTCGGTGTTTCTTCGGTGTTGAGCCAGGCGGCAGCTGCCAGCTTTGGGTCTGGCGTTGGGTTGGGTTCTGTACCCCACCGCTTGTCCGTTCGTGGAAGGCGGTATGTCGCATGGATTTCGCAGATCTTCGCTGTACAACGTATCGGGGGCCGTCTTCGAATCGCTTGGCGCCATTTAACATAGATCACAACGCTTCCTGAACCATGCGTGCCCCCAGGCATGACGTATGTTCAGTGCCGCTGTTCAGGTTGGTCGATCTTTGATATAACAAGCTGGCTCATCCTGCTATCCCTGCCCGTGCTGGCTGGTTGCCATCACCCATGCTTCTCATGGACCGCAACTTTGGACTTCGCGTTCTTTGACCCTTGCGGCGGGGGCGATCCGGGCTTCTGTACAAACACATCTGTGGTTTTTCGGTCACCCCGAAGTGCTAATCATCATCCTCCAAGGGTTTAGGCATTTTATCAGGCCACGTCATTTGTCGACCTTTCAGCCGCATGCCTATTTCGGCTATCTCTCCAAGGTCTGGGCGATCATCGCAATTTGCGTGCGCTCGGCTTCGTTGTCTGGGCACACCACATTGTACACCGTTGGCCTATCCCTGAACCAACAAAGCCTCATTTCATGTGCGCGACAATGGTTATCGCCGTTGCCAAACGGCGTTAAAGTGTTCAAGCTGGATCGCAACCATGTGGGGCGGATCGGGTCGAGTTCAAGACACCTATGCTTTGGGCGTTCGGGTTCCTATTTCCTTGTCACCGTTGGCGGAGCTTGGTGCTGGATGGGTGTGGCGTGGTCGAGGGTGTGGACAGGGTATCGGTTCTTCCCAAGAGCAGCTGGTCGACCGCTGAGTTACCACGGAGGCAGCATACTATGTCGTTGCCAACACTTCACTAGTAATGAGCCGTTGGGCGTCTTTTGCGATCTTCGCAGGTATTCGTGAGTGGTGTGGCTACCTTGCCCTAATTTCTGGCCGCGAGTATCCTGAATGGTGGGAAACTGCCTTTTTGGGCGATGTTTATGGCGGTGCGAACTGTGTCTTACCTGCTTCCCTCAGCCACTTTGGGTGCTGTCAAGGTATTGTGCCGCGTCGTGGGGTTATCATCGATTATCCTTGAAGCATTCGCTTACTGGAACCTTTTGGTCCTCGCATCGGCGCGTTCCGTCAGCTTTGCTCTTCATGATTCTTCGCTTCGGTGTTTATGTTCTTAGGGTTACACGAGCGGCCGTGGCGCTGGCGCAAGCCCAGCTGCCAACCCATGGAGATGCAGGGTATGCGGATTGACCGCCTTGAAGGAGCGCTACCAAGCCCGGGGGCCCACCAGAGATACCTGGGTCGAATTTTCCAAACAGAAGAATGGGGACAAGCAACCCAGTCATTAATTTGGAGCCATAGAAAAGCGAGAAGGGGGTGTCGGCGAAGCGGCGGGGTTGGGGCGTGTTTTTTTTGTCTGGCGCGATGGCTACACTCAGCCGCTAAAAAGGGCGAATCATCAGATGTAGTTGAGGGCGCCCGGGACTTCGGCGATAAATGCCGCTTTAAGATATAGTGTGAAAGCTTGCTGAAAATTAATTTTGAAAAAAAGACTTATTTTTTCTGCTTGTCGGCTTCACCGCTGCGTATAGGTATTCAAGGCCGGTTACCATATGATGCGGGCGGGGGTAGCTCAGGTTGGTTAGAGCGAGTGAACCTTGCCAAGGTTAGGGTCGGGGGGCGCGTGGTCGAGATGCGGGCGGCTCGGGGCCCGCTGCCATCTGGATATTGGCCTAGGCCGCAGCAGTACAGCAAGCCACGGCTTCGGGGTGGCCTTTTTGCTATTCCGGGTATGCCTGCAGGAATCTCTGATCCTTTGAGGCCGCAGCGTGGCACGTCGTCAATGATGCCTCCCCTAAACTTAGAGGGCAAGGTTCGACGGCTAGGGATTCTCCATTTATTTTAGCAGTCTATTCAGACGTCGGATTCCAGGGGAAGAAGGACCTCGTTGCGCGGCTGAAATGCGGAGGGTGGGCGATAAAAATTGCCGGCTGCGCAGCCATCGGCATCAACCTGCCACGGTTGGCTTGGCGTCTGCTCAGTGTTACAACGGGGCATTCCAGCGGGTGACGAACGCAACCAATTCATCGGCAAAACAGGCCGCAGGAGGTTTGAGTACACGGGGCTCCGAGCGCTCCCCCCCATCCGAGGGGTGGAAAACATGAGCGCAGTGAGGACCGTAGCAACTGCGCAGGTGTAGGGTAAGAGTCGTCAAACCTAGTTATCACCGAGATTTTGAAGCACTCGATAGGAAGTGCCAGAATGCCTTAGGCAAAGCTTTTAGAAGAGAGATATGGGGGTGCTTAAAGGGCGTGTTGTTGTGGGGTAGGGTATCCTGAAGCTAACATCATTGAAGGGAACTGATCCAACACATGGCATTCGTGCGCCCGAATCTGAGAAGAGAGGATGGAAAATGGGGTTATGAGGGCGCTCGCGAGCATTGCCAGCTAGAGGGGTGGGAGGATCGCCTGTTGTGAACAGCATATAGGTTACTTACCGCGGTTGTCTTTAACATTTTCCTGTGGTACCCTTGGCCGTGCATCCCAGCCAAGGGGGTTACTGCAGTTTTGGATGGCGCTTCCGCCGGACGAACCTTAGCGATTTATCACAGTAAAGAAGATGCGGTTGACCGTGCCGACAGTGTGTTCGCGCGTCCAACTGGGGCTCAGATGACAAGTGTTGGGCCACTCTGAGGGACCTGTTTGGCCCTGCGCGGTGCCGCCAGGCGGCAAGGTTGTTGCTGCCGCCAGTGTAAGGTGTTGTAGCTTGCTGGAGGACAAGGGATAAGCGCCTCAGCGACTTCTGCCTCTACTGGCGCGGAATAGTGCCACTTGGATTCATACTTCATCCTGTGGGAGAGTGTCGCCTGAAGCCTTGCGGGGAGGTGCCCCAGTGTCGCGACGATATTTTCTTGGCGCGTGAGAGAGGGATGCATCTGCGGGTAGATGTCGGTCATGATTGATCCAGCTGTCTTCTATCGTTCGATTTACCGAATGCTCCGCACCAGAGTGCGTATTTGCCGACACCAGCTGGCGAGTGTGGCGCCCGAGGCGAGGCTTCGCGCGGGCTGGCGGCGCGCCAAGTGTACCGGCGTGAGCGTGCACCGGACAATCGCGGGCTCCCGCCGGCGTGGTGACCCGTAGCAAACCTGACGCTGGTTGGGGCCGTGGCAAGTACCGGAAATGGGCCGCACCCCATGCGCGGCACCAAACCGAAGCATGCTTTCACCGATACGAGCTTGCGCAACAATTATCGCGGCATCAACGCGTCAGAGCCGCGGTTCTGTTCGAGCATTACAGCGTTCGCTCTCATGAGTTTCTGGAAACCTAGAGGCCGCCAATTGGGGAGCCAGTTTGCCCCGTGAGAACCCACGGGTGGACGAGCCACACCCTGAAACCAGAGGCGGACGCATTGCAAATTGGAAAATTGGCCCTGTGGGCCGCGGGTAATTTGGTTCATGGGAGATGTATTCCGAGTGGGGCTAGGCACTTATCGGCCCATAATTGGGAATAAAAAGGGTAAGCCGATTACGGGCAGACTGTCAGTTGCGGCTGTTTCTTTCGATCTAGCCAAGTTACCTATTCACGCTTCCCTGAACAAAAGCGGGGCGTATTTCCCGCACAAGGCGAAACTTGCAAAAATTTCGATATTGTTGCGGTTTTGTTTCACTAACGTTAAGCGGAGTTTGGCGTAGGTTGCTTCGAAACGTCGAGCAATTTCTCGGAAGATACCAATGGTGAAAATATTTTAGCGTTGATTTGGACGAGTGCCGTTCACTTGAGCTTCTTCGCAATGTTTCGAACAAGCGGATTTGAAAACGACCTGCAACAGGCCCCGTTCAGGCCCGCAGCACTCGGGAGGCATGATCGGGCCAGCAAAAAGTGCCCTTTGACTGCCTTTTGTTAGACGTTGATATTGCTGAAGGATGACGGCATCGAAGCTTTTGCGGCAGGATTCGTAGGGGCTTCCAGGGTATGAAAACAAGCCGATCCTGATGCTGACAGCAGGGAGGCGTGATTTCCATCTCGTATCGAAAAAGCCGTTTTGCCGCAGTGCAAATGACGTACATCGCAAAAGCCTTCAATTCTTAAAGGATATTTATAACAGAATTTTCGCGTGGCCGAGCGTTTTGTCTGTCTTCCGGTCAAAAACGGGATAAATTCATTTGATACCAGCGACCTTATCAGAAGATGGTACGAGCTGATACCCCCGGAAGTCAAAACGGCTCGGCCGATAAACTATAGTTGGCGAATGTGGGCCGGCTGATTCTATCGTTCTCAGGCTGGGGAATTACATCAGGGGCTTGAACGCAAGGAAATTTGGATAAATATAGCCGTAGGTTTGGCGTTTCTATTGACGGGCTGAACATCTGTTTTCGATCAATTATCCCATCACGACTGAGCGTCCACGTTGCTGACCAGGCTTGGCCGATACGTTGTCGGAACCTTATTACTGCCCCCACCTGCTTTATGTCGTACGAAGGCGGGAATGGGTGCATTTCTGATGTATCACGCGGCGATCCAAACCTGCGCCGAATGTGGGCCGGATGGAAACAGGGTTTACAGGCGAAATGATGGACGATTGAATTTACGTCCCGAAGGCGACGCCAACGGCAGAATACCAGTCAGGTGCCTGTCCAGTCGGCACCCCCCATGCCCACCGAATTTCGAACCGAACTCAGCGGCCGTAAAAAGACATTGGTTGAAAACGGGGCCGGGGCTGTGTCGCGCGCCGAAGTCGCGCTACTGCAACGAAAGCGCAGCAGGCCTTAAGGTTCAGTTGATCGGGGAAAACATGAACCGAACAATGCAGGCGGCCATGCTGTGCGGGATAGTCTTTCAAGCGTTGATCGATCGCGACGGTGGCGTTTCGACGGGCAATTAAGAGATGGTCTATGCGACGGCGTCGTTTTTGCCCCGGCGGTTCCGCTCTAACATGGCCGTTCCTTAGGGGAAATAAGGCGACAGTAACCCCGAGCCTAACCGTCTTTCGGGGTGGACCGGCAGCCAATCATTTCTCGGGCCCGAGCCAATGTGACCGCCGTGGTGGATGTGGGACGATCATATTTGCGCGAGACGCAAAGGCTGCAGCTTCCTTCGCGCCCTCATAGGTAAGGGCAGCACGGTGGGGGTGGGGGGGGGGGGGGGGGGGGTGGGTACCGACGATTACACGCAGCCAGGACGGGATATGCGGGGAGGTCGGGGGGAAGATCAGAAAGGCTGTGCAAAACGCTGGGGGTGGTGGTGAAGCTCATCGTGCGGGGGGTGAGGGCCGACGGGTGGCGGTGGTTGGGGGAGGGGGGGGCGGGGGCGGGCTCGAGAGTGGCGGGGAGGCGTCGGGCGATGGCTCCATGAGGGGTTTGGAGATGATGATATAGACGGCAGCCGAGGTGTCGGTGTGTTGCCCGACCGGAGATGTACTAGCTGGTTCAGTCAAGAAGGATCGAAGGAAAGAGTGCGGCGGCAGATTGTTGATATAGCAGTTGGCGCTGGAGGGTGGGGTATTGTCCGCAGGAGCGGACCTCTTCGGGGCAGACGCGGGAGTAGGGTGGTCGGGCCGGGGCCGAGCCACGCGGAAGGTACTGGAGATAAGCGAGGCGCAGGCGGGGGGGGACGATTGGGAGCTACTTGGTCGGACTATTTGGGCGACAGGCCCAAGGCTGACATAAGGTCGGGTGTGAGTCGGCCGCGCAATCGCTGAGTTGAACCCCGGACGACCTGACTACAAGACGCTTGGACTGTGGGGGGCCGCGATCGGTTTGCAGTCGTGCTATTTAAGGAGTGAGCCGAATATGACGAGTAGGCATACTCACGTGCGCGAAGAGCGCCGGTCCAGGTGCAGATCGCGTCCATCTGCTGAAGAGCGCGAAATCAGGAGGGTGGGTCGAAATCAACCTAGATCGGAACAGGTTCCTGGGGGTAGTGCAATGTGAAACGGGGGGGGGGCTGATACGGGTGTTTCTTTGGGACCATCGGCATGTGGGCGAGGCGGCAGACTGGGCACTGGCCGAGGTGGCGTGGGAATGGGTCGACATGAAAGATGCTCGCTCGCGAGAAGGGGGTGGATGGTGCATATTGGAGATGGAACCACCACACCAAGTGGAAGATGTAGATCACCACGGGGGCAGGCCCTAGGAGCGAGCTGCGCGCTATGGCGATAGAGGGGAGAGCGTGGATTCGTCGGGTTACGGGTGTGGTGGTGCCTGGGGTCTGTTTGCCAGATGGATGACGCGGGGCGTTTAATCCGCACGGGCGCGGGTGGTGGACCTTTCAGGCCGCGTCCCTTTCTGGGAAATCGTGGAAGACGGTCGAGGCGGGTGCCCACCAGCGAAAATTTGGGTGGGGAGTATGTTGAGTACCGGAAACTGTGTAGGGCGTGAGGTTCTCCAGGCACTCAGCAGACCCATGCGGGGCATGCACGCTCGCACATCCGACCATGCTGCACAGTTGCATTTAATAGCCATACCTTATTCGCGCTGTAGAGGCTGTATGTCATAGTCCAGTTGTCCCGGCGGGCTTGTCGTGCGCGGACGCAGTTGATGGACGGGATCCGCGTACCAAGGCTTCGAGTGTGGTGATTACCATCTTGACGCAACAGATCGCGCTTATGACGATTGTTAGACAAGCGGATGAATCGTACATACGTGAGTCGGTTGGGTAACCTGTATCGACTCGGGCCCACAAGGTAGGCGGTTTTCTCATATCGGTGGGGCTGCGGTGGGAGGTGAAGTGTGATTTGCATGTGTGATGTCATCGTTTACCGTCGGGATGCGAATATTGTTGTCCGCGCGCTGCCGTATTGTGCTTTGCGGGGTGATGGTGCGGTTCCGTCGTTTTGGCATGGGCACGCTAAAGTTGTTCAAGCGGGGTATCTTATGCGCTTGATCGAAGCAGCATAAGAGATAGAGTGAGGCGCCCTTTCCTCGGCATTTTTGTGTCGGCGATGCGTTGGATGGCATGCCAGTGGGCCGCGAATATGAGGTACGGCAGGGGCTCGATTGGATTGAATGTGAAGTGACCCAAATTTCACGCCGCGAAGGACCCCTGCTCTTGACAGTGTCCGCTACATGGGCTGGTAGATGATTGTTGATATTCGACCCCTCACCCTGTTTGTTGATGGTATCGAAGTTGCCACTGGCGGATGCATGTGACCTATTTTAGACATTGAGTCATATTGCGATATGGACGAGCTGCGTGCATAATTGGGCGAGAACGGTTGGCCCATGTAGATTACGCAGCGGACGTCGACCTCCTGGGTCATTTGGTCGCGACGCACCCGATGATCGGCATGCAATGTCCATCCTGGAAAAGAGCCAGACGACCGGTGCTGCGATATGCGCATTAATTCGGTATGAACTGGGCGCCACTAACAACGGGGAGCGCTGTCATATCGGGAGGGCGCGTCCAGATGATCTCGTTGTGCAGCATCGGCTCGATAGCAGGGGTCTGTAGGCACGCATTCGCGTTGGATTGCCAATGGTTACTGTGAACATTGGTTCGGCCTTGCGTCGGATTTGCGGCGGGAGGGGGGCAGAAAGTCCCATGCAGCATGTGCCGAGCAGTAGCTTGCCATCAGGGCTGCGGGTTTCAGATCCCAGGAGATACCCGCTGTACCAACCGCGGGTGGGTGAGCGGCTGGTGGTCGATATCCCGGCCGGTCTTTGGGACGTTATACTGTCGCCACACAAGAGCGCTGTCCCACAGGGCTTTCTGCGCGTACGAGGTGAACAGGAACTAACCATTTAAACATTGCCGGGTGTAGTATTTCCAAACACTCTTTCGACGATCGGATCGAATGCAGAATACCAGTGGTCGAAGGATAATCTGCTGAAGAAAATGCAGGGCAACGGGTAAATATATTTAATAATAAAATCGTATCACTCCCCCCAAGCGAAACACGCATGCCTTACAGCTTTTAGGCAAAGGCGCCACTTACCAAGAAAACCAATGGCGTCGAGTGCATCCTACAACCCGCGCCCCGATTCGTGCATTACGGCCAGATCTACGGTACGCTCGAGTTTATTTAAACCCGCTGCCAGTCCTGTTAGAGCATTCAGCAATCCGCCGAGCCACACGAACCAGAAGCTTTAGGCTGTTGCCGCGTACCGTCATCTGGTGCCGATGTTATTTATTTTTGTTTATTCGAAGCCCCGCCAGGACGCTTTACCGGCGTAGTTTACCGCTTACCGTCAGGCTTCATGTCGATTAACCAGTCTGGTCTTACCAATATTCTCGTATTTGTACTCGCCGCACCGCAGTTTAACTTCCGCTGGATTCGTCCCACACACTCGCGTGGCACTCACAAGGGGCCCATTTTGACATGGGATAGCCCCATCATCCGCTTGCGTCTTGCCAAACGTGGGGCGTCGGGTGGGATTTTCTGGTGTTGCGTGCGCATCGCTGACCTCCTCAAATCCCAAGCTCGCGCATGACCCGAAAATGTTCGTGGCTTGTTTCATTGCATTAGTATTTGTGGGTGGTTGTGTGGGTTTTTTGGCCGGTTTCATCTCCTGGCGGCGATTATTTAGCCGTAGATTTGTTTAAGCGGATTTGAGGACGAGTGTTTTCAGGCAAAGTGTGGGCTTGAGCTGGGACACCTCTGCGCCCCCGCGTGTGTGAATAGATTGGCGGGGCGCATGGGGTGGGCAATTGAAGCCCAACTCCAAACCATGAACCGAAGGAACGCATATGATTTCGCAAGTTACCCCGCATATCCGGGACCTTCAAAGCGTGGGGGATTGGGCGAAGCCGTATCGGTCTCGGGCAACTTGGGCGAATCATGGAAAAACCTTACGTTTTGCAACGGACGAACCCCGCGGCTCAGGCGTGCTGATTTGCTTGTGTGTTGGCTGATTGCCGGGGTTGT
>Ga0163217_1041502_pt1 | contig 10387 bp, 9 predicted proteins | sample SynspAceP_FD_185933 | JGI IMG/M metagenome (GOLD analysis project Ga0163217, IMG submission 185933) | Saline lake microbial communities from Ace Lake in Antarctica - Synechococcus sp. Ace-P (PacBio error correction) | ecosystem: Environmental > Aquatic > Non-marine Saline and Alkaline > Saline ... | reverse complement strand
AGCTCCACGATTTTTCGAGACAGGTGATTTGTGTGGTTGGAGATGGAGGAATTCAATCGACGATCCAAGAATTTGTACCATCATTGCAGACAAAGGCTCCCGTAAAAATCGTTTGTTGAATAATAATTTCTTAGGGATGGTGAGGACAATGGCAGGCCAAATGTTTTTTGACAAGCGCTATCCCTTACGAATTGGACCAACCCCGATTTTGTAAAAAAGATTGCAGAAGCATTACAGCATAAAGCACAAAATAGTATCGGAAGAGCTGGATCTAAGAGAAGCGATAGAAGATATGTTTATCCATGACGGGCCCCTTCTTTTGGAAGTAGTAGTAGGAAAAAATGAAGATAATGTATTCCCAATGATCGCTACCGGATGCCTCGGTAGAAGAAGTCAGACTTGAGCTAAAAGCCTACTTTATGAAGCGCGCTACACCATTTCGTCATCACGGAAAATTGTCATCGGGATCCTAAAATCGGATCACCTTATGTTACCGAAGGGATCAATATCAAACGCCCTTGACGGCCATCAGAGAGCAGACTTGAAGGAATCCATAGGATACCATCGAAGTCATGCAATCAGAGGAAAACCTGATTCCAGCTTGTTCAATCAGATCGAGAAAATTTATGACGTAATCAAAAGCATTTACCACGAAGCATGAGGATTGTTGGGTTGTATCAAGAAAAAATCCGCACTCTATAAAATTCCATGTCAAGGACTTGACGGAGGATTGGAGAAAATCATCAACAGCATAATGCAAAATTATAGTGCAGAACCTGAATTTGTGGTCTTGTGAGCTCACGGGACATAAAGATCAGACTCAACAACTTCTGAAATTCTCAAAGGGTAGTGATCTTCTGGAATTTGCCAGATCAGCCGTGGGCTGTGGCCAAGGCGAATGCTGACGATCGATTGACTTTGTCAAATAGAAAAAAAATTAATTAATAAAACACAAAATCAAGGATACGAATAGACCTATTAAATCAATTAAAAAGAAATTAAAATTCGGCTCAGTTAGAAGAAAATGTAGTAACCAGAGAATGAATTTCCTTTGGAAAAAAAGCCTAGAGAAGTCCTCAAGGATGAGAAGTAATCGCAGTTTTTAGGTTATGGAGTTCAAGGACCAGGACCAGCACTTAATTCTAAAAGATAACGGGATTCAATGTCAATCGGTAGGACACGAAGGGCTCCCAAAAAACTTGGACTAAGCTGTGCAGATGTTTGGGTCCCGGTGAGACGCTCTTCGAGATTGGAAGAAAGCATGCGAAAAAAGCCACAATACTCAATTTTACTTTCTTGGATGCTGGACAAGATTACACTTTGGCCGACGGTTAAAAAACAACCTGGACTCCAGGGGAAAAAGCACTTACTTTTCTCATGGATTTGGATCACCTATAAAGAGAAAACAGGAATTTATTCCTCCAGCTGATGTAGATGTTATGTTGGTGGCCACCAATAAGGATCAGGTACATCCGCTGAAGAGAATGTTTGTAGAAGACGCGAATGAATTCTTCCTATTCCATTTTCCAAGACGGAACAGGTAAAGCTAAGGATCGAGTTGTTGCATTGGGTAATTGGTGTTGGGTCAGGCTATTTGTTGAAACCGATTTTTAACCGTGAAGTAAACTTCGATTTGGGACTGGAGAGCGTGGAACCCTTGATGGGAAAGCTATTCAAGGATATTTGCTGCAACAATATGATGTGCTACGTGCAAAATGGACATACTCCCTCCGAAAGCATGTTTAATGAAACGTGGGAGGAATTAACTCATCCTTGATGCCATTGGTAGCAGAAAATTGGAATGATATGGATGTATGCTAATCTGCTCGACTACCGCTCAGCGGGAGCACTGGACTTGGTGGAAGCATTCAGAGATTGCAACTAAGCCAGTTTTGAAGCGCTTTATGCATCTGTAAAATCAGGTACGGAAAGCTCAAAAAATCTATTGATTTTCCCCAATTCGAAGCCTGATTACAGAAGCGAAAACTGGAAGCAGAATTGAAAAGAATTGAGAGAGTCAGAAATGTGCAGGCTGGAGCTACCCGGTACGTGCAGTTGAGACCAGAGAATAATATAAACCTAAACCCAAAAAAGCATGAGTGCAGAAGCTTTGGATATTTGATACTTACCCTCCGAGATGGGGAGCCAAGTGCACTGGGTGTCAGTTGAACCACCCAAGAGAAGATCATTGTGCGAAAAGCCTTGGAAAATTAGGAGTAATATCGATTGAGCTGGCATTTCCAATTTCCAGCCCCAGGAGATTGTCAATTCGGTGTTAGAATTCAAAGGCTGTTTCAAATCCGGATTATCTGCGCCCTCTCAAGAGCAGTGAAAAAGATATCGACGAGTAGCAGCCTCAATCCTTGAGTTTGCAAAGAAAAAGCCGAATTCACACTGGAATCGGGAGTTTCTCCATTACCATAATTAAATATAAACTCCGTTCGACGGCCTGAGGATATTATCGCTCGTGGTGTGCTTTGCTGTGAAGTTTGCCAGAAGCGTTCGTCGATGACATAGAGTTTTTATGCGGAGGATGGCAGTCCGTGCAGAGCATGATTTCCTTGCTAAAATTATTGAAGAGGTGCATCAAAGCAGGGAGCGGACAGTTGTCAATATCCCAGATTACGACTGAGTTATTGCCTTCCAGAGCAGATTGGGGGAATGTATAGCGGATGCCTAAAAAAAAAGAGTTCCAAATATCGATTAAAGCGATTATGCGCACCCCATTTGTCACAATGATCTTGGTATGGACTACTGCCCAATACCGTATCAGGTGTTACATCATGGCGCACGTCAAGTGGAAGTGACCGATTAATTCGTATCGGAGAACAGCCGGCATACTTCTATGGAAGAAGTGGTAATGGCGGGGGGGGCCTATCAAATGTCATAAAATCCAATTGAGGTCCCATACGGATATGGTCACTCCGAGAATTTACAATACCAGTCGATTGGTTCAAACTGATGAAAACATGCCCTTCCAGGCCAAATAAGGCGATTGTCGGTTAGAAATGCCTTTTGCCGCACCTCTCAGGAATCCATTCAGGACGGGGCGTATGATAGCACCCGAGAAAAATTATGAGATCATTCGACCGAAAAGATGTTGGAGTAGCAGAAATTCTACCATCGTATTAAACGCCAGATCTGGAAAGGCTTGCTTTTAAAGCATCACTTAGATGCTTTTGGGTGCAGAATTAGAAGAGAAGAATTGCGGGAAGTGATGAAGGCCTTCTTGATCTGGCTGATAGGCAAGGCGCGGACATTAGTCGAAAAAAGGGAAAAAAACCCCTGTTCCCCCCCCCCCATGGGGGAGGCAAAATAAGCCTGGACTGATTCGAATTTTATTGAATTAGAAAAATGTAGGCCTATCTACCAATGGAAACCAAATTGAGAGTAAAGTCACTTTGAAAATCGGAAGATGAATCGATTGACTGGCATCTGCTCATGGAAGATGGGCCTGTAGATGCAGTAACGAAAAGCCATCGAAAAACTTGCTAACCTCGGCGTGGAACTTGATAGAATTTATTGATTCCAAGCCATCACTCACGGGAGCGGGATGACGTCGCAAAAGTCCATATGAAGATTGATCAACAGGAGACGTGAAAGCCTTATTTTTGGCTTTTGCTTCCCATACCGATATTGTCTTGGCTTCTGCTCAGCATTTATCGACGCAGCTTAATAAAATCCCAGGTCAAAGGACTATTACGACTGCCTAATTATGGAAAAATTCAACTCCTATTGATAAAATTGGAATGCGCACGGTGGTGAAACCGTGCTGGCAGGCCCAGATGTGTTTTTCATCGATAAAGCACTTTATCCATGAAGTAACCTCCCAGTAGCATTTCTAAATCTAGATACCCGAGGAATCGGAGTAAATATCCAGAGCGTACGATTGCACACCGGATCACAATGTGCCTACCATTAATCAAGAAAGCTGACGTCAAAGATCAAACTCTCTCGGGATGCAAGTGCAGAAGCTCCGAGGACAATTGCTCCCCAAATATGGATCCGAACTTCATGACTGTGGGCTCAGCTCATCATGGTATCGTCCACGTGATCGACCGAGTTGGGATTTACTCAAGCCAGGTATGACAAGTTTGTGGGGATAGGTCATACTTTCTACCCACGGGGGCATTTGGATGCGATTGCATTTGGAATACGTACATCTGAGGTCGAAAAATGGTTTTGACGACGCAGTGCAATTATTGCAGTCTAAGGCCTAAAAAATGAAGATTACGGTAGATGGATCTTGGACAAGGTGTAACGTCTAAGGAATATTATCCTTTATATCATCTGCAGAAATCCACGCTTCGGAGCTACGCGGAGTATTTTTGTTTAAGGAATATGCTGGATCAGCGATCAAAGTCTATCGATGGAAGCGAAGAAAATGACTATTTGCAATGTTCTATGAAATGGGCGCGTTATGGGGGCTTGATCGCTCCTGATGAGACTACTTTCAATTATCTGAAGGAAAAAGATATGCTCCAAAAGGGCGGAGATTGGATAAGGCAGTCGGCTATTGGAAAACTTTGAAGACTGATGAAGTGCAATTTCGAGTAAAGGATCACTTCGATTGCAGCAATAATCGGAACCGATGATTACCTACGGAAAACCAACCCTGAAATGGGGAATTAAAGTCAAAGGAACATTCCGACCACAGAAGGAATGGAAGGAAGTAACAAAGCTCTCTTAACCTAGTCTTTGGCATATAGGGCTTTGAAGCTGGAGAAGCTATTAAGCGGTAAGCAGGTAGATTTGTTTTCCGTGCGGTTCCTGCACCAGATGGCTCGGATCGAGGGATATCCGCTCGGTCGCTCAGTTTGTAAAAGGTTTTCATAAAAAGGCGGATAATATTACGCCGTGGGGATGTTGCCAGGATCAAAAAGAAGGGGAGTAAAATGGCTCATGAAGAAGGAATTAGTTTAACAATCTGTAGAAAGAAAGCTGGATTTGGAATTTGGCGACAGCCAGGAGGTTCGGCTTGCCTTGCAATGAATGACGATAAAATCCCGGCTGGTAAATATGCCGTTTCTACTTCCAAATCGAAAATTTGAAAGGTCGCCAAGGTCCCGGAGCACGTACGAATGCCTCGCTACACCTTTTGACAGTAGCGGCAGTTGCTGTTACCGTAGAATCTGCGACCACGGGAGGTATTTACAAATTAGAAAATCTGAAGGTTATGAAGTGTGAAAGAAAGCGTCAAATAAGAAAAGTTTAACCTTTTAATTTCTTAATCATAACCCTTTCAACTTCCTTACCTATCAACTTTGAACTATAAATCACATGGGCTTACGATAAATTACTACTCTCAGAAGCACTGCTGTGCCTCTACCCAATGAAAATGTAACACAGAATCAGATTATCCCGCTCGATTTCGAAAGCTACAGAAGCGAGTAGGTTCGCGGATAATCTTTTTAGAGATGGGGCGCTACAACGTAGAAGGCAATCAAAAAAAGAATTTCGTCCCTTTAAACGACTCTACTTTACTCAGGAAAAATCTTGCGTAGCTCTGGAAGGAACTTCGGTTTCGGGATCCAGCCGCGGGCATGGCCGTTTGGGCGCTCTACGATTATGGCTTCCGAGCAGTGTATCGCAGCTTTTGCTGATATTTTCAAGAATAATGCGCTGAATATTTGGGGTACTGCCTATTACAATTTCTGCTGATTTGCAGATAAATTATTTGAGGCAATCGCTTCAACCCTGAAACTTGAAACTCGAAATTGACTTCCAAGTCAAAAGACACACTCCTTTCTACCAAGAATCTGAATCTTTTAATATCAACGAGTATAAGAAAGGAAAATATGAAGCATGGCTTCGATGACATCGACTTATTCTACTAAATATGGCAGTGAAATTGAGCATTGTAGCGATAAGTAAAAAAGCCATGGTTAGAATTAGATTCTGCCAGCTTAAGAAATAAAATAATGGAGTTGAAAAGAAAATTAAATTCATGGATACCACGCTGAGGATAGCGTGAAGCCAGACCTCGGGTTTCTTTCCTGCTTCTGAAAAACTCCAAATTGCGAAAGCTTTGCTCGAAGAGCTTTAAAGTAGACCTGAATAGAAGTTGCCTTTCAGCTCGTGTTTCCGATGGAGAATTGCAGGAGCCAGAAAATCAACGAAATGGGCGCTGAAAAAGGCTATTTGGATCGTGTGGAGGTCCTTGGCTTTGTGGTACTCCAGGCATCGTGATTGGTTACGTTGATTGCTGTGCAAAAAGTGATGAGACCTCTTGACGAAGGGGCTCTTTAAACCATTCTCATCTCACCAAACTGAAAAAAGACCCGCAGGAGCAGGCATTTGAAGAGGATTGCCTAATTGTACTTGATTATGCCGTTCCAAAAGGAATCGCAGTAAATGTGTACTTGGAGGATTGGTCAAGAACGGCCATGCGGAATCACCTTCTTATGCCACGGTTGATCGATTTTTGACCCACTTTACCGGTGAAAGCGAATCATGCTACCAGATACTTAGGGATTACTTTCCGCCTGAGGAAAACCAAAAAGCTATTTCATTCAGATTTCTACAAAGATACCCTAAGCCGTATTTTGAGTTTCATGTCATAATGACATATTGACCATTGTTGCCAATGTGAGGAAGCGATGGTTACATGGCGCTTCTGAAATTCATACGACAATCAATGGACTTGGCGAAAGAGCCGGTAAACGCTCCTTTGGAATCTGTGATTGCGTGATCAAAGACTTACTGATTTGAGATCAATGCTCAGGAGCGAAAGTCTACCGAGCTGTCAAGGCTTGTAGAGCAATCTCTGGCAACATATCCCAGCAAACAAACCCGTGGTTGGAGAAAATGTTCTTCACCCAAACTGCGGGAATCCATGCCGATGGAGAACAATAAAAAGAACCTGTATTTTCCAATGATTTGCATGCCTGAGCGATTTGGGCGAAAGCGCAAAGTATGCACTCGGCAAAATTCGGTAAAAGCCAATTTTCTAAAAAATCTGGAAGAACTTGGCATTGTCCTTAGAAAAGGAAGAGCTCACTAAAGTAACTTCAAGCGGATCACGAACTGGGTGATAAAAAGGAGGCGAGTGACTACGAGGGATTTGCCTTAACATCATCTCCGATGTACTTCAGAAAACAACTTCCATTGCCAAGAAGAAATCAGCCCATTGAAGGCTCATCATATTGACCCATTCGAAAGCCTTGAAACCTCAGTTCAACTTCGATGGAAAATTAGGGGAAATTCGTATAATGCTTCAGCTGACGGGTGATGGACAATATGATTCTTTCATGAAAGCAGTGAAAAAGATCTATAAGTCCCCGAAAAAAGATCTCCAAAACTCATCGGACTACGCCATGTTCTCAATTCCTCCTGCGAGAAAGACTGACGCTTTTGTCGCAGACAGTATTACCTGTCGGATTTGGAAAACATATTTAAAACGAAGCTTGATCCCGATCAAAACTGTGGCAGCGCGATGATGCGCCACGGAAAAATTTGCTTTAACATCATCGAAACTTTAAATTCAAACTACCCACTCAGAGAATCAGAGTTTTATGGAAAATGAATATAGCGCTATTGCCAGGTGATGGCATTGGTCCAGAAGTAATCGCCTCAGCAGTCAAAGGATAATCAATGCAATAGGCCAAAGTTTTGTCATTAAAATTACCTATTAAAAGCAGTCTGTAGGTGCAGCGGGCAAATCCGATGCCACAGGCCGATCCATACCGGAATTAGAGTAGTACCCACGAAATCCGCGTTCATCTTCCAGATGCAATCCTTTTTGAGGGATCGGCGTCCAAATATGATAATGATCCAAGGCAAAAATTAAGACCGGAGCAAGCGCTACTTATGATGCGCCAGAAGCTCGGGATTTGCCCAAATGTGCGCCCTACGTTTACTTTTCCTTCGTTGATTCAGAAGGTCTCGCTAAAACTGGATCGTGGTCGAGGAGTGGATTTTGTGTTTTTCCGTGAGCTTACTGGAGGGATTTATTTTGGTGAGCCGAGAGGGAAGAAATGAGCAGGCACCAAGCTTTCGACACCAATGGTTTATAGCAAGTTTGAGATTGTACGGATTGGCTAGAATGGGTTTTGGAAAGCTGCGCAAAAGCGTAGAAAAATTACTTAAAACCATTGGTGGATAGGCAAAACGTGTTGGCTACTTCCAGACTTTGGAGAGATACTGTCCCAAGAAATGGCCCCAGAATATCGGATGTCAAAAGTGGAATATGAATTTGTCGATTTTGCGGTTTGCCGATTTGCGTTGATCCTGGACGCCAAAAGCCTATGATTGCTAATCACAGAGAAATTTGTTTGGAAGATATCTTGACGGATGAAGCTTCGGTCATCTCAGGTTCTATGGGCTTGATGCCATCTGCCTTGCGCTTGGTGCTGCGTTCAAATTCATTCGAGCGATTCATGGGCTTCTATTCCGGGGTCAAGGGCAAGCTGCCGGAAAAAGATATGCCAATCCATTGGCGACAGTTCTATCGGCAAAGCGATGATGTTTGATTACGCCTTTGATGAACAAGCACAATTGGTTTCCTGATTGGTCGAACCCGCTCTTTGAGAAGAATTGTAACTGAAGATATCGCTGATGGAGGGAAAAGCCTTACAAGACTCTGAAGTGGAGAATTGCTGGCGAAGAGATTTTGCTTAAGAATAATTTCTAAACCACTTGGAAAGCGTGGTTTTTTGTGAAGTTGAAATCACTTAGGATGGACGTGACTTCTCTTGTAATTGTCTTGTTCCAAAGCATTGTTATATTTGAGAATAACAACACTTGCAGTTAACGATGAAAATCTATCCTAATTTTTTGTTCTTCTTTCCCCTCTGGATCCAAATTTCCTTTGATTCAAAAGATAAACAAGAAACTCCATCAAAGCAATTGGGTACAGAAGGTGAATTTGCACACACACGCCTAATTGGGCAGATGGAGGATGATTATCCCGCAGATGATCATGGATTGGTATCAAAGTCCCATGAGTGATGACTTTGTGGTTTGTAAATCGTTAATCATAACACCCTGGTGAGGGGAAAAGTTGGGAAATTGATTCCGAAAGTCTCCAATTCCATGAAATAGGATTTCAAAAAAGTATATTGAGAAAAGTATGGGGATCAGGTAATTTATGTAAGAAGATTCAACGGGTAGGATAGAAGTTAGCTTGAAAAACCTTACTGATACGCAGCCTTTATTTTGAAAAGGAAGGGAGTTTCTGATCATTACGAATCTCAGGAGCTGACAAAAGAGAGTTTGAGAAAAAGCCCTTCAATGAAGTGTGACGAAAATATCCAGAAATTGATCCCTGCCGAGGAGAACTTGGCTGTTACTCAAATTTTGCAGAATAGTTTGGACAGAGTTAAAGGCTCAACGTGACGTCTACCGGAGTTTCATATGATTTTTGCATATTAATCATCTTCCCAATTATGTGTGTCGATTATCCGAAGATATCATCGCACCTGGATGGTGAGCGTTTTTTTGAGGTTATAATGACATCCACAAGTTAATAATTACGGTGACTTCCCTGAGACCTATGATGGGGAAGTCCTTGGGGACAAAGTCCAGCAGCCTATTTGACCGATGGCAAGCCTTCTAAATTTATGGGATTAAAGCTGTTGATGATGCGCATAAACTATTCACGTTTACGATCAAAGATAGCAGTAACCGGGACGTGGTTGGGTTAATTGGGTTTTGCTGAAGATTTAAAGCCCAAGTTCCCGTTAATTGAAGCCCATGGTAAAAAAGGAGATTTTTTATTGCTTAGCACAGCGAGTAAACCTTGAGTGCGATTGATTTTTGGATGGAGGAACACTAAATGGGAGATCGAAAAAAAGAACGGAATACTTATGAAAAATTCAATCCTTGGCACCAAAAAATCCTCGGCCAGAAAGTCAGTGGGGTCTTGTTAAGTAAAGCCGTGGTTTAACATCTGGATCCTATACTTTAGGCCGGCAGATGACCTTGTATGTTCGGGCAAAAAATCAATTTTCTTGTCGAAGGCTAAAAGAAAAACGCTTATCAAAAAACTGGCGATATGGAAGTTGGCTTGGACGCAGCCTGTGCTTGAAAGAAAATAGATTTAGGGGTTCTTTTTCACTTTTTCGATTTTACCTTAGCTATTCAAGCTTTGGGTTATATTTGGAACATGCAAAATCCCGACCCTTTTCTGTATTCTTTTTTCCATTAGCTATTTATGGAAAGCTTCTCGTTACGAAAGGGGCTGTGGGCTCCAAACAACCCCTTTTTTAATTCAGGCCTTTTACTTTTTGGTTTTCAGCGAAAGGGGAACCTTCGAAAAAAAACGAGGGCTTCCGGGGACCATTTGTAAATTGGGGTTTCCACGAAAGATTTTTCTTTGATAGAGCAGTTCGTACAAGATTTTCTGGCGTTTTCTTCCTGGGGGAGGATTTTTCAATCTCCTTCTCCG
>Ga0163217_1034882_pt1 | contig 10387 bp, 10 predicted proteins | sample SynspAceP_FD_185933 | JGI IMG/M metagenome (GOLD analysis project Ga0163217, IMG submission 185933) | Saline lake microbial communities from Ace Lake in Antarctica - Synechococcus sp. Ace-P (PacBio error correction) | ecosystem: Environmental > Aquatic > Non-marine Saline and Alkaline > Saline ... | reverse complement strand
ACAGTCCCAACACCACCCATGCTGCACCCGCCGCGCAAACAAAGGCAACAGCAATTGCGACCGAACATTCATCACCACCGGGAGCACACTAGCGATCGCCGTCATAGATTAATAATCTTTCTGGAGCGTGAACGATCATCCGCAACAACCGACCCAAAAGACAATCTCGACAAAACACCACAACCCGAACAAGCCTGAAAAGCAAAACTCGTTTCAATCCCAAAAATGGGGGATGAGGATTGGTGTAAGTAGAAAAAATCGCCAGCGGCGCAATCCACGCAACGACTCAACACGAGTGCAGTAATTGATCAGGCGAAACGTTCTTGAGCCCGCTCAACAACTCGGATCAAGTGGCGGTGGAGGTGGTAGTCATAGGTTCGTTTTATCTTTCATGCCCTGCTTAACCAGGGATTTCCGTCGATCGCAGCGTGCTTGATAAAATCCATTCCGCAGCAAAGAAGCAACGCAATACTGCCGATCGCGGTCACCACACAACGGAACACGCACAACATCGGCCTTCATTCATGTTCGCGTACCAACCACCGGCTCGCCGAAGCTCGTTCGCTCAACCCGAAATCCTCCTGCGACTCCGAACCGTCCTTTCAACTTCAGGTTTCATAACGCACGGATCGGAATGGGAACGACGGTAGGCGATGCTTCAACACGCGAACTGACCATCCAACGACATGCCAGCAACCACGTATTGCTGCGTCTCGACGTCCCGAACGGCCAAGAACCATTTTGCTCCATCGACGCCCCCACGGGAGCCCAAAACCGGATGATTACTGATCGATTGCAATCAGAAACGCTGCAACGTGAAGGGCATCTTCCAGTTTCGAGACCTTCCATCTCACTGATGTTTTTTTATGAGTGGCAACGTAAATTCGCGCCTGCGCAGAAAAAACAGGCGTGATCTTTCCCACGCAGATGCATTCGCGATGTGCATCCCGCCACCGATCACACTGCTCAGCAGTCGCCAGCATCCGCACCGAGCCGTGATGTTAGGGCGAGTAGCCCGATGCGTCGTCGAATACGCGAGTCTGCGCTTCAATGTCTTTCGTATCGCAATCAACGACGCCACCACCACCGTGAACCCCGCACATACGCCAGGTACAAACTCACGCCCGTTTTCGACGCCAGCCAGCAGTTCCAACCCAAAGATATAAACGCAACACCTGTTCATCACCGAGAACCACGCCCACCTTCACCACCGCCCCGCGCTGCAACAACGCCACTGACGCGTCGGAGCCACATCGCCGCCGGCAACCAACGGTGAAACGGCATCAACGCGCTTTCCAATCCCGAACGTGGACCAATCCGAATCAAACACGCCAACCCGGTTTGCGAAATCGGTTTCAGCAACCGGCACTGCAGCTCAAGATTCTCCGCCTAACGAAAATCAGCTCACGGCGAGCGACCACAGTTCCACACCGATCGTCCAACATTGAAAAAACGGCGATTCGAACGCGTCGACATAAAAATCCCAGAGATTAAACCCGTCCGCCGCGCCGCGCCTCGTTCCGTGCCGTGATGCGTCACAGGGGATACGTTCGAGATCGTATCAAACTCATACGCAACGGAACAGCGTGAACAGGTTCGCGAAACGCCGCCGCCAAAGCGCAAAAACTTCGCTACCGCGAAACAGGCAAAAAACCGCGACTCGGTGCTGCTTTCGTGAATGCCCCACAGAATGTAACGGACCGCATACGCACGCGTCAAAATCCCAAAGCCCCGATGCGACAGAGCAAACAGAAAATCCGAGGGTTTCACAGCATTCGCGATTCGAAACGCAGGCAACATTCGCCGAAGATGCCATTACGGTCGCCTCGCCGAGAACACACCGATCGACAAAGACGCGATCACACATGAACAACAGCCCGAAACGGACCGCCCGAGGCGCCATCACGAAAGACTCAGTGTTGAGTACGGAACCAAGCGTGAAACCCACCGCAACGAGAGGCAACGCTAGCGAAAGATCCAAATTCATGGTTATCGGGAGACATCTAGGGAGTCCTCCGAGCAACGCGATCGAACGCTTGACGAGCAATCACGCGAATACGGCGTCCAAAACCCAAACAAAAAGCGTCAATCGATTCAGAAACATAAACGTCGAGGAATCAGCATTTTCAGCGAGCCTCCGTCGCCGACGCTTGCCGCTTCACTCAGGTTCGGCAAACTACAACGATACTCTCCACCACCCGCCAAACGTAAACCACCGCGAAGCAACGAACATAAGCAAACATCAACACCGGCCAACCGGGCCCCGGCCGATTCAAATGGCCCCCGTCAATAAACAACCATTTACATTAATGAACCCGCCGTCAACGGAACCCCGATCAAACCGAGGACCGCCCGATACACCCCGCTAGCGACGTCCACGGCAATCGTCGCGCCCGCTCCCTTCCCAATCCGATACCGCACGCTGCCCAACCGCAAGCAAAACAACCCAGGCGTGACCATGATAACCGCCCTTTTGGATTAACGCGTGGTTGACCATGTGAACGATCCCGCCCGACAATCCGTCGGCGGTCCGCCATCGGAAATCGCCTAACAAAATATAAACCGATCTGCGCGAACCACTCGCATAAAGCCAACATTCGTTTCACCGTTTTCTTGGGGTAATCGCGCGATCGAAGCGACCAAAATGACCCACCAACGAAAGCAACATTAACTCCGAGTCCAACGGAAGTACGTCGAACGGCAAACCAGGCGTGATGATGCCGAAAATCAAACCGCACCGAACGCAACACCGATACCTTCGTTCGCCGTCGCCGCAATGAAAACACGTCACACCAGAGGGAGCGATACGTGTCGCATTGGGCAGCCAGAGTTTATGCAGCAGGAGAACACTGCCATTTTGATTGCACAGGGACCCGGTCGTCAAAAATGCAAACGCAACAATTACCGTTCGTGGCACCTTGATCGATCAGGCAACCGCGACGCGGATATCGCCATGTTCAACGTGCCAGGTATTCTGATAAGCAAACCGATGCGGATCAGCGATTGGAACGTCGAAACCAGATTACTGCCCGATGAAATCAAATACTGAAAACGCCGCCAACGGGACCCCGACGCGTTCGCCCGAGACTGATCAAACGCATACGCGATTAAGCCGAAATCTCAAGGAAAACACGAAAAACGTTAACAGGGTCACCTTGTCACGCACATTGACCGAGCAAACCCAAGTATTTGCAAAAACAAATTTTCGTTCGCGTAGAAACATAGTGATTTCGATGCCGGAATCTCATCGCGAAACCACTCAGCGGTGCGTAAATCAAACGATCAGCCACAATTACCTTGAAACGAACGCCATCACAAACCCGAAAAAAATCCAACGCGATATTCGATTCCGTACAGGTGGGCTCCAATTCCCACATTCTTCATTTAACGGGATCACGAGTGGACCAACGTTCTCTTCCAATAACGCGATTGCTGCACGGCAAACGTCAGCAACGAAACAACCAACGCACACGTACGCCGCTCGCCGTTACCGGGACCAGCCACGCAAAAGGGCGCCGCAGCATCGGTAAGACGATCCAAGAAGAACCGGGGAGATGAGGAAAAAATCGCATCAATCAATCGATTCTTACCTTTACCCAAAAATTATTCCTCATTCGCCCCGAATCCAATTCTAAAATTTGCGTTCTTCCATCCACCGTGCCGTAGTTCGCGAATACGGATCACCAAGCGAAAGTGCCAGCGCCGTCGTCGCAATCCCAACCACAAATCGCCGTTTAACATCAACACCTCAGGGCAGGGATTTGGAAATAAATAATATTGAGCGCATTGCATCGACAGTTCATGCTGAGTCACTGCTGAGTTTCTTTTCCCGAGTTCACTAACACCGGACACATATCGTTGTGCGTGTTGAATCAACGCGGGCAGTTGCCGAGCGCGTTGTGAATCGAGTGCTCGTGCGAATCCCCAGCGTGCGAGTGGGCGCAATGAAGCTTCGCGGCGCGTCCTCCGGCGGCGGATTTAATCGGCGCCGTCGCCATCACTTTGGTCCGATCGTGATGTTTAAAAGCAAGAAAACCGACGTTTGGAAATATTCAGACCGATCACTGATTTGATTTCAGGTTCTTTCTTGCCAAAAACGATATAGAACCGGCATCATCAAAAGATCACGATCCAGTAGTTGTTAGAGTCCCGGCGGAACCGATTGCTCGTCATGGATCGCTTCACTTCCCGCAAACGCTAAAAGTCATTCGTCAATCACCGGTCGTCAAGTGAAGGCCCGACGCCGGATTCTCGACGAGGAAAATCCCCAAGTTGTTGACGCTCGGCACATTGGCCACTGAGGCAACACGTTATGTTCGAGCACGTTGTATCGAGAAACTTACGCCCAACGGCCATCCGTGAGCACACCGGTACCGCATAAATCAAACGCCAGCATGCACTTTTCGATCACGGAACCGGTGGGGCCATTTCTTGATCGCATTCCAAGGCCGACACCAACCAATACAGAATCAAACGCGGACGGCAAAGATCACGCCGCTTGGACCGCGCCGGGACATAATCGCCGTGCAATTGCAATAAAAGCGAAAAACAGAATGTAGGGGATTCAACATTTTCAGTTGATGATCGGAATGATCGGAAAACCCGCGGTCAATTGCGGAGTTCTCTTTCCCGGCCAAATGATCCGGCTCATCCGTCCGTTTATCCCGCCGCAAAAATTTCAACAGCACGCCAATTCCCGCAGTCAAAACACCGTCGTTTCCCTAGCGTATCGTAGCTGCGCGGTTAAACTTCGCTACAACGCCGCACCACATTGGGCAACACGTGCATGTTCATGCTCGAGACCGCTCCACAAATGACGGATCGGATAAGGTTTGCGCATGGTGGCATCGGAGCGAACCGGTAATGCAGGGATTGTCGAGGTCCATAGATTCAACGCGCCCCCGTCACACGATGACGACAACAACGCACCTTGGATGATTTGCGGGAATGTCTTCCGCCTTCCCCGGTTCAACGGCATCTGCTGAGCCATCAAGCACACCGTCGAAATTGCCCGCCGCCGACGGGCCGCCTCGGTGAACGCACACATCCGGCGCGTCGGATCATCATTCCAACTCGCCGCTGAGGAAGCTGAGATCCGGTGAAAATGATCACCGCCACGTTCACGGCAGTTCGCGATTCAGCGACAGCCGTGATGGCAAGGCAGCGCCGAGCAATGCAAAAACAATTAAAATTCATTTGACTTGCCTCCGCGATCCACCGGTAAAATCCACTTTCATATTCAACATCGGTTTGCGTCCTATTAACCGTTCGCAATGCCCGACTTCGCCAACGCGTGACAGACTCGGACTTCATGTGATCGTGAGAAAGAACAAATCAAAAACAATTTGAACGCCACGAGCGGATCGCGGACCGCCAACAGAATCAGGACCCGGATCACCGTCCCGCGCCAAACGGTCGGTGATTTGCCCGCCGTGCATTTTCGTTGAAAATAGAACTCGGCAAGTCGAACAAGCGATTTCGCGATCACCGAAAAAATCGATCCGACGATCAAAAAAGAAATAACTACACGATTTCCAAGGACAGATCATGATCTTTGGAATTCCACCCGGCAAGGTCTTCATCGGCGCTGGATTTGGGTCGGCAATTCGGCTCGCATCGCTCGCAAATCGGGGTGCCGAAAGTCGTTGTACTGAGTAGAACGCAACAGCGCCACCATGCGATGAAATTCATCAAACTATAGAGCAGCGCGCAGATCGAGGAAAATCGCCCGGCCCGGTCCGAAAAACTGTACCACGGGAAATCAACAACAACGTTCTTCGTTACCGAAACATGTTCAGCCGCCAGCACCTGTCGAAACCGTCGGACCAGCGTCGCACGCACGAGCGCCAACGCATCGTTAGCAACACCGCAAAAAGCAGTCACGTTCAGCACACGTGGTTGAACGCTCGGGGAGGGGGGGTGGGGGGGAGGATCTTCGGTCATGACAGAGTTCTCGGTTGCGAGACGCCGTCGCGGCTTCGGATTGTGAATCGAAGAACTCGCTTTCCTTCGTTTCGCATTTCATATGCCCCAGCCGGTCGCAACGCTCTAGCGGACACACCCGCTTCGCCATGTCTCCCGACCATGTCTTCGACGACTCGCTCATCGAACAAACCGTGAACGAGAACTCCTTTAGCCTTCGAGTCGCAACGGGCACCGTGCCAGGGCGTTAACGGTGTGATCGAGTTGGAACGAAGATCACGCGGGCCGATTTCGCTTTCTGCGTTCGCCTGGCACATATAGATTTCGCCGCCAGTAGCTCGCGCGTGAAACGATGATTTTACGGCAACAGCAAAATTTACGATCGCACGATCTCCTGTCGCCACACGGAGGCATAGAACAAAAACGGACGCAACCCGAGGTGGGCAGGCGCACCCCTATTCATCACAATTCCCATGCGAAAGAGAGCCACAGGGAAAATAAAGCAACGATGCCGACGCCCAACGATCAGGAACGGATTGTTGAAAGCCCGACCAGAGACATCCAATTGGCGAAACAGATGCGACGGGGGGGAGAGTGTATTTCACGTGATCAGAAATTCAATCCTTTGAAATTTAAACGAAAGTTCGAGGGACATCGGATCATTCGACGGGCCGAGCCTTTTTCTCCACCGTAATCGTATCGGCTGTACGTTGGATTTCAAAGAGCAAGTGCGGCTTGTTTTGATAAGAATTTTGAAAAACAAAAAACTCAGTCCAGGCCATCGCCGCAAATTGCCCCATTTCGCCCAAAACCCGTTGGCAGTGCGTGATCCGCAGATCAACCAGTACGTAGCCTGAGCTCTCCGAGTCGGCATGGAAAGCGACACAATCAATACGTAGCCTGACTTCCGAGTCAGGGCATGAAAGAGACAAACAAACCAATACGTAGCCTACTCTCCGAGTCGGGCATGAAGAAACAAACAAACCAATACGTAGGCTGACTCTCCGAGTCGGGCATGAAAGCGACAACAACCAATACGTAGCCTGACTCTCCGAAGTTGGGATGAAGAGGGAAAAACAGTACGTAGCCTGACTCTCCGAGTCGGAGAATGAAAAGAGACAACAACCAGTACGATGCCATGACTCTCCGGTCGGGCATGAAGAAACAACAACCCAATTACGATAGCTGACTCTCCGAGTAGGGCATGGAAAGAGGACAACAACACTCGACTCAGAGAGTCGAGCTACGCAACGCACTTCAAATGCGTCAGCCGACGGGTCCGGCTGCGTCTCTCCACTACGATTTCGGTTATTGATTTTGTCACACTAACCATGTCGAAAAACGACTCAATCGTCTCGCGAGTTAGCGACGAGCAAAAAAACAATCACTGGCGTGTGGGACGAGGCTACAGGGGTCCATCTCAGTACCGGGGAATCAAAAGGGATTTCGTAGCCTCGTCCCAACTGCAATTCAGCGTGCCTTATTCATTCGCTGTCGATTAGTGCGAATACAAGCGCTAGCCACGGTTTTGGAAAAATAAAAAACTACAACGGCGTTGACGCGCAGTCACTCGTCCAGCTTTCCCCACAGTCAAATTAGCCCAGTCATGCTCCGCGTTCGAGATTACGAATATCTGTTTCCAACGTCACCACTCGATCCAGCGACCGCCAACCTGACCCGGCGCCGCCGTTTGGTCTGCCGGCGGGAACGTGATCGAAGGTTCAAGGCATCAACTCGTTGTAATCCGAGATGGCCGAGGCCAAAAGGAATTCACCAGGGCCGATTAGTTCGTCCGCCGTTGGCACGGGTCGGCAATGGGAAATTGAATTTTCAACGGGATCGGGGCGCTGGAAGGGTCACGTACGGATCGTTGATTCTCTCCGCGCCCGTCCGGGCAAAATGAACCTCTCCCTGCAAAAAACTCAACGAGGTCAAGAACGCCCAAGCCAAGAGTGCAGCAGCTCCCGGCCCGTGTAACAAAAACGTTTCTCGACCTCATTCTCCGGCACTTCGATCACGCCGCATGAGTGACACGTCCGAGCGGACCAACACCGGCCGCGAAGAACGCAGCAGAGAACGAGACACGCAAACGAAAGACAGCGTACAAAGAAGTGTGCGAAGAAAGCAACACCGACGAAAGGTTAGCGACGCAATCGCCGGTCGACTTCGGAATTTGCCCGATACCAAACCTGCTTTAGGCGCATTTCGCCGGGAAAATACGTACTACGGAGCGAACTGCGAGTACGACAAGACGCCGCCGGGAAAGCCCGACTCGAACCGAAGCTCGAAAAAAGGCGGTTTCTAATTTCTTCCAGGCTTGGCAGTCCCCCGGCGTATCCGCATTCGAGAGATCCATCGCCAAAACGTCGTCGTCCTTCGACCACGACGCACGGCACCGAAACTCTCGGATCGATCGGCCGAAACCAAACGTCTATCAAGGCCGGCCATCTGAGCACTGAACCTCCGCTAAGAACTGACAGGATTCTTATTTTCCTGGGTCGGCTCATTCAAGAGATACAGTCGCAATTTGATTCCCAACTGTTGCTACCTAAGTAGCGACTAGCGAGGCGGGGAAGTTTGGGCGAGTGGTTGCGCCTGGCCGCGAACAGCGAATCGGTACGATGGATTTGAGGCACGCCACCGAACTGAAAGACGCGTGCTGGATGCCAGTATGGCGACGTGCTTCAAAGGACTCGCTGTGATAGGCAAGCCGATTCATAGTTGCTGCAAGTCAGCACGCAGTGAAACAGGTGGTGACGAACTGGAGTGGTTGATTGGTGACGCGAGCGTCCAAATGGCAGCATGCGAATAAGCGCTTGCGGCGCAGCTGCCCCGGATGGTGAATTGCTCGATGATTGACGATTCTTTGGATGGCCCATTCTTGCGCGAGCAGCGGTTGACTCATCGCTCAAAGTTACGACGAGTTAGTCGGAAATCGACCTGATTACTTTTCCTTGAAGACACTCGAAGAGGGCGTACGATATTGAGGCCCCGCGCGCTTCGAGCTGTCCCTGACATTCGACCCAAACGTCCTCGAAAGGATCGATCGGAGTTTCGGTTTGCTGCGCAGGGCGCCAGTGGCGTTGCAGCGTGCTTCTTGTCGCTGGTACTTCCGTGCCGTTTTACGAATCCATGCCTGGTCATCCTTGCGGGAAAGTGAGAGAATTGCGGCAGTGATCAAAACGGCATCGTTCCTTGGGACAGCTTCATCATTTTTTCATCGCAAACTCCCCTGACAATGGCGGTGTTGGTATGTTTGCACTCGGTTAGCCGGGTGTGGGAACTCTAGTTGTTTCGCGATTCGGGTGAAAAACTAATTGTCGCTTAACCGTCGCCAGAACAGACCAAAAAGTGACTTGTACACCGTCGTAACGCAATTCACTCGCCACTGTTCACCTCTCAACAACGCTTCCTGGGCCGGCACGAAAACCCGGGCTTCTTAACGGAGGACTTGAGCTTTGCTCGATCGTTCGCAATTCTGAACGGGATGAACGAAAATGCTCAAAGAGAAAGTGACCAACGAACGCAACCATGCCAGTTCGAATTCCTTGGTTCTCCCTGGCTACGCCACATTGTTCACCCGATATGTTCAGCAAGCTTCGCCGAGTCAGTAGTCCCAATTGCGAAATAAGAGGCCGCTGTAATCAGATGACATTGTGGGCTCGATAGATTAAGCGTCTTTCATGCCCCAAAGCAATGATGCCTCAGCGCTACGTCAATACCAGAGTCGTTTTGCCGGCCCTCAAACCCCATCGACGCCGCAAAACTGATATTCCCGCAAAACCAAATCGTTGTTGTGGCGTACGGTGAGACAGCTAGCGCACATCGCAGATTGACGGCCGCATCTCTTCTAACCCTCGATAACAATTCGGTGCTAGCCCACTTAACAATGGCATCGCGGTATGGAATGGTTCATCGACCAATGAAATTGTCGTTTTCGCCTCCCATTCCCGCTTAGAGCAGCGACGCAACAACAGCAGCTTTTAATCTCTTCACGTTGGGTCCAAGGAGGATCAATTTGGTCGGGCTTCTTCGTGGAAGCTCATACGCGATTAGCCGATGCGTTGTGGGTGAGAATCTACGTGCCATCGAAAAAGATGAATAGCGTTAGGCATCAATCGGGGCTGTTCGAAAACACCGCAAGCAATCGTACACACGGCCTCCGTTGAATTCACATGGTTTGTTCCCTGTCCTTGGTCAGGGCGGCAGTAAAAGGATTCCCTTCGCGTATGTCATTTCGCGAAATCGGTTCGCACTGTATCGTAACCAATCGCGCGAAGAAAATCGAGCGTTGTTATTGATCTAGCGATTAACAGCCCATCACAAAACAAGGCGGGTCCGCGAGTATGCCGACTAGGCGAAAGAAAAGCGGTCAGGACTCTTTGTTTCGTTGGGTCAGTTTGAAATGGGCTTTTTTGTCGGGGGTCCGCGTGCTCGTAGCGTCGATTCGAGGTCAGGTGACGGG
>Ga0163217_1089570_pt1 | contig 10388 bp, 4 predicted proteins | sample SynspAceP_FD_185933 | JGI IMG/M metagenome (GOLD analysis project Ga0163217, IMG submission 185933) | Saline lake microbial communities from Ace Lake in Antarctica - Synechococcus sp. Ace-P (PacBio error correction) | ecosystem: Environmental > Aquatic > Non-marine Saline and Alkaline > Saline ... | reverse complement strand
TAATAGGAAAACACTTTTTGTTGAACAAGAATTGTTGAAGCAGAAAAAGAGGCTTATCTGCAATTTAAAGTCACAAAATACTAGTTCATATCAATAACTTAGTACCCAAAAACAAATTAAGCAGATAGCGTAATATCGAATAAAATTACTGAAAACGAGCGCCTTCTGTTCAAAGGCGGCTCGATAAGTCCTTATTGGGTAAAATATTGAGTAGCTACTTTCTGACAATATTCTGTGGCTTGCGTAACAGGCGCAGCCTTTTTAGTGTTGTAGCTGAGGTAGGAAATTCGTCCCATGCCCGCCAATATGTCAGTACCATGACGGAACGCAAATACACGAGCTGTTGTCTTTCTTGGATTTAATACCTTGCTCAACATCGTAAGCCTTGATCCCAAGCCCTAATAATATTGGGCTAAGGCTAGCCGGAACATTGTTATTTAGCTGCATTTCCCGCCGTAATCGCATCGGATACGAACTATTTAATTATTGTAGTGGCCACAATATAATCACGCCACTTCCGTCAAAATATACGGATTTGATTTCACGATTAAAAGTCGGCCTTGCTGCTTTATTCATTGTTCGTATTGCCCTTCATGACCACTAATGAATTGTTCGATTACTTAATTGTGTCAAGCATCAGTGCCGTCGCCTCTAAAAGGCTCGAAAACCTTTGATAAAACCAGCGCCTACAACAATTTCTTTTTGCCCAATGAGATTCGCAGTCGACCAATACGCCATAGTTAATGCTTAACCTCACATCTGCATTTCATTATGTGCAAAAGCCTGGCACGTAATTTCTGTTCTGATTGGTCGGGCGAGATAAAAACCGCGACTATAAACATAGCCCATTGCCCAGTGCGTGTGTTAGGGGATTTGCCACAATCCACACCATTGCTTAAGGCCACATGAGTGAGTCTGGGTCTGAGAATGTGGCTGCCCCACTAAATTAAGTGGAGTTTGAATCGCCACAGCGGCCGTTCATTAAATAAATTAATCCGATAGGACCACCATAGGCTTTGTTTAAGCGGCTTTATGCTCATCAACCAAAACCACTTAAAGCCTGAGCAATCGATATAGTAGTCTCCTGCTTAGCAAACCGGTTTTATCGCTTTGCCAACCGCGCTGATTTTGCCCTGCGCATCACCCAATAACCTCTGCCACATTGTCAACAATGTGCCGAGTAAAACCCTTGTTGCTTAGCTTGCTCCCGTAAAAAATGTCCTAAACTTACTTGCATCAAAATGGTAGGCATAATCAATATCTTGTTATCAGACACCGGTGACAATTCTTCGCCGCGCTAATTCAGCATTAAACAAAAATAATCATTAGGCTAGTGGCAGTGAAGCTCGCCATCCTCTGCCGGCGCAGACACAAGTGTGAAAAAACAGCTTCAGCTGGCGTGGCTTGCTAACTACTGAAAAAAAGGGCTGAAAAGTATTGCCTCATAACCTGCAACTGTCGACCCAGTTTTTCAAAACTAATACCCCACTTATAAGTAGCATCCACAGCCAGGCAGTCCATTCACTTCAGCAATTTAAGTGACGAAAGTACTGTTTGAGACCTAAGCGTCCGCCCCTCACCCTACACCCACAGCTGCCCTATATCAGCAGATCTCAATTAAGGGTTATTTTTGTTGATGGCCAACGATGTAAAGCAGATTGGCTGCCATCCAAACTCCGTACCACCTCCAACAATTTTAAGATTGCAATCTTGCGAAATTTTAAGCATCGTTTTATGGATTCCTCTAAAGGTTAAGCAAACTAATTCTAACGGCATCAATTTGTACCATGTATAACGGGCCAATTTGTTACTAAGTTTGTTAATTCTTGTTGCATTATTCACAATCACCTTGTCGTAGCTTAACCATCAATGACAACGCTGGTCCACCACTTTTAAGTTGAAAAATCTCGCGTTGTCATTTTTATTAAAACCAAACTGACAAACGCCTGTCAACATGCACGGGGCAAACACTATGCCACAACGTCAAAGTTCAATCAAATTACTCCGAGGAATTAAAAGCTTGCCCTTGCCTCACGTAGGCTGCAACGGTAACAGCCCGGCTGTTCTATTAAAAACTGTTTACTTGCTCAAACTGCCCGCTGTAGATGATGTAGAGGTCATCGAAATTAGCGGAATTCTGCGCCGAGTGCCAAAGAAAACCTCAATCAAAAACGCTTTTCCAATGCGATTGTGATGGCCATTACTGCCGCAAGACACTTGGACACGTTTCCACGGACAAAAAACGCTAGCAGATTCCCTCTCTCGTTTCCAGTACTTACCATGACACGCCAACTTTTTGCCCCGTGCCTGAAGGACAGGGTGTCAACTCACCATTCGTGGCTGTTCAACCGACCAAAACTTAACCCTTGGTTAATGGTCAAGCGGTTGGTACTGGGCAATGCGTTTGTCTTGTCGGGATGCACGCGTAATTTTAACTTTGAATTTACTCGCTTCCAGAAATGGTCAGCGGTTTAGAAGTGTATAGTCGTCTCAGGCCGACTAGCATGAAGGTGCCCTTGGCGGTAACCCGTTTATTTTGCGCACACGTAAGCCTTTTGAACTAGGACAGTTAATACATCAATTTCAACTGAAGGTCAATACAACCGACATTAGCCGCAAAAATTTGATCCTTCTTCTTTCAGGTCGTGTTACAGCTGGAAAAATGACGATTGAGACCTTTGGTCGTTTCTGGCTTCATTGACCTACCAAAGCAACGCACACGTTACACACGGGAAACTAACGAAGATTTTTTGGTTGGTTGCGTCCATCCATTGCCGCGCATGATCCCCCTACATGAAGCCCAAGGTGCAAGTGCAAAAGGGGCTATTCCATGGGGAATGGGCTCCGCTTTATTCGAACAAAGATCGTGAACGTATTGCGTTACGACATTGATGTGCAATGGGCCACCCCAATGATGATTTGGCACTGAACCTTCCACTATATGCAGTTCAACCCCATGAATGCCGATAATGGTTAACTCTAACTTAATTTTGGCATTCCATTCGTGGCATCGCTGTATTAACCGCCACGATACTTAGTTTGCGGCACAAACCCCGGTAACAATAAATATTGTTCGAGACCTTACCGTGCGTCGGTGTTTCAGTCGTCTGGTTGGTTCACGCATATGGCCCGGTGACACAGGCCCCCCTCCTCCCGTCCGCCCCCCCGCCCCCCCCCCCCCGCCTCCGCCCCCACTCGCCCCGCCCCTCCTCCCACGCCCCACCACCACGCCCCCCCTACCTCCACCCCCCCCACTTCGCCTCCCCCCCACCCTCCCCCCTCCCCCCCCCCCCCCTCCCCCCCCCTCCTCGCAACCCTGGACCCCCCCCACTCCCCCCCGCCCCTCCCCCTTCCTCCTAACCTCTACATTGCGCAACTCCCCCGCTCCACCACCCTCTCAGGCTAACAGCGCCCCCCCATCACACACCGCTCGCATCCTTCTCTCACCGCAACTCCTTCGCCGCGTAGACTCCCCCGACACTCGCACTCTGAAGCAAAATTCTTGATTCTCTCACTCACATCCCGCGTGGCACCAGTCCTCGCTCACTCTGACTCACACAAGCCTAGCCCCTCTCGCGTAGCCTAATCAAGCGACCAACATGTCGCGTCTAGGCCCGGTACTTCTCGACTCCACAGCACTAAAACTGACGATAAACGACACGCATTATCTGCGCACCGCCGTCGCTTCGCCTACTACGGCTCACTTCTCTCGCTACGCGTCTCTGCGCGGCGCGCTTACAGACACACTCTCCCGCACAGCGCCGTCTCTCTAAACACCGCCCGCGCACGCCACGCTCTCCTCTCACCACACGCGTCCCACTACAACCTCAGCCCTATCTTAACTTTCCAGCCCACCTCTCATCGGCAGCAGGCAGCTCTTCACGGCCGACGCCGATCTTCTGCGCGCACCACGGTCGACTCACTGGCGCTCCAACGTGACCCCCCCAGCGCCAATCCCCACCACCACTGCCTCCTTTGGCGGCGAAGTTACTTCCTCACTGCCTTGACCTCGCGACTCTAATGTATGCCTGCCCTCTATACTGGACGTCGCTGACCATGTAGCGCCATCCGGACAACTCCACCCTTATGCCCGCCACCACCGATAACCTTATTCCAGCTCAGCACTCCTTCACTTCTCAACATGCACCCGCAACCTGCTCATTACACGCTCTTACGGTCACTGCGCTACCTCTTCGATCGGCCGAGCGGTCTTCTCGCGGCCGCCGACACCGTCGGTCTTCCGCTCTGTCCTCGCACACCACACCTTCACACCTCAAATGGTCACGCATCTCTAACCTGTCGCCCTCCCCCCCGTCTCACTTAAGGGTCCACGCGCTAATGGTTCACCGCAGCTCCTCACACGTAGCTTTGTCAGCGCAGTACTTTTACGTTCTTGCTGCGTCTAGAGCTACTCCACTCGCCAGCCCATTCCCTTAGCGCCTGCGGCTTCTACAACCCAGAAACCAAGCTCGGTCACGCGGCAACCCAGGCCGCCTGCGACGTTCGTTAACGGCACACCACTCACACCTTTCGCACTGGCTATCGGAACGGTATTTACTGACGCTTCAGTCCTGTGGGAATCACATGTCTCACAAAACGCATCAATTAACGATCTCTTATCCTTACTACAACACAGTGGCTAAAGAAATCACACATGGGAGCACCAACTAAACCAGCTTACAGAACCACCTGAAACATGGTTGGCCTCAAACGGCAATTGCCTCTCGCGCCTATTGAATCTTCAAGTACCACAAACATTATGGATAATGGCTTTTGGTGCGTTACTTTCAACTACCACCTATTACCGCACGTAGGTAATGCCACCATTGACGAAGCAAGTAGCAGTAACAGATGCTGATGGCCAATATTGTTGCGTCGACCTTAAGCGGAGCCGAGACGTCGACGTCTTCCCAATACCTCTTAAGAATCTCGTATAACTTGGGACGTATTTTATGAAAATGCTCTCTACAGTGCCTCGTTTGAACTACAACATCGTCAGCAGTATTTCATTGCAGCAGCCGGAAATTGGCCTAATAAGCTATCGTGATGAGGCAAGCTCCCACATGGATCGCGCAGTTAGTCTATAACTTCGACGGACGACTCATTAGCCTTCCACAACGTTTCCCGACCAGCCTCCAATATAAACCAACCGCAACCTCTGGCGAGACACTACTATGTTCGTATCTTCACCCGATACCGCGCGTTTAGGCGGCACCAAAGCCGCCAATGGCGACGTTTTACGTCTAGGGCGCCAAACTTCCAGGTCTTTAGTTGTGTAGTCCCGGGGGTATCGCGCCCCCCCGGTCTTCTTCAGGAGACGAACATATGCGACCAAGCAAATCAATCTATCGTTGGCTGCGTGGAAAAACCAGCAGGACACCCATGATGTGCTGCAAAACTGCTGCTGCAAACCACCTCGCGCTCAACAGCCGCTACCCCAGATCTACCTTGCGCTCTGAGCCTCGACGTCAGTATCTGGCACTTGGGGCCGTAGGAGAGGGCTTCAACGCCCTTCCTGCGTACTTTTTTTGCACACACTAAATATCAGTGGAAGAACAATGGGGCCAGCCTGTTTGATGGCCACTTATAAATGCGGTTTTACCTTTTCCAAACTGGTGCAGTGAGCAAACAAATCAACAGCTACTTTCACCAAACCTTTTTACAGTGAAAATAGATAGCCAGCCTGTTACCAGACTTTTTTAGCGCCCTGATAATCAACCCCACGACAGCGCCAAGGATCTTGCCATGGTGACCAGTCACCCCTGACTCACTATTATTGGTACGGTGCCTATGTACGGCGCAAGCAAAGTATACCACAGCCCCCTAACCACCTTGCCCCACCAGCATGGCACTCTGCCTCATCGATTACGGCCCCTATCACTTTTTGATGCCACAAAAACTCACGGGCTATTTTTAAAAGCCATGGGCTTTTCGCTGGCGTAAAAATGTATCGATGAACGAAGTTACTAGTCTACTAGTGGCCCCATCAGGTATAGAAGCCCCTTGAAACGAAGCAAAACGGCATCCTTGTATGCTGACTTTCTTTACCTGATTGCCAGTGGTTTTAGTGGTTATTAATCACAACAAATTTGCGGTGAAACAGTGCTCTCACTTTCATTCGGGCCTAATCTGCCCCAATACACAACCGCGCGTGTGGCAATTCAGTCAGAAAAGCCGAAAACTCGGTACGGTCCCAAAGCTTTTTTTTCCCCCTTTTTCTTGTTACTTTTATCAAAAGGCCTCAAACATGCGGTTGGCGATGGTCTCATTCCTCTGCAAGTCGGCAACTGGTACGGTTACTGTATACTTGTTTCTGACTTTGTCAAAGTGAAAACAGCCGCCTGCAACAGGAGTATACGGGAGGAAATGAATGACCTTTCAAAGTAGGGCTGTGCATTGCGTTGGACGCCTGGACGGAAAACCACCCATTGGAAGCCAACCTGGTTTCAGCGTCGGGTCTCCTATCACAAGCGCTTTTCCTCGAACCACTCTTTTGTAAGCTCCCATCGCCTACAAATATCCACAACACCAAACTGTGAAGCCCTTGTAATCGAATTTTTTGAAAACGCTCACAACCGCAGAGCAAAAGCCGCGTCAGCCAGTCTCTAATTTCGACCCATCAATGGAACACGGGACTATTGCAAGCCCACTATAAGCTAAATCAGCCCGACTGCACACCCCCTATTTTGGGCTATCTCTAAAACGCGAGAAAGTAGGACCTTCCCGCCTCACATCCAGCAGCACCAAGAAAATCCTCCTGCACGCGCCCTTGGTCGACCCAAGTGGCCGCTATCTCGAAGCATAAGCTCTGGCCTCCTCCAGACACCAGCACACCCTCACTCTAATTTACATAGCCGGGAACCAAACATTTGGTATTGTACCTCTCCTCTAGCTCGCGGACTGGCCGCCCTCATTACCCTACCCTCACAACCCAAGGCGCTTCCGCGCTCTTCAACAGGAACAAACAACGTCAACGCAGCCAACCAGCCGCTCGTCAACCACACTCGCGCGCGCCACACTTTTTACTCTGCACTCACGCGCTCACCGCCTACCCTTTCTCCTCAACGCTCACCCTCTCCCACTCTCCCTCGCGCACTGTCTCACTCTTCACCCTTAGCTTCCCAGCTACCCTGCAGCCTCATCACTCTTGCACACTCTGCAACTCTCGGCCACACACAGTCATCACCTCACAACCACCTCACCGGCTTAGGCGCACGTCTCCTACTACTCCTCCGCGAGCACCCTTACTTCCATTTTCGCCACAATCCACCCCTCCACCCCCCTATCTCTTCCATTCGGCTATCAGATCGGCCGGCCAGGCCACACCACACCGCTCACACGCTCGCCTAGCCACGCATTCTGGCCACCGCCGCCTGTGCCTATCTCGCTCCGCACGCCACTCTGCCTGCCTCCCAGCGACACTCGCAGCACCGGATATTCGACGCGGCACCTCTCACGTTCACCATTTAACTGCGGCCTGTGCACCGCTCCTTAATCTGGCCCACAGCTCGACCCGCTCCGAGCACGCTACCTTTCCCTTCATGGCCAGACTCCAACTGCGCCCCGGCTCACCTTCGGCTCCAGCGGCCCGCTCCGCTCTACACCACCACCACCATTAAACCAGAGCCGTACCGCTCAGGTCGAGCCCCACTCAACTCTAAGTCTCACACGCTTCAAGCTACCTGATCCTCACCACTCTGCTCTGCCTCACGGTCTGGCCCGCACCTTCACATCCGGTAATGACTCGGCACGCATCTACCTCAACTCCACTGCGCTCACCGGGCTCTTCCTGGCGCGCTCTCACTCGCCCAGCCCCCGACGCCCAGTGCTCTACGCACCGCTACCCGCGTGGTCACCGCGCTTCCATTGCTCGGGACCGACCAACGCCCGGCCACCGCTCCGCGCTGCTTCGGTCCTCGCTCACACGCACTCGGCTTCGCCACCCTCGCTTAGGAAGCGCTAGACAAATTACGGACCGCCACCCTGCCACTCACTCGCCAGACACAAAGCTGCTCTCACGAATATTTAGGCGTGTAAAACACCTCACGAACTTCCGTACACGCCGACCATTCACATCGAAACCACCGTTCGCTTTGCTCCCACTCGGCTTACTGGTCCCTTACACTCGCGCCAGCCCAGAGCAACCAAACACACTACGCCCGCCAGATTGAGTTTGCGGTCAAGAGGGCGCCACACCTATATTAGCCAACTGCGCGGCGTTTCGATTAGTCATGGCGCCACAACCCGCCTTCGTCAATATAATAGCCCGGGTTGTTTCAAACCTTAACTTATTCCCTGGCTCGATAGTGATATAAGGCAACCTTCAGTCGATATCTCTCTAGCAGACAGCCGGCCTGCATCTACCTCTTACGCTCACACACCCTTCTCGTCGCAGCACTTTATCACATCGGACTAGCCCCGCCTCCATTATGGCTCGGAACGCAGCTGAAAGCCCCAATATCACTGAGCACAGTACAGCATAACGCAAATTTTGCCAAACAACTTGGCAGCTAAATAACAGGTTTAACCCTTCATTAGTTACATTGTAGCGCGACGCGCTTCCATCTGACTCCATGCGGGCCGGCTTTTGCAAATTTGATCGGAAGTTGACTAGTATTCCTGTCAGGTTTCTTCACGCGCCATCGGCATTAAATAGCATTTTAAACAAATTAAAACTGCAATAACCGCGCTCGGCTCCCATTCAACCTCACCTCTTCACCCAGTCGCGTCGCAGTCACGACATATGTGGCGCCACGGCCCAATCAGCCACAAGAATCGGGAGCTTAACCGTTACATGCCTTAGCTAACGACATTACATCACCATTGGCTGAACTAGCGATGTTGCTGCCATTGTTACGCCGGGCACAAGAGCCTTGCCCTGCTCGCGGCCAACCTAAAGGTTACCTCGCACTTAAGCGCATTTTATACGTGGCGTCATATTGGAGGATGATACTGAATTGACAAGCAAGCGTTTAAACGGTTTGCCTGCTGCCTTTAGCGCAAGTGTGCAACAAGCACCGCAGTTAAGCACAGTTTGTTGGCTAGTTTCTGGCTCATTGTGTCGTACTGGACGTGGTTTTTTTGGTTATGCTATCAGCCGAGAAATTGCCCTCCAAGCTTTAAAGAGGTATGGCGCGGTGCATGCTTGAAAAAGGCTCTTCAGTAGTGCGAGTTTTTTTACGATGGTCTGTTAACTCTGAGTTGAAAAAGCATATTGGCGGTGGTTGATGTCTGTAGCCGATGAAAACTACTGAAGCCCCATAATTCAATGATAAAGATGTTGGTAAGCCGGTTGGAGCCCATTTGATCCAGTTGAGTGCCAACTGAATGCTGGCCTTGCACAAACGATGTATTGGCCCGCTGGGGCGATTCTTGCACGCTTTAATCCTCCCGATGGGTTGAAGCAAGAATCCGCGACTGGAATATGCGGCTTTGATCCGGATAAAACCCGTCAGGCCTTAAAAAAGTACTTCAAAACCCTCGTCATCCATCACGCACCTCCGACCATAACAAATTATTCCCTCCACACGCCACCCATCTATTTCTCTCGGCCGATGGTCCATACACTCTTAAACAAAAACCAGTGTGGTATTGAAATTTTCGACGATAAAATCCTTGTTAAGGGTTTTTTTGAGGGCATACTGACCAGCGCAGGCAGAGAAGAAGTGAAGTATTAGACGCCCCCCTCCTCATATTGGGTGCCTGGCCTTTATCGATATCTCAAGTTAATGGAGGCCAGGCGGAGTCTTATTTATAATCCCATTCTACTTTAAGACTCTAAAACCCATGTTTCTGAGGCAACATCAAGCCTTCGGTACAACAGCAATGTTACCACACCCCTATATTACGCGATGCTATGCAAACCATGCACGCTGCTGCAGAAGCCATGGCTGAGCGATTGCAATAAATTGCCGGGGATTCCGCCTTGCTGTGGGCTGTTATCGGCAATCCACGGTCATGGAAGCGAGCCGCACACTTTAACGCTAATATCGGGTCGCGGAAAAAAGGTATTCACCCACAGAGTCACATCGGGCGCGGTGAGTGACAAAAGAGCTGTTCCTTTATTTACCCGTAAAGAATCTTTGGCAAGTCATCGTCACTCTAGGGCGCCAGAAAACGTCCCAACGACGTTAAGAGATTTAGGTTAAACAAGGGGGTTTCGTTTGTTCTGGGCATTCAAATGCCCAATGCCAGCAAGTAGAGGATGCGATAATCGCGGGCGCAGCGGTTTCACCCATTTATATAATGCCAGTGTCGCCTCTTAACCAGTCCGAGAGTGGCATGGTCGGAATGCCCTCATTAGATAAGTCAAACCTATTGTGTTTAATAGTTCGACCTATCATCATGTCAGCAAAACTAGTTCAGATAGCCATAAAATTGCAAAGAAG
>Ga0163217_1066389_pt1 | contig 10388 bp, 6 predicted proteins | sample SynspAceP_FD_185933 | JGI IMG/M metagenome (GOLD analysis project Ga0163217, IMG submission 185933) | Saline lake microbial communities from Ace Lake in Antarctica - Synechococcus sp. Ace-P (PacBio error correction) | ecosystem: Environmental > Aquatic > Non-marine Saline and Alkaline > Saline ... | reverse complement strand
TACTATTACAATACCACAAAGGCGATAAAAAAGTTGCTTTACTTATCCGAACGGAATGAAAATTCTATCGACTGAAAGCAGGAAAACAAGCAGAAAGAGTTGACCCTGAAAGCATTCCTAACGAATTTAGAACAACTGAAATCAGATTTAAGGGCTTCATGAATTGCCTATAATATTGAATGTTTTGACAACTCCAACATTACAAGGAAGTGATTCGTAGAGCTTGTGTAGTTTTTAGAAATGCAGTCCAGCTAGAAAAGATTATTCGACATTTTAATATAAAAACGTTGAAGGACCTGATGATTTTGCCTCTATGGAGGAGTGGTTTGTATTCGACGATAAAGCGACTGTTTGGATGAAGGTCAATCATTACTCTGCTCATCGTTATAGATGGTGGAAAAGACAATGAGTGCTGCTTTAAAAGCCTTTGAAAAAGCTAGAATTAAGAGGAAAATGGTGCCATCATAGGAATTGCAAAACGATTGGAAAAATTTACTTTCAGAGATAGTTACCGCTTTATTTAAAGAAACTTCAGAGAGCTTAAGGTTTATACAACAAACTAAGAATGAGCGCACCGAGTTGGAATTACCCACCACCGAAACAGACGTTCGAAAGGAGCCATTCAATCTGAATTTATCTGAAATAAAAGGCATCGGCGAAAAAACGGCCAAAGGAATTATTGCTCCGATTTAAATTTCCGTTAGCGAGTAAAAAGAGTACAATTAAAGAGTGGAAGAAAAATTATAGGATCAGTTAAAGCAAGTTGCGTCATGAGCATTTTAGCTAAGGTGAGTAGGGTTGTTGTTTTACTTTTCCATTTCTGATAAAATAAAATAAAAAAGACATTCAGATAACCGAATTAACTCTCGAGTTTTTGCGAAAACTAACATCTAAATCCAAACCCATCTCATTTTATAAACAGCATTTTCACGCCCAATAATCGCAAATTTTCAATTGTTATAACTTTTTGACTCGAAGAAATTAGCGCCAAATAAGAGTTTCGCCTTTTATACAACATTTCTTAATCTTTAGTAACTTAATTGCTTGCCAAAGGGTTGTTTTTTTAACTATTTTAATTTTAACCTAACCTACTTTTATCAAGTTGACTTTTAGCCCCTCATCCATCATTCTCTTCTCTAAAGGGCTGAATATTTAATGATTTCCTTCGCTTTCTCTCCCACTTTTTCGATTGATTTCTGGTTAATAAAACACACCCAATTATATTTTTTTAGGCAAAGGGCAATTTGTTTAATGAAGGATACTAGTAAAAAAAAAGCTCTTGTGCTATTTATTTAACATACCAAAATTTTAAAAACATGAGGAATAAAAATAGATTACTCTATTCAATGTCATTGTTAATAGCGTTATTTACCTTAAACCAGTTTACAACATTTGCTCAATCGGCGAAAGTTGTGATGACCCATATTCTATTGAATTAGAAGAAAGTCAGATTAATTTTCAAAAGAATCAAACTAAATCATATTTAAGCTTTACTGCAACAGATATATTTATGCATTATACAATTACACCTTAATGGTAGTTGATCCTTTCAAGTATTTTTTCTGTTTGAGCTGTATTTAACCAAGTTGCGAAGAAAGAACTATTCTTTAGTTCAATATAACTAATTCAAGACTCCCTAGATTTAGAATATTAACCTTAATCATTTATCGATAAGTGCAGACTATTAGTTAAGAATTACTAGAGATTCCGAATAGTACTTATTCAGTTAGTTCATTTTTAGTTACTTGACCGCTTTGGCAAGTTGTCTTCTGCTGCTTACACTTTTGAGAAATAATTAAGAATGGAATTTTCGAGTACCGTCTATCGCATCCTGATACCTTTCATGCATTTGAAAAAAATCAAATATGTGATTGAAAGGCCTTTTAGAAGTCTTCCTTATATTTATTTAGATGCAAATAGTTCTCCAATAAGACCCAAGATGCGCATCTGGGCTTCAGCGGCAAGGGACGCACCAAAATTACAATTATTATGGTGAAGCTGAGTGCAAGAAATTCCTACAATGCAATCTGACTAAGTATATTTTTAAAAGTGAAAGCTGAAACGTCGCACTGGTGAAGAACCCAGTAGAATTGAGGTTTGCATTTGTTAATTACACAAACAATCCTTTAACAAATCACCCTTTACTTATGACAAGCTGGCTAATAATTTTATGGGATGAAAAGTAGAGTCTTCATTGTCCATCCTTTTCATTGACCGAATTATGTTGAATGCATACTATTGTTGTTCAACCGATATGAGCGGCTAAATCGATGATTATTACCCCTTATGAAACAATCATTTCCAAACTCTCATATTGCTCAACTTGATTGACGATATTAAGTTTAAAGAAGTTAGTGCTTGATTTGCAGCCCTGATGTTTTATTGCTGCTTCATGTGAGGCACAGCCAAATGGGCCCTGATCCCAATTGTTTGTTTCAGGGCTACTTATAGTGGTCTCAACAACGGATAGAACAATCCTAATATGCCAACCCTAAACAAGGTTTTCTAGTTCTACCACCTATAACTTTAACCTATTCCTATCCGGGTGGTGTTCAATTATGATCAGGTATTGTTTCGCCCAAATGCACAATACACATTAACAATACGAATGTAACTACTATGTAGGAATGTTCCGTATACTAATGAACATTAAAAACCCAACAATACAGGATTTACCCTCTATATGATGGCACATTTACAGTTAACCAGAATGTTACTTTTGAAGATTGCACATTTATCATGGGATAAAATGCGAGATTAATGTAATAAGTGGTGAGCTAAAAAAATAGATGGTAGCGATCCAACGCGTTCCATTAATTCGTTGGATCCTGATAAATTTTGGGATGGAATTATGTGAATCCTAATAATGTGTCAACTCTAAATTATCAATTAAACAATTTCCTGCGAACGGCAACCGGAAAAGTCTTGCATTTCTAATTAGTTACAATGGAATTGTAGTAAATTGATGATACTTGAAATACTTATAAATTGTCAATTTTGATCGGAATAAGAGAGTGTTGGCAGAAAACATTTAAGTGCGACTAAACAAATCCAAATGCAAATTACTTAATTGCCTCGCAACATTAAAGGGACTTACTAGTATTCCCATTATTATTATTACCCTAGCACAACTGTTAAAAATTCGTAATGTGGACACACAGTTCAATGAAAGGATTGCTTTCAGGTGGGAATCATTTTAAAGACAGAGGTTATTTACAAATTGATAAACTCGGACTTTAGTTTCATTTTGATGTGTTCCAAGGATTATTCCAAGCTATCCATTTTATAACCCAAAGCCTCAAAAGACTAAAAAGCTATTGAAATAATTGTAGTAATGCAGTGTCGGATAGAGTGATTACTATCTTGATCAAAATTTCTAAGTAATCTAACGATATTGACATTCAAGAAGTATTGAGGTTAGTGACCAAAAAAGCATGTTAATTCGATGATGTTACAAATACGCTAACCTATTTTCAAATTCTAGATTTTTTAAGGTTTTTAATTAATAAAAAAATGAAAATATATGTAAGCAAAGTTATAGTGTGACCCAAGTAGATCGAAATAAAATCTATAATGTGCAAACGGGTTCAGATAAATGATTGTGAAAGAATAATAATTGGAGATTGACAGGATTGGAGTATCAAGGATATTGGCGGGTCCAATTACGCACTTCTAAGACCAATACCAATAGTGTTTGGATTTCGTTATGATAATCTTGGAGTGTTAAATAATACTACCACTTCATTCTTGAATTTCATATAAACACGATTAACATTTGCTAACTGGGTAATTAGTCTATAATTCTCAAATTAAATTGAAGAAAATGATAATTTTAGATCTTGAATGATGTTACCGGTTTTCAATAATTGCAATCCAAGTATAATTAACCTTAGTGGGGAATAAAAACCATCAATTGCGGTGTGTGTGTGTGTGTAAATATACATGACCTTACAAAACTTATATTATTCACCCCTACACAAAACACTAAGGTTATGGCCATTGAAATTCAACACCACTCCGGGCCCTAGTGGCAGCAACCTGATACAAATGTATAATAAGTAGAAAATACTGGAGTAGGTTTTAAGGTTTACGCCTATGAACAAACGGCCTTAATACATAAACAATAGCATTAAAAACCATGTGTATGGCTTTGTAATTAGACAACCAATACAGAATGGAGAATAGTAGTCTTGCTGTAGCTTTCCAATCAACCAGTGGGAATGGAAATTACTTGGTAGTAAACCCTGATTCTAAAATTGATGGTAGTTTGTCTACCTTTTTGTGCCAAAGTAGTACTGGTTGGTATTTATGACCCAATGATTGATTAGAACAATATACAAGGATCTCGGCAACTGCTATCTCTTTTAACAACGAACAGCCTGTCGGTAATGGTTAGATTACCTACACGGCTAGGAATCAGAAACAAATACGACCACTAATTGCTGGATTTACATCTTTTAACAAAAAGTACTGGTTTTGACCAAAAAAAACAGCCCCACATTGGTGTTTTGCTGTAGACAGTGACCATTCAGTTTATCAGGCAAATGTGTTTTTACACTGTTGTTCAAAAGCTTCTGCATTAATGAATAGCACTACTTGAAAGCCCAATTTTCGGATTACCATTGCGAACTACACCTATGGGAAAAATTTTGTAGGCAAAGGCCATTGAACACAGCGGGCAGAGTGCAATAACGGGGGCACTCCCACTAACTATTGATGCCATTTAGTACTGATGAATCCAATAGCAGCACTTTAAAATAGGGTCCTTTAACTAAATTGGAAGATGAGTCCCAATTGCAAGCCATGGCTCATAAATGTCCCATTCTAGATGGATTGCAGTTCATTACCAAGCTTCGATTCATCCATTATCTTTAGGAGAACGAGGTGTTAACGATTGCGAAATGATTGAATATGTTCCTGCATCAACTATAGAGTAGTAGTAAACGATGAAGATGAAAAACCGCACAATCGCTTTTGCTATTTACCCAAATCATCGAAAGAAATCATTTTCCTATAATTTGAAGTGAGCGACAAAAAATTCGTTTCAACATTCTGAGTGTACGATTATTGGGCAAGCACTTAATTAAACGACTGAATGCAAACCATAACATCAAGTAAAAAAAATGCGTACCAGGATCTATTTTTTATCGTTATAGTTTCTAACGATGCCTATGAAAGTGCAGATAATTATAGGAATAATTGAAAACCTGTTTAACCATTATTAATTTTTTTTGGGGCGTGCACTGCACCGCCCAAAAAATTAAATTCCTAACCCATCCTTCAGTGAACCTCAACAACCGGGGATGGGGCATTATTGCCCAATCAATGGCAAATGGGAGTGCAATACACAAACCAGAATACTGACAATCCATTTGCACGATACTCTAGAACCATTCCTCAGAGTTATTGGCTATCAATTGCTCAACAAGGAACTAATATCTAGGGTAATGCAATGTAATCTCCCTTGCTTTAGGATAGGACTACATTCAACAATTTAAGACAACCTATGCTGATTCGACCTATGCTTTAGGATCCTGTGAACTACCAGATTCTTATGACAGCATGCTTCTCGTACACCAATTGGCATTTTTTTGTCCAAATACCCGCGTTGTCTTCCTCTTTCCAACTTATATAATTACCCTTATACCCCTCAAATCATTGTTTCTCCTTACTGATTACATCACAGAACGAACCAACTGGCAGTATCTCAACCACACTTAAAACGCAGTGGACGAGAAAAAAGTATTTGACGATGGGCAATTTCAATTCGACACCACTGGTGCATGATACCCTTTAGACAGTTAAGAGAATACTTACAATATTTCGAACCATTACTTTATAGACACCTCTATTTAGATTTGCTACGTTTGCCGTTGAGTTATGATGCATCTTGTTTCTGTGCAGTTGTAGTTGCTTGTGTATCGAGTCCTGTAAGTGCAACCATCAATTACCTCATACTGGCGAAGAATGTTGATTTACACAAGATACCTGCGCAAAAGCTACGGTAACGCGCATGATTTTGTTGCAAAACCTTCAATCCAGAAGTCAGTTTCCAATAATATATCCCATATCCAACAGAAGCTCTGTTGGAGGCGGCACTGCAAATATTCCAATCCAAGGTTGGATTACCACTTTGGGCGCAATATAATGAGTTAACCGCTACTTTAATCTGAGAAGTGGTGCCAAAACAATCAATGGATATGTTTTTGCCCAATCATCGGTGTAATGTACTATCTCAGCAGATACAATTTGCAAAGGAGAAGAACAGCTTGTTAATTTATTACGCAGTAATTCCAACTCACTACTCAATTGGCAATACAGCACCAATCCAAACCATTTGGACAATATCACCGCAGAGATTCGCCATTCATTTCTCCTAATAGATTAGCTCCGTGATTTTATCGTGAGTGCTTCAATGCGGTTTTCAGATTACGTTTAAATTATTCAACTTTCAACCCTAGTCTAAAAGACGCACCGGTTTCTTTTTCAAAACACCAGCTACCAAAACCATTGTTTCCACAAAATGCTGAACGAGTTTCTGCATGAATGTACATTTCTTCAACCGCAACCAATCCTTTTTTTCAAGGTTTTTCTTATTGCTTTAAAGTAAAAAAGTTATCCAACCTTTTATTTAGCAACCGAAAAGACATTGTGGCGAGAACAAGTAAAATAGAGTACAAGTGCACCTGCGTGCCGTATTACATTCCCAACATTTTTACCCAACGCATGGAAGTAACGACACTTGGGAGTGCAATACCAAAGCTTGCATTGACATTACTGTTTCAATGTGTGGCTATGAAGTCGCCCATTGGAAAAACAGTCCGTCATTGGACGGATAACGTCGCAAGCGAGTCTTTTCTAACATCATCAAACACGAATGGAGAAACGTATAAGGCGTTAAGTTTGTATAGTAAAGACATTTTATCAGTTATTAACCTCAAAGATTAGTATTTAATAACTATTAAACCCTCTGAAGTTGTATTCGAATTCTTTACCTTAAGTCAACTTATCCGTCCCAATATTCTCAATTTTCGATGCGGGCTAATTTCTCATTATAAAATACGATACATGCCTTCTGCGATTGAATTCTACTTCAAACTTCTGTTGATTTTCAATGCATTACTTTTCACTGCGAATACTTCAGCTGTTCATTTCATTTCAAACTGAGCCGACTTACAGAGTAACCTTTACCTTACCATGCTTTCAAAAGTTCTATTTCTGGAGAATTGAGAATAAGCAGTTCACTAATAAATCTCTAAATAAGCCGAGATCTTCACATCTCTATGAAACAGGATTACCTCATCAATGAACTTTTCGATTTCATTGAATGGCCATTTGCTAATTCAGCATGCTTGAAATTATCTCCATAACCTAAACCCGTTACAAATACCGCCGCTATTTGCTGTACTACATTTTAAAACCCGAAAAGTTCAGTACAAACAAATCGTTCTGAAGTAAAGTCTTAATGACCTGCATTCGAATAGCTGCCATTTATAGCTGCATTCTCTTCCGTGACCAAGCAAAGTAAGTAGGATAGACGCTCCAAAGCCACTTTCTCCGCATGACAAGGCCCACAAATAATTCCAATGTTCTCGTAAGGAGTCCCACATGTTGTGAAAAATATCTGGCTGGAAATGGCTTGATACTCTGGAACCATCCCCTTTAATTGCTGGAAAAAATAATTTATTCTCACAACCCTTAAATTCTCTTTTTCATCAAAAACATCTGCGCTACAAATGCGCTGTTCCCACATCACAACTCCATTCGAAAAGACTCAAGAAACTTCTTCTACCATCATTCTCACATGGATTTATCTTTATCAAACTTGAATCGAGATACATACCTAGGTTTGATGATAGTTAATTGATATTAGTCTGCTTATCCGCATTCCGCATCCACCATAAATACCTTCCTTCTATATATTGTATCCGCATTACAATCGACTCCTTGCCCAGCTTCCTCACTCTATTTATCAGCATATTCTTTCGTGTCACGTCTTTATCATCCATATATCTACACATAATTAAAAGAGTCTACTCTAAAAATACGAATCTCTAAAAATTGACACAGAAATTTCTTTACTTGTATTAAAATTTCCTTCTTCATTAAAAATCGAAGACTTTTAGTTCATTTATTTTTTATCGCTTAATCTCATTAATTTCTCTAATTCATGGTCCCATCAGGCATTCTAATCAATTTTCCTCACTCTCTAATACGCCCATGTCTATGACTAGATTGCAGTAGGAATCGTGTGGGCGATATCCTGGTAAGTAACTGCTTCCACTATCCGTCTGGTACTGTAGAGATGATATGCCGAAACAAACACGCGGTGCGGCAGCTGCTTCCAACGTCCACATCCCCCTGACGTGGTCGGTGCACGCGCAGTCGTTTGTGAAAAACTGAATTACAGCGGGGATGAATTGACTAAGTGGCGAGAAGCAGAATTACAAGCGAGCGAACCAATCCGAACCACGGTGAGGCATCCAATCAAATCGCCGGAAGAAGTGTCTAGCGAAAACCAGTGGCTCTGCACCTGTGCCTAACTTCAAGTGGTGCGCAAACGGCTGCGCGGAGCAATGCGGAGTCATGCAATGCAGAAAAAGCAGACGAGTGATCGTGGCACATACGAAAGGCTGCAAAGCTTACCGCGGTGCAAGTTCCGGCCTGCTTCGCGTGGGGGTGAGTTTTGCCAACGAACAGTGGCAAAACGGGGAAGCAGTAAAACAAGTGTGGGAAGCACATCTTCACTTGCATCTTCCACCAAAGATTCGCATCAAGAGGCCTCGTCGAGTGTTCATGGGGAGTCGTCCCATTGCAAGGTCCCAACGGGTAGCAGGTGCAAACAGTGCCCGCGGCAGTGCAGAAACAGTCAAGTCTGGAATGTTTGCGTCAAGATGTGCGTCCATACAGGGGGAATCGTGCCAGGACGTGGGGAATAAGTTAACATGGTGGTGGCCACCGAACGGGGGTGCCGAAGGGCGAGGGGCAAGGGGGGGAACATGGGCGGCCACCAAATCCAGCAGCCCATGGCAGAGGCCTTGGAAGCGACAGAGCAAGGCCAGGTGAAGGAAAGATGAAGAAAATAGAGCGACTCATGGTCCTTCATTGCGAAGGCGGGGGCGAACTGGCAGCATCCGCAAATGCACCAACGATAAGGTCGGGTCAGATACGAGTCAGGGCGAAGCGCAAAAACATGGCGGATGGTCCAATGGGAGATGAGGTTAAAAGGGCGTCGATAAGCAGCAGCGAGCTCCCCAGAAAGGGAAAGAGTTGGTCGACTGCCATTATACCGTGAGTACATAATTGCCTGCTGCGGTACAGCTTATCGTAAGAAAAGGCTCGTACATGAGTTCACATAAATCCACATAACGTGGACAGTCAGCAGGAGAAGAATGTCATGTAACGCCCAGTCGTGTAATCCTGCTCTAGCTGCGGGCACGGATGTTCCGCTAACAATATGATAATGACAACTCGATAGCAAACAGTAATGTCCCTACTGCGGTATAAAACAATACCGTGATCCAATGGGATATCACCAATGTATCTCTCCTCCCCCCGTTGTGAAGAGATACCATGATAGTGTCATCATGCAAAATATTACACGCAAGAGAAATACTTCGCGTACATATATAAACCAATAAACACTCTCCGTATGCCCAAGTCGTTAAAACATAAAAAACACAGCACGGATGTGAATATCTGAACGTAGGATACGGGCAACTGATATAGAAGGACATCAAAGAAGAACGCGTATGAAAAAACCAACTACGTAAAACACGCTGAGCACATTACCTAATAATAAATAGAAGGTAAAAACACCTACGACAACCTATAAGCTGCCCACCGGAAAACGTCGTGCCACATAATAACATCAAAGTCGCGAAGTACAATACGGTAGGTAAAAGAAGTAATAGAGGAGAATATGAGCGACAAAACGAGAAATGAGAAACGCGCAACCACCAAGTGACCCAAATGGCAATCTATGAGCAGCAAAGAAAAAGCATAAGGGAAGAAAATAGCTAAGCAAAACCCGAACATCAGCAATAAGAACGCCAAATGGAGAACGGCTTAGTAGAGTCGTAGCTGCGACGATCCATGGCAACGACGGCCGCTAATGAGATAGTACAGCCGGGAATACTGAAAACAAAGCAAAATCCAACGCGTAAAAAAGGAAAAGAACTCGATACCTTGGCACAAAAATAATCTCCATACTAATAGCACAGCTCAACACGGCGTAATACAAACCAACGTATACTGACGTACCGCCCGCGCAGCGCTGCATAAATGTCCCTGCAAAAAACAAACAAGAAATAGGAGCGAAAAGCCATATAAAAGAATCAACTTCGAAATCCGATGATCTGATAGCCGACTTCGTCAAAAGAAACAAA
>Ga0163217_1005886_pt1 | contig 10388 bp, 8 predicted proteins | sample SynspAceP_FD_185933 | JGI IMG/M metagenome (GOLD analysis project Ga0163217, IMG submission 185933) | Saline lake microbial communities from Ace Lake in Antarctica - Synechococcus sp. Ace-P (PacBio error correction) | ecosystem: Environmental > Aquatic > Non-marine Saline and Alkaline > Saline ... | reverse complement strand
ATTTTTGGCCGCTTACCCAAGTACGAACGGCCGGCAACTGCTACCAGTTTTAAACCGCTTGCTGTACCCACAGGAGCTTACTTATGTGCGAATCACTGTTATAAACACGGCAACAAGCCTAGCGGCGTACAGCACCCAGTTTTTAAAACCCCACATTTACCCCAACTAAAGGAACATTACCACTTCTGATCTTGAAGCCAAAGTAGATTTTGCAAATAGGCCTCTCCCCCAAGTTCAGTAGCCCTAGGCGATTTGGATGGCGATGGCAAGCCCCGATTTGGTGGGGCTAATCAAGCTCAAACACCGTTCGCGTTATTCGCAAACCAGAGCAGCGCGAAGTATTGCCACAGTTCCTTGCTGCCAAAGTAGATTTTGCAACAGCTGCTAACCCAATTTCAGTAGCCATAGGGGATTTTTGGATGGATTGGCAAGCCGCGATTGGTGGGTGGTTTAATCCAAAAGCACTTCCAAACACCGTTTCGGTATTGCGCAATAAACAGTAAGCAGCGAAGTATTGCCGCGAGGGTCCTTTGCTGCCCGAGTAGATTTGCAAACAGGCTCCTTCCCCACGTTCAGTAGCGATAGGCGATTTGGATGGGGATGGCAAGCCCGACTTAGGCGGTGGGCTTAAATTTAGGCTCAGACAACGTTTCGTATATCGCAAACCGGCAGCAGTGGAAGTATTGCCGCAGGTCCTTTGCTACCAAAGTAGATTCACAAACAAGGCGATGCCCAACTTCATAGCCATAGGCGATTTGGACGGGCGATGGCAAACCGATTTGGCGGTGGCTAAACTGGCTCAGGACAAACGGTTCGGTATTGCCCACAAACAATACCGGACAGCAGCGGAAGTACTGATGCAGGTTCCTTTGCTGCTCCGAGTAGATTTTGCACAGTTTCTCAACCACGTTCAGTAGCGATAGGCGCGATTTGGATTGGCGATGGCAAGCCCGATTTTCGGCGGGCTAATTACTAACTCCAAAAACCAGCGTTTCGGTATATTCGAAAATAGCCAGTAGCAGCGGAATAGTATGCCGCAGGTGCCTTTGCGGGCAAAAGTAGATTTTGCAACAGACTGAACCCATATTCAGTTAGCCATAGGCGATTTGGATGGGATGCAAGGCCGATTTGGCCGGGCTAATGCTGCTTCAGACAACGTTCGGTATATCGCAATACCGCAGCAAGTGAAGTTTAGATACAAAATTCTTTTTGCGGAAAGAGTATATTTTGCCAACAGTTGCGTAGCCCAATTTCAGTAGCGATAGGCGAGTTGGATGGCGAGGCAAAACCCCGACTTTGGCGGTGGCTAATGCTGAGTCAGGCACCATTTCGGTATGCGTAATATATCCCGGTATTTTACTTTCTCCCCCCACCATCACTTCTTTTACGCCAACAACGCGCCAATGTAGCTGCCACAGTTACCCTAACAGGAACCCAATTTTAACAGCACCGCTGCCATAACATTGTATTTTGGCGCTACCCAAGCTACTGGAACGGCGCAAACTGCTACAGTTTAAACCGATTGTTACTGTACCCACAGGACGCTACTTATTGGTGCGATCACGTTTTTAAACACGCAACAAAGTCCTAGGCGGCTACAGCACCCAGTTTTTACCCCACATTTACCCCAACTAAAGGAGTATTATCACTTCTGATTCTCTGAAGCCAAAGTAGATTTACAACAGCGGTTTTTCCCATACTTCAGTAGCCATAGGTGATTTGGATGGGGATGGCAAGCCCGATTTGGTGGTGGCGAATTTCAAGACTCAAACACCGTTCGGATATATCGCAATACCAGTACCAGTGCAGTACAAGTAAGGCAGGTTCATTTGGCTGCTTAAAGTAGATTTTCAACAGGCTATAACCCCACGTCAGTATCCATAGGCATTGGGATGGCGATGGCAAACCCCGATTTGCGGTGGTTAATTTAGCTCAAAAACACTGTTTCACTCTACCGCAATACCGGCAGCAAGCGGAAGTATTGCCCAGGTTCCTTTGCGGCCAAAAAAAACGTAGATTGCAACAGTACTTCAACCACGTTCCAGTAGCCATAGGCGATTTGGATGGCGATGGCAAACCCGATTTGGCGGCTAATTTTAGGCTCAAACCACCGTATTCGGTATTGCCCGCAATTACCAAGTATCAGCGGAAGTTAAGATACAAATTCTTTTGCGAAAGAGTAGATTTTGCAAAAAAGGCACTAGGGACCCATTTTCCAGTAGCGATGAGGCGATTTGGATGGGATGGGCAAAGCCAGATCTGGGCGGTGACTAATCAAAAACTCAATGCCAGCGGTTTTCGTATTACGCAATACAATACCAGCGGTAGTTTAGTACAAGTTCTTTTGCGGCCAAAGTAAGATTATTTTGCAACAGGTTCCTTTTCCAAGTTTCAGTAGTTCCTAGGGGGATTTGGATGGGGATGGCCAGCCCGATTTGGCGGTGGCTAATTAGGCTCAAGCCACGTTTCTGTATTACGCAAACCGGACAGCAGCGGGAAGTTACTGATGAGGGTTCTTTTGCGGCCAAAGTAAGATTTTGCAACAGGTTCCTTTCCATATTCAGTACCATAGGCTATTTGGAATGGGATTGGCAAAGCCCGATTTGGCGGTTGCCTAATGGATCTTCAGACAACGTTTCGTATATTCGCAATACCCCGGCAGCAGTGGAAGTATTGCCGCAGTTCCTTTCTCCAAAGTAGATTTTACAAACAGCTCCTTTTCCCAAAATTCAGAGCCATAGCGATTGGATGCAATGGCAAACCCGATTTTGGGCGGAGCTAATAATGGGCTCAAAACACCGTTTCGGTTATGCGTAATAATCCGGTATTTCCTTTCTCCTCCCACCATCACTCTTTTACGCCAACACAGTGCCAATGTAGTGCCACAGTGACGCCTAACCCAGAACCAAGATTTTAACAGCACCGCTTGCCAATAACATTGTATTCTTGGGCGCGACCCAAGCTACGGTAACGGCGGCAAACTGCTACCAGTTTAACCGTTGCTGTACCCACAGAGCTACTTATGGTGCGATCACTGCTTTTAAACACGGCAACAAGGACCTTAGCGGCGTACAGCACCCAGTTTTTTAACCCCCACATTACCCCAACTAAAGATTATTACCACTTCTGATCTTGAAGCAAAGTAGATTTTACAACAGGCGATTTCCCATCTTCCAGTAGCCACTAGGTGGATTTGGATGGGGATTGGCAAGCCCGATTGCGTGGTGGCTAATTCAAGACTCAAAAACACCGTTTCCCGGTATTATCGCAATTAACCAGTACCAGTGCAGTTTACAGTAGCAGGTTCATTTGCCTGTTAAAGTAGATTTTGCAAACAGGCAATAAGGCCCATATTCAGTAAGCCACTAGGGATTTGGATGGGTGATGCAAGCCGATTTGGTGTGGCTAATCAAGGGCTTCAAAACACCGTTTTCCGAATTATTGCCGCAATACCGCAGCAAAGCGAAGTATTGCCGCAAGGTTCTTGCGGCCAAAGTAGATTTTTGCCAAACAGGTCGTAAGACCATACTTCAGTAGCCATTAGGCGATTTGGATGGCGATGGCAAGCCGATTTGGCGGGTTGGTAAATTGGATAGCCAAACACTGTTTCACATTCTACCGCAATACCGCAGCAGCGGAAGTATTGCCGCAGGTTCCTTTTGCGCCAAAGATTAGATTTTGCAAAAACAAGGTGCTAACCCAATTTTCAGTAGCCCTAGGCGATTTTGGACATGGGATGGCAAGCCGATTTGGCGGTGGCTAATTTTAGCCCATCCACGTTTCAGGTTATTATTCGCAATACCAGTAAGCAGCGGAAGTTATTGCGCAGGTTCCTTTGCTGCCAAAGTTAGATTTTGCCAACAGGTGCTAACCCATATTCAGTAAGCCATAGGCGATTTGGATGGCGATGGCAAGCCCGATTTGGCGGTGGCTAATTTTAGGCCAGCCACCGTTCCTGTATTACGCAATACCGGCAGGGCAGCGGAAAGTACTGATGCAGGTTCTTTTGCGGCCAAAGTAGAATTTTGGCAACAGGCCACCTGCCCAATTTCAGTAGCCATAGGCGATTTGGATGGCGATTGGCAAGCCCGATTTGGCGGGTGGCTAATTATAGCTCAAACACCGTTTCGGTATTTCGCAATACCAGTAGCGGCGGTGATATTGGACGCAGCGTTCCTTTGCGGCCAAAGTAGATTTTGGAACAGGCACTCTTTCCCGCTTTCAGTTAGCCCTAGGCCGATTTGTGATTGGCGATGGTAACCTATTATTGTGCGTGCGTGACTAATTCAAGCTCAAACACGCGTTTCTGTTATTGCCGTAATTCGGATAATAGGCTATGTGCCAACGCAGACTTATTCAGCCTGGCCTTAAGTACAGGGAACTATTGACTCCAACTTTTGCATCAGGCACAAAACCCACGCTTACACTGCTCTGTAAGCAATTGCGACAAACTAGCATCACGGTTACGCCGACAAGAGCGAAGCAATGCAACGATTTTACGGTAAACGGAACAGCTGGTAACAAGCGGTTACTGCGCTCAGGAGCAATAAACCTTACTGTAAGGGCAAACACCAATCCACCACTGTTGTAACCGCTCAGGATGGAACACAAAAAACGTATACCGCGTAACGGTAACCCGGGTAAGTTGCCAAACGCAGACTTATCAGCCTTTGCGCCTTTAAGTTACAGGACATTGACTCCAACTTTTGCATCAGGCACAACAGGCTGTACACTGCATCGGTAAGCAATGCGGGACAACTAGCAATCACGGATTACGCCGACAAGAAAGCGAAGCCAACTGCAACGATTACGGTTAAACGGAACAGCAGGTAAACAAGTTGTAAACGGGCCTCGGTGCAATAAACTTAAACTGTAGGTGCAAACACCCATCACCACTTGTTTGTAACCGCTCAGGATGGAACAACAAAAAAAAGCGAATACTCGGGGTAACGGTAACCCGGGTAAGCCTGCCAACGCAGACTTACTCAGCCTTCGGCCCTTTTAATAACAGGAACCCACATTGGACTCCAACTTTTGCATCAGGCCACAAACACTTACACTGCATCGGTAAGCAATGCGACAACTAGCATCACGGTTACGCGGGGACAAGAAGCGAAGCCCAATGCAACGATTACCGGTAAACAACAGCGGCTAAACAAGCTGGTAACGCCTCGGGAGCAATAACTTAACTGTAGGTGCCAATACACCATCACCACTGTTGTAACCGCTCAGGATTGAACAACAAAAAACCTATACGGTAACGGTAACCCGGGTAAGTGCCAACGCAGACTTAAGCTGCCAACGCAGACTTTATCAGCCTTGGCCTTAAGTACAGGAAACATTTGACTCCAACTTTTGCATTCAGGGCAAATAACAGCTTACACTGCATCGGTAAGCAATGCGACACTAGCATTCACGGTTACGCCGACAAAAGAAGCGAAGCCCAATTGCAAGGATTACGTTTAAACGGAACGACGGTAACAAGCGCGTAACGCCTCAGGCAGCAAATAAAATTTTAACTGTAGTGTAAAACACCATCACCACTGTTGTAAACCGGCTCAGGATGGAACAACAACAAACCTCCATAACGGTAACCGGTAAACCCGGTAAGTTGCCAAACCGCAGACTTAAGTGCCAACGCAGACTTATCAGCCTTGGCCTTAAGTACAGGAACATCTGACTCAACCTTTTGCATCAGGCATAAACAGCTTACACCCTGCATCGGTCAAGCAATCCGAACAAACTAGCATCACGGTTACGGCCGACAAGAAGCGAAGCCAATGCATCACGATTACGGTAAACGAACAGCTGGTAACAAGCGGTAAACGCCTCGGGAACCAATATAAATTAACTGTAGGTGTAAAACACCGATCACCACTGTTTAACCGCTCAGGATGCAACAACCAAAAACGTTATAAACCGGTAACGCGTAACCCGGGGTAAGTGCCAACGCAGACTTTTAAGTGCCAACGGCAGACTTATTTCAGCCTTGGCCTTTAAGACAGAACATTGACTCCAACTTTGCATCAGGCAACAAACAGCTTACGCTGCATCGGTAAACAATGCGACAACTAGCATCACGGTTACGCGACAAGAAGCGAAGCCAATGCAAACGATACCGTAAACGGAAAACAGCGGTAACAAAGCGGTTAACGCCTCGGGTGCAATAAAACTTAACTGTAGGGTGCAAACACCACATCACCACTGTTGTAACCCGGCTCAGGATGGAACAACAAAAAACGTATACGGTAGACGGTAAACCCGGGTAAGTTGCCAACGCAGACTTATGCAGCCTTGGCCTTAAGACAAGGAAACATTGACTCCAAACTTTTGCATCAGGCACAAACAGCTTACACATGCATCGCGGAAGCAATGCGGACAACTTAGCATCACGTTACGCCGACAAGAAGCGAAGCCAATTGCAACGATTACCGGTAAACGGAAAAACAGCGGTAAAACCAAAGTGCGTTAACGCCTCGGGTGCAATTAAACTTAACCTGTAGGTGCAAACACCAATCCCCACACTGTTGTAACCCGCCTCAGGACGGAACAACAAAAAACGTATACGGTAACGGTAACCCGGGTGGAAGTGCCAACGCAGACTTAAGTGCCAAACGCCCAGACTTATCAGCCTTGGCCTTAAGTACAGGCAACATGACTCCAACTTTTGCATTCAGGCCATAAAGTCTTTACACTGCATCGGTAAGCCAATGCGAACAACTAGCATCACGGTTACGCCGAAACAAGAAGCGAAGCCAATGCAACGATCTACGGTTAAACGGAACAGCGGGTAAACAAGCGGATAAACGCCTCGGGAGCAATAAATTTAACGGTAGCGTGTAAAACACCATCACCACTGTTCCTAACCGCTCAGGATGGAACAACAAAAACGTATACCGGTTAACGGTAACCCGGGTAAGTGCCAACGCAGACTTAAGTGCCAACGCAGACTTAATCGCCTTGGCCTTAAGTACAGGAAACAATCTGACTCCAACTTTTGCATTTCAGGCACAACAAGCTTACGCTGCACTCTGGTAAGCATGCCGACAACTAGCATCACGAGTTTTACGCCGACAAAAGAAGCGAAAGCCAACGCAAACGATACAGTAAACGGAATAACAGCGGTAACAACGTCAACACGCCTGCGGGTGCAATAAACTTAAACCTTGAGGTGCAACACACCTATCACCACTGTTTTAACCGCTTCAGGATGGAACAACAAAAAAACGTATACGGGTAACGGTAACCCGCGCGTAAGTGCCAAACGCCAACTTTAAGTGCCACAAACGCAGACTTAATCCAGCCTTGGCTCTTTAAGTACAGGAACATCTGACTCCAACTTACTTGCATCAGGCCCACAACCAGCTTACACTGCATCGGCGCTAAAGCCCAATGCGACAACTAGCAATTCACGGTACGCCGACAAAGAAGCGAAGCCAATGCAACGGATTACGGTAAACGGAACAGCCGGTAACAAGCTCGGGTAAACGCCTCGGGAGCAATAAAACTTAAAACTGTAGGTGCAAAACACCATCACCACTTGTTGTAACCGCTCAGTATGAACAACAAAAACCTATACGGTAACGTGTAAACCCGGGTAAGTTGCCAACGCAGACTTATCGAGCCTGGCCTTCAAGTACACGGGAACATTGAACTCCAACTTTGCATCCAGCCACAACAGCTCTACCGCCATCGGTAAGCAATGCGACAACTAGCATCACGGGTACGCCGACAAAGAAGCGAAGCCAACGCACGAAATTACAGTAAACGGAACAGCGGTAACAAGCGGTAACGCCTCGGGTGCAATAAACTTAACTGGTAGGTGCAAACACCATTCACCACTGTGTAACCGGCTCAGGCATGGAACAACAAAAAACGTATACGCGTAACGGTAACCCGGTAAGTGCCAACGCAGACTTAAGTTGCCAACGCAGACTTATCAGCCTTGCCTGTAAGTACAGGAACACCTGACTCCAACTTTTTGCATCAGGCACAAAGCTTACGCCTGCAGCGGTAAGCAATGCGACAACTAGCGCATCGACGGTTACGCCGCGACAAGAAGCGAAGACCAACGCAAACGATTACGGTAAACGCGGAACAGCTGGTAACAAGCGGGTTAACGCCTCAGGCTGCAATAAACTCTAAACTGTAGGTGCAAACACCATCACCCACTGTTGAAGCCCGCTCAGGATGAACAACAAAAAAAACGTATACCGGCTTATACGCGCTTAACCCGGGTAAAGTGCCCAACGCCCAGACTTATCAGCTCCCTTGGCCCTTTAAGTACCCAGGAACATTGACTCCAACTTATTGCATCAAGCATAACCAGCTTACACCTGCATTCGGTAAGCAAATGCGACAAACTAGCATCCAGCGGTTACGCCGGACAAGAAAAGCGAAAGCCCCAATTGCAAACGGATTACCGGTACAACGGCAAACAGCGGCTAACAAGTGGTAACGCCTCGGGGATGCCAATAAACTTAAAACTGTAGGTGCAAACACCCATCCACCAACGTTGTTAGAAACCGCTCAGGATGGAACAACACAAAACGTATTACGTAACGGTAAACCCGGGTAAGTGCCAACGCCAGACTTAAGTGCCAACGCAACTTATCAGCCTTAGGGCCTTAAGTACAGGAAACATTGACTCCAACTTTTGCATCAGGCACAACAGGCTTACCACCTTGCATCGGTAAGCAATGCGACAACTAGCATCACGTTACGCCGACAAGAAAGCGAAGCCCAAGCAGACGAATTAACCAGTAATAACGTTATACAGCGGTAACAAAGTGTAACGCCTGGGCCTGCAATTAAACTTAACTGTAGGTGCAAACACCATCTACCACTGTTGAACCGATCTGCAGTGATGGAAACAAACAAAAACGTATACAAGAGTAACGGTTTAACCCGAGGTAAGGCCAACGGCAGACTTAATGCCAACGCAGACATTATCAAGCCCTATGGCCTTAGTACAGGAACATTGCACTCCAACTGCTTGCAATCAGGCACAACCAGACTTCACGACTGACAATCGTAAGCCAAATGCAGAACAACTAAGACGCATTCAGCGGTTACGCACTGACAAACGAAAGCGAAAGCCAATGCAGACGATTATACAGTAAACGAACAGCGGTAACAAGCAAAATTCAGGGTAACGCCTCGGGAGGCAAGTAAACTTGAACTGTAGACGTGCAAATAACCATCATCCGCATGTCTAGTACGAGCTCAGGATTGAATCAACCAAAAAAACCAACTACAGGATAACGGTGTAACCTCGGGTAAGATGCCATAACGCAGGGACGTTAATTCAGGGCCCTTGGCCTTAAAATTTTACCCTAGGAAACATTGACTCCCAACTTTTGCATTCAGCACAACAGCTTTCACACTTGCCTATTCGGTAAGCAAGCGACAAACTAGCATCACGGGTTACGCCTACAAGAACCGCGAAGCCAACGCAACGAATTACAGGTAAACGGAAAACAGCAAGGTAACAAGCACGTAAGCGACCTGGGTGCAATAATACTTTAACTGTAAGGTGCAAGAAACACCATCACCACTTGTTGTAACGCTTTCAGGATGGAACAACAAAAAACGTATTACGGTAAACGGTTTATTAGGGCTAGGAAAACAGTTACCTGGCATTTCACCTTCCACGCCAACACCGCTTTGCGGTCTTTGACGGCACCGCACCAAATCCAGCTTGCCATTACCGGCACCACTTTCCAGCAGGTAACTTCGGTCGCTTTACAGCAAGACAAACAGCAGAACCGATTGTGGGTACCCAGCAGCAACGGGCTACGATCACAGGGGCAAACACTTACCACGCTGGGAGATTGACAGCGGAAGTTGAAAGTTGGACAAAGCAGGAGTCCACCATCACGGCAAACAAACCTTGATTAAAGTTCTACGGGGAAAAACCAATCCGGCGACCACTTGACCTTCACTTATTCCAGGGGTTTTGGTGTAAAATAAGCGGACCACGGCAAGTGACTAACGAACCAAGGTATTACCCCCACTCACAAGCAACGGGCCAAGTTCGAATGTGGGAACTTTTGTACCCCAATAAGGAACTTGACCGGATCGGAGCGATCGTGCGAATTATTTTACGAATTCAACCCTTGGGTGAATCACGGCACACTCGGGGAAACACATGGTTGGGCAAACAAAGGGGACTATTGACTACTACCGCAGTCTTTTGGGACAAAGCAAAAAGTTGAACTTTGGGGGACCGAAGATTCCGCATTTCAAACCTGTTACCTTTAACAAAAGCAAAATTGGCTTACCAGGGGGGCGGGGGGGCGGATCGGCGGGCCCAAAAAACATTTTTTCCATTCTATCCTTTCCCTCCTTTCCCGTTTGCACCCCCTGCGCCAAATGCCTCCGCCGAC
>Ga0163217_1004644_pt1 | contig 10388 bp, 10 predicted proteins | sample SynspAceP_FD_185933 | JGI IMG/M metagenome (GOLD analysis project Ga0163217, IMG submission 185933) | Saline lake microbial communities from Ace Lake in Antarctica - Synechococcus sp. Ace-P (PacBio error correction) | ecosystem: Environmental > Aquatic > Non-marine Saline and Alkaline > Saline ... | reverse complement strand
GGAGATATCTGCTGGCCGACGCTGGGCAGTGTTCCCGCTTAAGACCACGTTGTTGATGGCATAGGAATCAAAGTCAGCCCGATTGAGGAATGACTGGAACGTTATACAAGGACCCTTCCAACTCGTTCGAGCTCCTAGTTAAACAATAGAGACATTATGACACAAGTGATCAAAATAGCGCGGAAATCGGCCTGATTGGCCTTGCACAATGGGAGCCAGTCTGCTTCTGAAACATTGCTGAGAAGGATTCCGATAAGCGGGTCTTCTGAACCGGACGGGGACATCCAAGCGGATGAGTTCTAACGCCAATTGCAGGTGATCTCACCGAGCGCGTTGTCCAACCGAAACACTTGAGCAGTTGGTTGGCGGCCATAAAGGCAACGCGTGCCATTATTCTTGATGGTCCCGGCTGGTGATGCAGTTGATCAGCAATCCGCCTGCTTTGCGCCCCTTTTGCTGGACAAGGATGAATCGCTTGATCATTCGACGGCAGGCAATGCAAATTTCCACGACACCAACAAACGCGCTGCAGATGCTAAAGACAGCCCGGGCGTGCCCTTTATCGGAACTTTGTGTGTCCGGCGCGAGAAGAAGGCGGCGCCGTCACGGCCCGTTCTTATCATGAGGCGGAGGACACCCAAAAACCTGCATGGGATCGCGTCCGCCCCATATTCTGGAAGCATTCTGCAAAAAAATATGCAAGGCACGCCTTGGTGCCACATGGAATGGTGAGGGCGGTGCTGGTCACTTCGTCAAGGCCGTCCATACGGATTGAATATGGGACATGCAGATGATTGCGAAGGTCTATGGCATTCATGCGCGATGGTTTCTGAATGACGCGGCGAAATCGGCGATGGTTTCGACACGTGGAATGCAGGCACCTTTGAAATCCTACTTGATCGAAGATTTCCGCAGCTGTTGCCAAAGCCAATGATGCGAAATCGGTGTGTCCCATTCTGGATATTTATTCTCACGACAGGCCGGACAGAAAGGGCACTGGGCTCGTGGACCGTAATCAAGCTCAGCATCTGGGCGCACCCATCAGCTGCCATTGATTTGCAGCCGTTGCTGCCAGCGTAAACTACTGTCTTCCCAGATCTGGAACGAGCGCAAAGGCCGGGGAAGCCATTCTTTGGCGCTGCACCGCAAAAGCTTGGCCACAGATTGCCCCACTTTCCACTGAGTCGTTGAAATGGCAACTGATTGCCGGCAAGAATTGTTACTGTTATCGCAGGGTTCAACTGCCCTGCGCACAGCATCTGAAAACTTACAATTGGTCGACTTGCCTCTGCCAGATGATTGCACGGGTTCTGCTGTGAAGGCTGCTATCATTACCGCCTCACGATGTTGAACGAACATGGCGGATGCTCGACCGAAAAGGCGGATCACAGAACCTGATGTTCTGCCACCTTATTTTCTTCGCAGAAAACCGGCCGAGACCGACAGGCAGCCTGAGACAGTGTTCGTCGCGCAGGCGCCTTGCATGGATTGCCGCTGCCTGCGCTGAGCAACGCGTTGTCCTACTTCGACATGATGCGACGGGCGATCGACCGCAAATATGATTCAAGTCAACGCGATTCTTGGCTGCACACTCCTCGAGCGGCTGGATTCAGAGGCAGTCATCACGGCCCATGGAAGCAGGGCTGGAAGCTGCCATGTCAACAGGCCACCAAACGCTCTTTCTTGCGTAATATTATACGTATGGCGATAAGACGCGACCTTGTCGCACTTATCCGGTGGCCTGTCAAAAGTGACAAAACCTTCGCAAAATCAAATGCATCGTCTTAGCAAATGCTGGACGTGTATCGCGACGGCAAATGGCCTGATTCGCGGCATTGATCGACATTTCGCGCAGTAGATTGGGACCTTGAATCGGACCGCAACGGGGGTCGGGCAAATCCACAACAGCCAAAATGGTCCCTCGGCTTGCACAAAAGCCGAGTGAGGCGAAGTGACCCGGTTTACACGCCTTTGCGTGGTTATGTCCCACAAAAGTTAACATATTTGATCGACCTTTACCACTGAGCGGTGCAGACCGGCGTTGATGAAACATCTGACAACCCGCCTCCACGTGATTCTGATTATCTGCAAACGGCGTTTGGAACCGAACGGCATTGCCCATCTGGCTGGCGCCGAGGTGCGATTCATCTATCGGGTGGAGAGTTTCAGCGCGGATGCATGGCCCGCGCCATTTGCCGCAAACCGGATGTTGGTGCTGGATGAGCCAGTGCAAGGTGTCGATTTACCGTGCGGATGCTCCTCCCTACACGGACTGCTCACACCGGTGTGCGGGCAACTCTATTGAATTGATTTCAAGGCATCCGCAACGAATTAGGCCTGTGGCATCTTGTGACTTTCCCATGATCTACTTTCACGGGGATGGCCGCCACCGCCGACCAGGTTTGGATTTGCCTAATGGGCCCATGGTCTGGTTTGCAAGGCCACTCCAATGTTTTGCCGTTGCCGGAAGCCCGGAATACGTATCGTTCGGTCTATCGTTGAAATAATTTCGCTTTCGGTGCCGCTGCATCATCGGGCTTCCGTTGCGCTCTGCTGTGTCCTTTCTATCAACATCATCATGACCATAACCCATCTGCCTGATGCACTTGTGCGGGGGCATTGGCTACGGACAAGTGAACTGAAGCATTGCCCACCCGGATGCGTATATGGTCATCACGATCATGATGCCGGATCAGCCTAAGACCCAATGGATGATACGTCAACATGCTTCGATGATTTTTTGTTAAACGCGCTTTTTGATCCGGGCTGGCATTGGGGTGGCTTCTGATGGCATGGACCGCTGGGCGGATCGTGTTGTATCGGGTTTCTCTGCGGAATGTTAGTTATGGGCCGCTGATAGGCGGGTTTGATGGCTCTAGCCGCGCCCGACACTTTCTCTTGCATCCCTGGTCTTTTCCGAAATGATTTTGCAGGAGTAGTCATTGGGTTGCACAGACGATCTATTTGGATTCTGGAGCAAGGAATGTGGCTAGTTGACCCTATGGAATATTATCGGTCGGTTGTCCTCCCAATACAAACTCCCTGTCGGAGAACACTTACTCCGAAATCATAAATCGCAGTATGTTGGGCTATATCTTGTTCTTCAAGCACTAAGGTGGTCTACCGCATTTTTCCTCTGTGCCAAGTACTTCGGGACAAGCGGTGCTGACCATGCGCTCGTCGACGTCGTTTTGACAGATCTTTTTGGGTAATGTCTCTCGAGGAAATAGCAGTTTGTGAGAACTGTGGGATCAGTCACTCCAATCAACTCTCCTTCGGAAGTGGACTAATGATTGATCGCCAACTAACGGAAAACAATTCTAGCTGTTGCTGCCGCTGATATAAAATTCAACAATGTGGTTTGGTACCGCCTATTACTTCTTGGAAATTTGGCTTTTAAACTTGGGATTGGTTTATTTGGGTCAGTTCTAGATTTAATCGCCTTATTTTGGATTGCTTTTATAAACTACACCTATCAGAGGTAGATGGATATCAAACATCACAAACCCGCCTTCCTCTACCCTTTTCAGGCAGCAGGTACGGGATTCCGCTACATGCAGATGATTTATTTTACCGTCAGAATGTGGAAACAGCGGACTTCATATGTACGCCTGTTAGATCTCCGCTCGGCTATGGCCAATAATTTACGGTAGGGTAGTGCAAGATTTATGGTACGCTCTCGGAAGAAAAGATTCTTTAGAAGAGCTTTTGATATTTAGGTACAATTTGCCATTTTGATTCTGGTGCCATTATGATACTTATGGAGGGCGCGTGTGCCCTTTTGGCTCCGCCGAGGAAAACTGTGGCAAAGAATCCTTAAAAAAGGATTTTTCGAAGCTCGGGATGAGTTATTATTTTCATCGAAGGTTGGCCTGGGCAAATATATTTATGTATTGGGGGTGTCGCCAAGCTGGCCCAGGGCCGTGTTTATGGGAATCGTCGCCACAGACCTAGTATTTGGGGTAGCAAGGTCTGCGATTCAGAGCTCCACCAAGCGGAATGGGGCTCGCACTTACGTAGATATTTTTTTACCATCATTAGACCTTGATCAAATACACCCCTTGAAGAAAAACGATTGGGCGCTTTTTGGATGGCTGTTGGTTAGACAGGGATAAAAGCACTTCTTTATGTAGGAATCTCAGCAGTATTCTGCGGAAGATACGGTCAAAGCTTATTGATTTATTTTGAGCGATAGGGGACGCTCTTTTGATTCACCACGCGCTATTCGGATGATTGCCGTTGGGTAGAATAATGGTGCTGGATGGATGTATTGGTGAGAAAAAGAGGTTGGAAGTATCGCATTCTCGCCATTTAGAGCAGGGCATGCTTATTGATAAGTATTTAAAGGAGAGGATTCCAGGAAGATTCCCGAGCTGCAAAAGATGGTCTAGGCTGACCTAAAGCCGCGATCAAATCGGTGGAGAAAAACTGGGAAGAGATCGTGCACTGAATGAAGTGGGCTTAAATCGAGAGACCAGAGCCTTTAGGCTCATACGATCCGTGGTTCCTATTGGCTGTGGCTGTTGGTGATCAAGATCCTCGGATCGAGTCTTTCCTGTGTTCCAGTGGTGATTCTAAGCCTGAGCGAATTCGTGATTGATTACGGTCGAAGCGGTCAAAAAAATTACCAAATTCTCAGAAAGTTGAAATTACGCAAATCAAGAAAATTCTAGGTATTTGAAAACAGTTTTAAACTCAACAAGTGCTCTGATCCTGGATTCGTCATCGCTCAGTTTTTTGGGCACTTCACTTTGTGTTTGCAGGGACATGCCCGTTGCACCTGAGCTAGGCTACTTTCTGGGCAGCCTGAAATCGTTTCTAAACTTGGATTACCTCTGCAGTGCGTTGGTTGCTATTATGCGCTGGAACCTTGATATTTGGCGTTTTCTGAGGGTATTTCCTGATCGTTTTCCTCTCCTGCTAAAGTCTTTCTTCTTATCTGCGGCTTCTCGCTTTCTCTGTCAGAATATTTTCTTCGATTACCCATTTCTCGCCAGTCTTAATTTCTGAGTGATTATCATTTGTTAGGTTTTTAGTCGGCTTTTTTCTTGCGGGTATTGTATCCAGTCGGGATGAACAATAGCTCAGCGATTATTTCGAAAGGGGGGGGGTTTTTCCCCCTTTTTTGGGGTTAATGCATTAGGAATTTTTTAGTTGGAGCATTGGGCCCTAGGGACAGGGCTTTCCCTATTTAATCAGGCTTGAATCTTAGTTGCGATTGGAAGATCACGTTTTATGTAGATGTCTATATTTGGACCTCGCTGGGGAGGCGTCTTGTATTATGGTTTTTTTGTTCCAGCGGACCCTATCGAAATCCCAATTTGGCGTTTGATTTAGGATTGCTCCCAAAACTCTCTTAAGATAAACGGCTAAAAAGTGTGCCTCAGGTTATTTTGGACATATGTTGGGAGATGTACACGTTTTTTGGGCCTTCCTTCCATTAGGATAGTGATTGTTTATCTGAAAACGGTTCAGAAGTTTCCGGTTCGTATGAGAGCTTGCTGACATTTTTTGTGATTGCGGCAGCGGCGATGTCCTGTGCGGTCGGTGAGCGGACTGCTTTCAATAAGATTTGGAAGTAGAGCAGTCGGCATTCCACAGCTGTAATAGGCTCTGGTATCTGTTGCTTGACTTGATTTTGGTTACCAGGGAGGGCAATCCTGAAGTTGGATTTCGCTTGTTGATTTTGTGGGGAATTTTTGATCACTGCTGATTCACCTCAATTCGACTTTAGTGGTCTGCAGATGTGACTGTATCCTCTGAACTCTCATGAGGTAGCAGCTTGACTTTGGGCAATTCGTTGGGCTTCTTGGTATATTTCATTGTGGGGCGTCAGGTATTCTATGTGTATACAGTTTATTAATCTGGTTTTCAAGGTAGTCTATTAGTCACTTTCTTTTTTGGTGATCTTCGACCAGTGGGGCTCTGGATTAAGTTTGTTTCCGTCTTTTTTATAAAACGCGCTACCAAAAGTTCCCCTCTAGGTGCACCCGGTAACTGGTGGAGGTTTGGCTTGCTCTTTTCTATTCTGGTTACCTGCCTCATGGAATAATATAGCCCTTGCCCGTCTTGTAAATCTTGTGGTGGTCGTATTTTTGCTTTGGATGCAAAATTACGGTGCGTGCTCCAATGTAGGTTTTCTGAGTGGGCTCGCGCTCCCGCAGAGGTGGAAGGGGCACCAAGAAGAATGGATTAATGTGAAAGATTTTTTGGCAGGAACGCGGCTCGGAGTGCGTTAATCTAATGGCGATGCTGTTCGTAATCATTAAAAATCTTTCCTGTAAAAGGTTATGGGCACCAAAATCGATTAAAGCTGGGACCCAAAGTGAAAAGCCATCCTACTTAGTCGGAATTCCTGGTGATCATTAACAATATCGATTGTATACCAATTGATGGATTTGGCTCGGATGGCTTGAAATTCAGAGTTTTCAAATGCAAAAAAAGAGGCCACTGCTCCTCTGAGTCCATTTCCATAATCGTGTAGCTTAATTCAAGTGAATAGCCTAAACTACGTTTTCTAATGTCGCTAAGTAAGAACCCATTTCTGGTCTTCTACTGTTTAACTTATGTTGACTAGGACTCTTGGCGCTGCGAGTGCGATCAGTTTCTCTCGATTTCGTCTTCATATGCCTTGCAGTTGAAAAACTGCATGTAATCTTATATATATGCCCTATTTACAGGTCATTAGCGCAGTGGTTAGATTTTGCTTTCAAGTATGTTATAGGCCGGGGAGTGTGTCTGAGTTCTCATGAAGCCTTCCGGAAATGCCCTATATTACAGACTTTCTTGCTCGATTTCGCTCGTGTTGATGTGAGAGTTGTGTTCTGCAATATTGCCTCGCTCTCGCTTTTTCATAGGCATCGATTTTACGCAAACCCATCAGTAGCTTGTGCATTCGACTGACCAACTTGAGGGCATAAGGATATGCCTCGGCTTAACCTGACAAGCCAATTGTGCTTCCGAGCCGAGTCCATAATTAGATAATTTGGTGCTTCATATACAGCCGCAATTGGCATTGTCGCGCATAGCGAGTGATGCTTCAATAAGTTTATCAGCTACTAACCTGACTGTCATTTGTAAATATTGTGGAGGGTAGGGCTATTTGAGTGGTGTATTTACTTCATAAGATTCTTCATCTAAGCCATCCGAATTGCATTGGTTTTCGCGGGTGGCCGGTCATGGTGATATAATATTGCTTACGCATTGACGTATTTGAAAATCGGACGCGTGATGCGGTGTTTCCTGCTGAGTTTGGAAGCCCAGAAAGTCCCATCCAGTGATTTTCTTGTCATTCAGGTTGTGTCGATACGACTAAATATAATCCATTAAAATCCCTTTAAACTCGGATATTAGTCGAGGAATCTACTGCTTTGATCATTTTTCCACCTTCACAAATTCAAATACGCGATAAACTGAGACTGGCTGAGCTGAGAGTGACTCAGCGCCAAGAACATTCCACACAAATAAAATAAGTATTTTTTTCATGTTAGTTGGGTTTAGGATTAATTGTGCTCTTTCTATAATTGTAATTATATCTATTTTGACCATCTGGCGCTAAATTATAATAGATTAATTATATCTATAAAAAAAAGGGGGCCCTAAGTTTTACCAAACATGCTATAAATTTTAAAAGGAATTTGGGTAAAAAAATGAAATATATATTAACATGCTGGAGCGAAACATTAATTATTTTAACAATCAAAAGGAAAAAATATGTCAGAATTCAAGAAAGGATCCATTGAGCGCATATTAAACGCTTCTTTCTCGGGAAAGTGATTAGCTGCACTAGGTAGTACGAGGAATTATATTCTTCACTTTCTGCTGAAGAATTTAAGAAGTTTTAATCGGCGAGAAGCGTGAGTGGTTCTATCGGCTCTAGGTTCAAATGAAAACCCTTATTCGGTCCTTCAGAATCGAGAGGGAAGGCTATGGTTAAGGGTTTTGATAATTGGTTGCCGTTATCCTTGGGGGTACAATAAAAGACTTGGTGTAAAATTGATCGCCGAGAGAAAGAAGGGAGTTCCAGAAGATCATATTGTTTTAACAGCAGGCCTGCTAACTGAGGGCTGAAGATTGCAGGGATTACTTTTGGTGGTGGGGGGAGATTATTTTCCTGTTCTCCACATTTCTTTCTATGATGTCCTATGCTGAACTGTGGGGTACGCGAAATCAATTGGGTTCCGCTGAATAAAGATTCTTGATTTTGACTTTGGAGGAAATTGAAAAACGGGTTAGGTCCTACAAGAGAGAGGATGTTTTCGCTTGTGCCCCAATCCAACATTACTTCCAACTGGCTAAATTGCTTCCGGCAAATCAGTATTGATTTTTGTAAGACGGTAAGTGCAAGCAAGCCGGTCGTTTTCTCCGATGAAGCAATGGCTTCGGAGTTCAGTCGAACCCGCATTATACGAAGGTATACCATCAATGGTTGTAGTTGGTTAAGGTGAGTTCAATGAGGTGTCGGTGAGTGAGTTCTCAGGGCACTTTCTCAAAAAGTTTCCTATGGACTCCGGCAGGGAGAGAGGTTCGCAGGAAATGGCGTTATAATTTGACCTCGACAACCGCCGTGAATTGGCTTAACACTTGACTTCAGGGACCGACTGTTGGTGGCCAAATACAACAAAGATCATGGCCGAGGTTATGAGTGCAGTGTAAAGCTGACATTTTAGTATGGTAGATAATGACGCTCTTTATATAGGATTTTCGTATATCGAAACACATAGACAGAGAGTCCAAGGCGTAGTAGCTAACCACTAGAAAACGTTGGATGACTTAATAGAGTATCTCGATATGTTGGTATGCTCATGCCAATTTTCAATACCTTTTTCTCGAGACTCCCCGCAGGAGGATGAATTCAATAGGTGAAGTGAAGTTAACCACACGCCAATAGCCGTCTGCACAAGGCTTTATTATAGGTAGACCCATTTGATTGCCCCTGAAATGATTGTGTAGAGTATCACCGGAAGACGATCGAGGAAATAGCACTTTATAACAAGGGCAATTCCAAGAGTATTAGCGCTATGCTGATCTCTAACCAAGTTTTTAGAAACATGATCAAATTCCTGCTCAGAGTATCCACTGAGCGGCATTTTCATTTCTTCAGGTGACCTTGGCAAATTGATTCCGTAGGGGTCTTTGTGGAATTTATTGTCACTTCAGGACTTAAGTGTTGCGTCACAAGATTTCTTTGACAAATGGTTAGCCACGGGTCAATGGAAATGGACCGGGATCCGAGATAGCGATTTCAATTTGGTACGTGATCGATAAAAGTTCCAGTTAATTGCCATATTAGTGGGAAGTACTGCTTTGGAAATTTTCTTCCCGCGGATCAACGGATCGAAATCGGTTGACTTGGCTTGGGAAAAGGAACCATTCATTTGGAAACGGAATCAATTCGTTCAAATGAAATTTTTTGATGGTCGCTTATGTGCTGGAGGGTATTAAAACTCAAAAGGCTAGAGTAAAAAACGGGTATGTGCTGAATCTACCGGGGCACGGAATGCACTTTATTCCGAAAACTGGGCGGCGTTTTTGTCGAAGAGGGATTGGCTCATTCCGATTTCCCCACACTCAAATTGACCCAGGCGATCAGCCGACGATTGATAACGATTTACTATAGTGGGTAATGTTGGAAGGGGAGTTTGAGGCTTTCCTGAAAAATAAAAAATATTAGCAACTAGCTCACTTACCGCCCAAATTACTTTTTAAGGCCTAATAATAAGGTGAGTTTAACAAATGAAACCAGGACAAAAAAACGTAGGGCGATTGGGACTGTGTGCTTATTAATTTGCCAAAACAGTGTTTTTTGCGCAGGCGATTATAAATAATCCATTCCACTGATTCAAAAGGGCAATAAAACATTTGCCAGTTGGGGCTAGCTGCGTAATCTGCAGTTTTCGATTGGTTTAATACCAAGTGAGGAGAATAGGATGTCCACGAATCCATACGAATTTCAACAGTCCAAGTATAATTCCGCCGCTACTTGAGAGAGTGATGTGGGGATCACATCTGGGAGAGCTCTAGTGCGCGCAATACCTCCACAACAATCACTAATTGCATGCCACCTCGGCAGACGGTGCCTGCAGGTAGATGTTAAGTCAAAACCTGCTGCCAATAGGCCCAAATCCCATTAAGTTTTGCATTAGTGCGTGTGTCTCCGAAGTACGGCTCAAGTTGCCACGCTTTGATACATCTATTGCGTTGGTGATTTCGGAAACCTCCTGTATTTCGACAGCTCCCTCAAGTAAGATCGCCATGGATACTAGGCCACCCAAATAATGAATTAGCGATATCTTTTCGCATCCCAAGGTATAGACTCAGCGCACTCCATCGGTTTTGGCAAGACTGGCATATAAAAAAAAAGGTATAACGGCGACTCACCAAGTAGT
>Ga0163217_1096715_pt1 | contig 10389 bp, 9 predicted proteins | sample SynspAceP_FD_185933 | JGI IMG/M metagenome (GOLD analysis project Ga0163217, IMG submission 185933) | Saline lake microbial communities from Ace Lake in Antarctica - Synechococcus sp. Ace-P (PacBio error correction) | ecosystem: Environmental > Aquatic > Non-marine Saline and Alkaline > Saline ... | reverse complement strand
AGACGCGGTTGAGCTACACCGCATCCATTGCTCAGTTAACTGATCATGGGGCAATGTGGTCAACTTACCATTAACGACTTAGTGGTTGACGTGAACAACTTTATAGAATACCATCTGACTTATTACGGCCATGCGGAATCAAACCGAACTTTTACATTGAAACGCTTGCCATGAAGCGGCTCCCGTGAACAGGTCGAGCTTGCGGTTGTTGCCGATGAAGTAGAAAACACTTGCTTCAAGACACAAGATCGACAGAGCAAATTAAAAAAAATGAGTTTCAGCAACTTCAAACCGCGTACGAGAGTGCGAAAAGTATCCTTGAAAGTCGAGAAAAATGCGAATATCAACGCAGTTAATCGCCAACAAGCGAAAGTCATTGCATGCTATTCGTGGCAAAGTATCAAGAAAAATTATGATATGTACAGTACCAAATTCTGCCGCCGCCGAGAGCAAGCGAGTCTAATGATACAATCGCAATACACGAACATACTGATATAAGCCAGGTCGGTTTCAGATGCCGCTACGAGCAATCTGCATTGTGAAACCATGTGAAATCTCACCACTCAACAGCGAAATCTTTGATAATTTAAGTGTAACTTTTTTCTAGCGTTTTAAAGACAAGTCAGACATGTTGCCTGACTTGTTCTTTTTATGCCTGATTTTCATATCCACATATCAAAATAAAATTGAAACAATCCACTTTTTTGTCATCTGCTTATACTCTGACTGATTTAAACAAAGCTGGTGTATGAAGTTTAAGTCTGAATGCAATTCTTTATTGAGGCGTGTTAATGTTTATTGGCGTTGCTGTGGCCGTTGGCGTTAATGCATTAGCAGACAGGATCTTTATCCAATTACCAACATATATACGTCCAATGGTCCACTTCACCCATTAATCTATTATTCCTTGCTTTGTTTCGAATCGCTTCTGAGAGTGTACTCGTCAAGCACCTAACATGGTGACCTTGCTTGCTTTTCTATACGCCAGCTTCGCTTTGTTATGGCCTAATGGGTTATGGAAATAAAATTACGGCTGGACGGAATGTTTGCTTCATCAGTGGCTCGCCTATATTCCCTCGAATCTACGGCCATTCTCAAAACGCCTAGTCTCGTCATTTATCTCAATATACCTTTAACCTCAGGTCGTTAACTATTTGTATTGGGTGTCAAACTGGAGCACGCCTAACGATTAAAGCAATGTTTCATTCTATTTTTTTGTATCCCATTTTTCCGGCACTGTTGAGCCTATAGCCAACGAGAGTAATGTTATTGCCTGCTAATGTCATTGAGATGAGGAGCAAACCCATGACTTCGGCTCTTTGTATATCAAAACATTACATCCAAATAGTGCCGCGTTAAGGCGCTTATTTATCGTCAGTAATGCATTACTTTTTCACCGCCTTGGAATGCGTTACTCCTTACGTAACTGTTTCTTTGCGTAGGCTAAAGTTGTTGGCAATAATGACATCGTTTTCACGTATGTTACGGGCTTGCTCTACCAGCATTGCACCACCACATCGATGAGGGAGTTGTTGTTTAGTGTCTCTAAACTGTACAGCAAGTACTTGGAAAATAGGTAGGCGCGACGCAGACATTAGATTAAGATATATTTTTGAGCATTTTCGAGTAAATCTACGGCTTAGAGAGCATTTCTTGAGAGAAATGGTGGTTCATGTATTCATTAAACCCATTCCTACTGTGAATCTTTCTAAAATATTGGAACCATTCTATTATCGCTGCAGCGTACTTTTGCTAGCTTTACTCGTTCACTGTAGCTGACGTTGCTCTACAAAAGCTTGTCGGAAGAATTTCTCATTCGCATAAAACGTTGTACTCAAAGCGCAGCAAACTTACAAGTGTTGAAAGGAGTACATCGCACTGTTCGCAAGACTGCAACGTTCTAGGGCACAGTATTCGGGTGTTCTAGCAAAAAAGCGCGCGACTTGTTGATGTCGTTACTTAATCGTCGAGTCCGACTAATGCTTGTTGTGTAGTTCAAGTGCCGTTGTGCAGCAAGAAAAGTGATCCTAAAGTAGTGACCTAATACCCAATTTAAACAAGCATGTATAGCATAATTTTACCCTAAATACTAACGGTTTAATACGTCAAGCGGCAGCATAATTAGCCTTGCCGCTGGACTTGATAGATCAGAGATGGGTGTTCCTTAACCTCTTTTTTGTTTTTCAAAGTGAAATAACGAATCGCCCAAGCGATTTTTCAACCAATGCCGATTTTGTCTTGTATTAAAAACCAGGCCAGATGATTACATCGTACTTGGAATCAAAAAACTGCGAGAATAAAGCTTAGGAAGCGATAGTAGGAACTTGTAGATTACTGGTTGTTGTCTATCCGAGTCAAATTTTGCCATCTTTTAATGGCGGCAGAATTTCAACCACTTAAATCAAACGTACCGAAATAAATGTCTTCAGTTTCGGTTTTTAGACAAACTCGCACGTGGATGGTGCAAGGTTGGTCCTAACGTTAGGACCTGATATTGAGCTTACGCAAGTAGCCGAACTTTAGTTTCTAATCGATTGTTGTATCTGAATCCGAGTCGATCATTTGGCTACCAAGCTCTACGCCTTAAGCCTTCGCGAAGCCCCATACACGCAACAGAAAGCTGGAATGGTTAAATATAATGGTTAACACAAAAGAAAGACTTTACGCTGTTCTTCGCAATTCACCTGCGCCAAGCCAGCTGCAAAATCAGGTTGCCTAAACATTAATAAAGCCCAATGCTTTGATTGTGCTGAGTACCAGAGTTCATCTAATTAAAAGGAATACCTTAAACGAGGCTTATTTAAAGGCCTTCCAGTGTGTCGAATCGCAATAGAAGTACAGATCCCATCATGTTGCGCGCTTAGTCAACGCATACGCGCCATATCGATAGATCGCCGTTGAGGTTCGATATTTCGACGGTAACAATCATATCAGAAGCGGCATGTTTAACCGGCATTCTTATGACGTTTCCCATGAATTCAGAGTCTGGGCATGGATATAACAGAGCTTCGCCTTCGCAGTGGACTGTTGATGACATAGACATAAAGCTAAAAGTCGCCGCACCTGCTACAGTATGCGTCTTTTCTTAGAAGTTCTTCATTTCAACTATCTCCGTTTGTTTAATTATTTTGTTTTTACGGTAATTTTTGATTTAGCAAAACACCGCTACTTATTCATTTTTTAATTCACAGTCGAATATGATATTAGAATGACGTTTCATAATTGCAAACACTTGGAATTTTTGTTTTATGATTGTTTATTATTATGCAATGTTTAAACGTTTTAATTAAAATTCATGCTTCTTATATAATTTTTTTTAAGTTTTTAAGTAAATTTAATAAAAATATTTATTTGCCTATTTAATAAAATAAATAAAATATCTATTATGGTTTCATTTGTAAAAGAAAGACATTAATTCTATCACTTAGATGCATACTTAATTCCCTATGCGATTGTCTTTTTAGGTTTAAGTAGTAAATTTAGGCATTGTTAGCAAGCCACAATAAATATAATATATAAAATAGGTGAAACCTAATGACTGATCAAACTCAAACCTGTTATGAGTATCAAAATAGAAGAAGATTAAATCAAACTGTTGCAACCACAGCATATAACGGTTAGTAATGTTCCTGCTTGGACGACTCTGCATCACCTGAATTTCGGCGCCCATGTCTGGTGCGGGCTCTGTTATTGTTCTTTTTCTTCAACTTTACGCGAGCGATTCTGCAATGTTGCCTCGACGCATCATGAACTGGGCAACCGTTTCGGCGCAATTAGGTTTGATCCATCAGTGCGTGTTTTGTTTGATGATCGCCGGCGATTTTATATCCATTGGTCATGAATCGGTTTTGCTGGATGATGATGACTCATCCTGCTGGTATGGGGTGGCCAATTTGGGAGAACCATTCTTTTTCTTCGCTGGCCCATGCTGATTGGCTTCTTTGAATGGGCTATTATTGTGTTTTATAAAACGTCGCCTTTTTTATTGTGAGTCTGCGTTTCTTTTTATTCTGCCTGTTTTGACTATTCCTGTCTATTTCATTCACTAATCGCACCATCGTAGTGTATTTGATAAATACGCTGAAGGAGAAATGCTGGCAGTTTATTTTGCGAAGAATAGGTCAAGGCTGTTATTTGTTGCTATTATGGAAATTGTTAGTTACCTATGACGATGGTTTCCTCGTTGATGGAGTCCTTATGTGATTGTTGGGTTTAGATGGCGATTATGCGAGTTGGGTTCTGTTACGCACGCCGTTTGGTAATTTGGATCTTTGACACTGGTGAGATAACAACGCCGTTAACGGCGTGTCCCGTCGATTTAAAGTAAAAATTCTTTGTTCATTTTACTGCTTTTTACGGCCATGTTATGCGTTGTCAATGTATTGAGTTGGCTCTGCGTGAGGCAGATCGAGGCGTTTAAAGGTTTAAGCCATTATCGCTGTGTGTGGATCGGTGGGCTTGGCAACGGTGTTTTACTTCTGTTATCTTGCTGTTTTGGTGCATTGATCTTTGGTTGGTTCCAAATGGTATTTTCTATCACTTGTATTACTCAATTGTTCCGATCTTTCTTAGTGGCATGCTTTATCGCTGTTTTGTCAACAACTATATCCGTATAAAACGGTGACAGAACCACATTAGATCGTGTCCGATTCATTTATTTTTGGATGAAGATTAAGAAAAAAATGAGTGATTTTATAATAATTAAGAATGTAGGCCGCTACTCGTTCTGTCATCGCCTTAAAAGACATTAAATATGTAAGTAGATTGGATTGAAGTTCACTGTTTTTAGCGAACAACGGCCGGGTAAAATCAACGTTCATCTAAAAAACATTACAGGGTGCATGCACCACAAGGCGAATACATATTCTATGATGGTAAAGCAGGTCGTTTTAAGTCCCCCAGAAGCCTGATCGGGATCGCAACGTTTATTTCAGATTCTTGGCTTGATGCTTGATTGGCGTTACGCGTAACTTTTTCATGGCCGAGAGTTAACACAGGGCGCCGTACTTTAAGCGTTTGATATGGAGAACGCTAAATAAGATTGCGCAATCTGGCCATGTCAGAAATGGGGCATTCAATGTTCAGACCCTTCGCAAGCATTTGCACCATTCGGAGTAAAAAAATGTGCGATCGCTCGTTGCGATCACTTTGGTCAAGTCTACTATATTAGACGATGCCAAAGCGCCTTAGTGTTGAAGCAGTCGCAAGTATTAAAAGTGGTCTCCAAACCAAGCCAGAGAATTAGCGTGATTGATTAACCACAAGTAATCATGCTTATCCATTGCTGCGTTTACTTACTATAACCGGTCAAAGCTAGGTTCTTTCTGAAGCAAAGTAAGTGAGAAGATGTTTTAGGAATGATGCGAGCGTCAAGAGTTAGACAATTGACGCTAAATTAGAAGGTTCAGCGATTAGATGCACAGCCTAAAGAAATTCATTCATGACAACGAATAAAAATGCGTGTGGGTTTGTTGGTTCAGTTACATGGAATAAGCCACATGCCATATGCTTATCGTTAATGCAATAGCGGCTTTTCACTTCCCACAAATGGCAATTGCAGTTGTGAAATGTAGCCCGATGACACCAGAACTGGAATAAGTCAAACTGCTTTAATCGCCAAACAGGGGATGGAAACGCCTTAATAATGACCCTGTATTTGATGTGGAATATTTGTCCCAATTTTTTACACAAAGACATGCGCTGGCCGCCATTGCCGCTGAAAAATGTTTACAGGAAAAGCCTCTTAGCGCTGAACGCTGATGTACGCTAGGAAATGACCGAAAAGGCTAATCTAGCAGTTGTAAATAAACCTTGGTTGGCTTTAATTACAATCAAGATCTACACGTGCAATTTGCCAAGCAATGAGTTTGAACGTGGCGACATCGGACGTGGATTGCATTTTCGCGTGGTTTTAACGAAGATTAATTGGCCGAATTCGAATTTGCCTTTAGGCTGGAGTTTCAAAAACAGTTTCTGGTACGGGGCGCTACACATTTGGCTCGCACTTCAATGTGCGATTCATTTGGTGGCACATTCAGTCCTTTGCGCGTATCTTAAGTGGTCATCAACAGCGTCCGTTAAGCTCAAGCAAATGGCTTGTCATGTTTGAAAACGCATCAAGCTCCGACATGATGGCGTTGTGCTTATGGTCGCATGGTACGTTAGAAAGCCTCACGTATTGTGGACGAAAACTCTGTTCGTTTTGAATTAGATAATGGAACCTTATTTTTGTCCAAATACTTTGTCGGAGCTGTCTTTGTACATCAATGAAGAACCGCAAACGCAAGTTTTAAATCGTATTTTTGTGGGCCTGAGCAACCCTGATTATCAAGCTTTTGTGTTTCCGGGTCACGTCTGGTTTCAATGACATGAAAGCGTGAAATCCGAGATTTATACCAAGCCATATTACATAGCTGCATTGGGCACTGATTTTCGAGCGCGATCCAGTAAATCATTCTCATTAGCGTGTTTGATCGTATAAAAGAGTGGGTCGAGGTTGAGCAGTACATGGGAACAAAGAATAAAAAAAATTGGTATGTTATTTCTTTAGCGTTGCCGCTGTTGACCTTATGTATTCGACAAATTGGGCGCTCCATTGAGAACTAGAGTAGCTTTAGAAATACCTTGGCGCTCGTCTGGCAATATGCGTATGGGACTCTCGGTATGGTTGAATCGCCATTTAACGCGTCGGCGATAAACACAGGCATTTGTCCGTTAAAGAAATGCACGACGTTGGGAGTATTCCATGTTGTTACCGATGAAGAGCGTTTTAACCTGTTGGTGTATTGGTATCAAGGGACAAGATACTTTCCAAATTAATTTTTACCGTAAAACTGCCGCTGACAGGCGATCAGCGAGATCATTTACAAGCTTACATCGCTTCAGCCAAAACCTTGTGATCACCGGAACGCATTTTCCACCCAAAGCACAACAAGCCCGCCTGAACGTCGATTCAACGCGAAGCAATAATACTACAATCGGATCGACATCGATTATCGTCCTGGTTGTGGGTTAATGTCGTCCGTGAAGGTTAAAAATCTTTGTGTCAAACTCTTGGACTCAGCATCTTTATCTATCATGCCATTTGTGATTTGTGGTCGGAACAGAAGAAGAGTTTCATCCGGCATGTGCTGAAGACACCATCGAAGTAAAGCGATCCGCAATTGTTTCGTCTCTAGCTTAGTAAAACGCGTGCTTTTGGGTTGTTTCTGTGTTAAAGGGCGATCCAGTTGGTTAGACGAGGCATTACTCGTTATGGCATCACAGTTGATTGTTAAATTGTGGCAGCGCCTTTTTTGAGTCGTTATTTACGCTGCGGGTTCAGGGAAATACCACTGAAATGCGTGTGATTATGCAAGCTTGCTTCCATATGGTGTCTCGACATGGTTGTCGGCCTGCCATGCCGAGTCTGAAAGCTGGCATTTATATCTGATTCACCGTGTTATGACATCCACTCCTGATTTGATCCATACTACTATTTAAATCGTGTACAACGAACGCACTGGCGTCATGAGCATGGTAAAGAATGCAAGACATGTGTTATTTGGCGTTGATCATCACTTCAATTCGATGATATGTGTCAGTGTAAGCAGGTGTGCCACTTTGTCGCAATATCCAAAAGCCAAAAAATTATATTAGAAGCGTATTCAAGGGTTCATCCTAGAAGCAACGTGCTGTACGAAATTTTAGCCGATGTACTTTGCAACAAGATGTAGTTGAATGATTACGGCAAAGAATATGTGGATTTGCTCGCATCAGTAGACTGCCAACAGTCACACTCGATTCGATTACGGGCACAACGTAGACCCAACTATGCGACTTGCCTGAATCAACATTGTGAATTTGGTTTTTATCACCATACGCAGCATTTGACTAATGACAAGAAGCCAGAAAGTCACTGGACTTACTTGCTTGCTGCACACACCAATGAGTGGTTGTTGGAAATCATTCCGCCAGGCCGATCAGATGTACAAGACGATACCTGCTCGTCAATGAACCTTTACACTGGGCGATGTTCTATTTGTGAAGCGCGTCGCCCAGTAAAGCGTTGGAAAAATATTTGTGATCTCTTGATCCAAGCGCGATCGCCTTATTGCCGTGGCCTTGTATTCTTGGTTTGGACGCCCAGTTGATAGAAAGCTGGTTTAATGACCAGCAGGCAAGTAATGCAAAAGGCTGCCATCGGACCACTATTTTCTCGAGCAACTAAGCTGCTAAGTAAAGAAATCATGACAACGGAATTCACTTCAAGGGTTTAAAAGGAACTATTTGGAAATGTATGAGCTATGGCACAGCGTAATGGAAACCTTGGTGAAACAATCTGCTAAGCGTATGAGGCATAAAAAATGGAAACATTTACGTTTACACCATGGCAATCCAAGCTCTGGTCAAGATCTATACAAGTTCAGTTACCTGATTGATGGTGTAGATGCCGCTGTTCCGGCGGCTTGGGCGATTTCGGAACATGTAACGTGCTGGAATAGGAGATGGCGCATGGTCAAAGGACGAATTCACCACGTTCGAGCGCATAACGAACAGGGATTGCATCTGCTTGCGGCTTTACGCGAAACAGGCACGCCGTCAAACTATTATGGCCTGTACATCGTCCATTGGCCCTGTTGCAACCAAACATGATTACAGCGGGTTCATGGCAATCGCTTGCCTGTTTTTCTTACCAGTTATGTTTTGCGCTCGAACCCAGTCCTTGTACAGCAATTGAGCATTTAACTATCGACTTATGGTCGTAAGTGATTGTTTCGTCCATGGTCGTTATTTTGACGATTATCGCCAAGCAGCTGACACCGTGCAGCGGCCATTAATACCATGGTTGGATCCATTAATGTGCCAGCGACCTTGCATTCCACAGATGGCAATACCAATGGCGTTTTATTTTCCCAACAAGTTTTCGCCAAAGGAAAAGTTATAAAACTGCTTCTAATCAAGACCGATGTGAATAACAGCACGGACGTTGACGCGATAAAAAAAGCGAAAAAAGCCATGATTTCTGCTTGGGCGTTGCATTACAGTTGCGGTAGAGGAAGCGAAAGCTGTTGAGCATATTCAAGATTCCGCGTTGTTGAAAAACACCGCAAGGGCGGCGTGCTTGGAATCATAAGTTCCATCTTTGGCTCGTGGCGTAACGTATCGAGTGCGCGGCAATGCGCGGACAAGAAGCGGATTTGATTATTGCATTGGCACACTTTGCAAGATTTCACCTCGCATCTCGTACATTATTTGCTAACCCTGATCAACACTTACTGAGTCTAACTTGACGCTTCGAGCAAAATAACGTCTTTAACCTTTGGTTCGATGCAAAAGTGACACTGCAAGACTAATGACTGAGGTGGAGATCACCTAGCGCGTGTCTTGACAGAAAATATGTTCACGATTGAATCATAAATTATGGCTGTCGGCAGTGATCAAGTGTCCTGCGCTACACAATGCGAACGACAAACAATACTTGCCACGGACGCGAATGTCATGGCGTTAATCAATCGTTTTGCTCTGTTACAGCACCAAGTTCAAGCGGCTGGTGGTTTCGGTTGAATTACATTAAAGCTTTGCGCCACTGTCTTCTGATCTTGCTATCACGTGGATACGGGTTTTTTCGTGCATGGTTACGAACTAGGGGCCTAGGTTTGAAAGATTTCAACGGCCAGAAGAGAGTATCGTGATGGGGAGATGCATTATAATGGGCTGAACTCGGAAATCTGCCACCTTGTCATGTTGTTAAAAATCTCACTATTGGTCGTTTTGGATAACCCGAGTTTACGCCTGTACAATCGATTTACAGGGCAAGCGTGCGCGGCGAAAAATCCCCTTCAATAACTATTGCAATAACTGTCACACGGTTAAGCTGGCGCTTTCCTAAAAAACAGGGACTTTTGCGCACACACGCGGGAAAGCTTTGGTTCGCGGTGAAAAAAAGTGGGCTTTGTTTCTGCGGAACTAAGAAGCCGCATTTAGCGCGAAAGGCAATAGAGTCCAAGTATAAAACCTATGTGATTTCGATTAGGACACGGGACCAATGCCGAAAGCCACGCAAGCAGGCGTAGCGTGGTGGGGATGTGGCCCGTACCAGAGTGTCGACTTCTGTGACGTACGGGTGAGGGGCGAAAAACAACCAGTACAATAAAATAGCCCAAAACAGCAACAAAGCCTTATTTAAAAATCTTTTTAGATCAAAGTTGAGCAAATCCCTATTTGAAAAAAACAGAAAAACAATAATGAAACAATAAAAAAAACAATAAAAACGGCGGAAAAAAAAAACGGATCCAAACATCCGGAATCGGGCATTAATGCCTACTGACTTTGGACTTAACGAACGATTTACTTCTGGGCGGGATACGCCGTCTGAAGTATGTGTTGATGAAGACCTCAGCATCTCTT
>Ga0163217_1087138_pt1 | contig 10389 bp, 8 predicted proteins | sample SynspAceP_FD_185933 | JGI IMG/M metagenome (GOLD analysis project Ga0163217, IMG submission 185933) | Saline lake microbial communities from Ace Lake in Antarctica - Synechococcus sp. Ace-P (PacBio error correction) | ecosystem: Environmental > Aquatic > Non-marine Saline and Alkaline > Saline ... | reverse complement strand
AAATCGCGCCGTGTCGTTGATCAGGGCGGTCGCTTCCTCCTTGGAGTTGGCTTGTTGATCGGCTGTACAGACGGTCTTGATCGTTTCTCCTTGAGTCCTAGGCTATTAAAAAATGACTTTCTCTTCTGCAGTCTTTAAACCCCAGGCGAATAGACATTGGGGTTGTGCTCCTTTGGAGCTTGTTTTAGCGTGGAATATGGACTTTAAGCTGCTTGTCTTTTTCTGGACGATGGGTTTATTCCTAAGTTCCATCAGTCCAGCTCAAACTACGGTGCCATTTCAGGACGATGTCCAAAGTTATTATTGGATGAATTCCTGATAGCTATATTAGTGCAAATCAGGAGAATAGCTATGAATTAGTGATCGTGGAAACTTGCTGCTCTGCAGCTGATCCAAGGCCATGCAAAGGTCGCTTGCTCCATCGTGTGACAATCTGTCTATTGGCCGGATTCGAAGTTGGAGAGCGTTTTCAAGATACTGTGATTCTGGAGCGTCGTGTTCTTTACATCGTCGTATTTTGTTCGTATCCTTGGAAGGTTCGAATTGGTCCGATCGATAGTCGGGGCAGTCTCGATTTCCTGAAGAGGAGGTGCCTACCTCCTGCATGCGGGTGCAATGATTTTATTATCTCGTGAGGGACCGAAGACTACCCCAATTTTTCCGGAGATGCAGCACTGCCATATTCTCTCGTTTCTTTCGTGCTCCGAGATTAAATCAACTTGTGCGTTTATAGAGGATGCGTTTGTCGGTTTGAAAAGCTTAGATTTCGGCTTTGCTTTGGTGGGGGTACAGTTTGTTTTACTGAGTTCATTGAACCAGGCAAGTTTGCCTTTGGGCCTGCTTGATTGCCCAAAACCTATTATTTGTGTTCTTGTTAATTTGTTTGTCTTTCCAGTAGAAATTTCTTCCCCGTTAGTAAATATGAGTGAACACTATTCCGTTTCAGTACATGGATTTCCGCAAATGGGGATGTTTTTTTTACTATTGAGTAGTCAAGCATCAGCAGAAGTTTTTCCAATTTTTTTTCTGGCAGAGATTAGGTACAGTTGATCTACTTCCCCCAGATTTTAAGTTCTTGTTCGATGAGATCCTTCCCCTCTTCATCATTGCTCAGGTAGATTCAGCTTTATCGAGTCCTCACGGATTTATGTTTCTCCAAAATCATTCATTGTTTGATCGTGCTCAATGTCCGGCCCGGAGCGGATTTGCTGAAATTGCTCCCATCGTGGACGGACTGTATGGCAACCTACCCGCAGGTCTCGGAGTTATCTTCTACGCTCCAACTCCGGCAGTAACGTTGTGGAAGCGTATTTATTGCCTTGATTCCGTTTAATTCTTGTTGTCTAACGTGGAACGCTAGTACTCTAGGTTGATCAGCTGGTCACAAACCATGGGGAGCAGTCTGATCAGTTCTGTACCGAAACTCCGATCCTTCTTCCATTCATAGGATGTGAGGATTACCTAAAGTCGTTTCCTTTTGTGTCTTCCGTGGCACCACATGGCGACACTCGCTACCCATTCGGACGAGTTGTGCCCTCCCTATTATCTTGCAAGTTGCCTTATCTATTCAGGGGTGAATCGGAATAGTCTCAACGAGGCTCTGTCTGGTTGATGTCCTGCGTGGCTAGCGAAGTTTGGCGTCAGGACATCGGCGGCTTTATTGGCTGGACTTCTGCTGCGTTAGATGCTCAACTTCATCTGTCTAAGGTTTCATAGAGGCAGGCAGAGAATATTCGTTGTGCACGGATGGATCATTGCTTCAGGCAGCTGCTTTACCTTTCGGATTATTCAGCTGGCAGCTGCAACTCTGGGGTTGGCTTCACCCGTATGTTCTCCGAGCGCACGTCATACCCTGTGCTGTGGGTTATTGGCCATGGGTAGATCCATGCCAACGATCGTTAGAATTTCCCAAATCCGATCCACGACATTGCCTTCAGTGCATTTTGTCCCATTTGATCTGGCTGATCAGCGAATCGTAGCGGTAGGATTCATTCGGTCAGTGGCCAGACCTAATCCTTATTTTTAGAAAAGTGCTTTCTTCGTCCTCCCGTGTTGGTGATTGGGACGGGCCTAGTCCAGACAAAGGGCGTCGAACGCTTGGGCAAGTAGGAAAGCCCTAGGACTTACAAGCTAAAGGCAGTCAACAGCTCCGGAATTTGAATGATTTCCATACCTGTTCACACCTGTCTGTGAAGAGTCGATCTTTCGTGCGCTTCATGTTGATGCTGACGAGGTAGTGCTCACATAGATCGCTTGGACGTCTTCTCAGTGTCCGGGATTGTATGCTTCACCATCGTCATGGCCATTAGGATATATTTGATTGGGAAGGCGAAAATCCTGCAAATCAAGGTCTTCAATCTGGTCAAGTCGGCATTAAGATTTTCCTACGATATATCTGAGCGCACATCGATACAAAAATTGCCGTGCTTTAGATTGCTCAGTCTTCTTATCTGCATCCTCTTTTCCCTGAATTACCCACAAGGTCACGCTGCGCTGCCGATATCAAAGCTTCTTGAAGGATGAGTTTTTATTAGTCGTTGGTTGGGTCTTTTTCTCATTGACTTGCTAGAAGAGCAATGCTCGCGCATGTTTGCACTTGGGCAGCTAGTTCTGGAGTTAGTCAGACTTTCCTTAAGCAGGCTTCCCAGCGTGAGTCGGTTATAAAATTCGATGAGCTTCCGTCTTTTGGGCTCCATTATAAATTCACTTCCCAATCCAGTCGGGCGGGCATAGGTACAACTCCATTTGGAGAGCCAGTCGGCTGTAGTAACATGTTCATGCCCTCCTTTCGAACCCTAATTTTTTAAGCAAATTGGGCTTGGTAAGGGGAGGGGATTAGGTTAAAGCCTTGACCCAATTTCTAAACCTTTAGCCACTCAACTCAGCGGTCAGGTCTATAGAGGCATTTGATTTTCCAGGCCATAAAAAGACCTGATTGCTTGATCCGTGACAGAGGACTGTCCAATTGTCAAATAGAAGCTGCCAGGTAGAATTGGTGCCGACTTATAAAACGGATTCAGTCCTATATTGGGTCAACTTGAGTAGCTACAGTCTCTCGTGCAAGTGTTTGTTGTTCTTCGTCATTGTGTTGTCTTTTCAACTTTTGATGAACTCCCTGAGCATTGCTGAGTTGTTTTTTGTTGTGGCAAACAGCGTAAGGTCCGCTGCAGTGTATCCGGCTTCACTGATTTTTTGCAGTTTAAATGCAGTGGCAAGGTCATCTGATCCCTCCCGCTGCGCCAATTTTCTTGTGTTACAGCACTAAATTTTTTTATCAGCAAATTCCCAAATAAGGATGCTGCCGGACAAAATTTTCCAAAGGCCACAGGAGCAATTTTTTGCAGTTGCAGTGTCGTAAGGTGCACAATGCTCCTCTGGCATTAGTCAGTTTCAAAGATGGCCCACTTGATTTTCGGTTAGTGTATGTGCTTTTGAGTAGATTTTGAAATGGGTGTTGCAGCGGTGCTAGTAGATCGTCTCGGTGTTTTTTTTTATGGTCGGTGGTTAGGATTCACGATTGATTGTCAAGATGCTCAATCACCTGAGGTTTGTCGTCGTCCATGCGAGTACAAGGACGCACCGTTCGATCAAACACCGTTGGCCAATATACAATCCATCTTAAATGGACGCCCAAGCCTGGAAAAAGGCGTAAGCCGACATCACAGGACGCCAATCTGTAAAAAATACCGTAGCTAGCAAAAATGAGGAGAATTAGCCACCTTAAGAATGGTTTCTGTTTCCGGGAGGCTATAGGCAGCGGCCTTGCTCGATAGCATGGTGACGGATTCCGTGTTCCAGGCGTAAAAAATCAACCGTTACAAGCAGCGAAAGTAAAAAGGAGCTTCTTCACAACCAGTTTTGGACTCCGTACTATCAGTGCGGACGGTAAATGCTTGGAAAGACCCAAGGCGATAATGGCGCCCGATTAGACTAAAAGACTTTTCTTTTTCAGGATCAATTCCCCAGCGAATTGCAAAGCCTCATAGCCCATGCCAAGGAATTCCGTCCTAATTTGACACGGGCTACGATTCCTTTTGGCGGCTGTTACTTGGAGGATTGTCGTGTCAATTCCGCTTCCCAGATGATAGACGCATGTGCTTTATTAAAAGAATGAGCCACAATGAAGCATGGAAGATTGCCGCGTAAGTCGATCAGCAGGTCATTAACTTAAAGCCCAATATGGCCAATACTGGAATAGGCCAAAGCGGTCTTCACCGAGGTTTGTGTAAGAAATACTACTGAGGCAATAGTGCTGTAAACTCCTCCCAAAACGATCAGCCCATTTGAAGCTTAGTACTTTACTTCCATTGACGTCGGCATCCGAATAAGGGAAAGGTCCGGCATGAGGAGACCGCATGGCAGCTTGCGGATACAGGACGTGGTGTTGCATTACTTCTATCAAGGCCATCATGTGTGGGATTTGAGACTTCAACAGTGTTGCTGCTGCCAGCAACAGTTGCTGCGAGGTTTCTATGCCTCATTGGGTTTGACCTGTTGCAATTGCATTTTTTCAATGCCGTAAAAATATCTTTCCAAATTGCCCTGTCTCGATTGATGTAGAGCAATGTACATGCCGGCAAGCAGGCTCCACAGTCGAGCAACAATAAATTTTTGCGGAGCGGCTACGATGGCTCCGGTCTTTCTTTATGTGAAATCAATTGACGATGAAGGCATTACTCGTCAGTACCCACGAAAGGGCAAAGGTGCCAGAGGTTACCAGAGAGCCAAAAGAAGCATGCAATGATCGGAATGTGGCCGCAAGGCGACCTATAAAAGACCTGTCGATCGTCTCCGTCTAGGTATGGCCTATTAGCGCACTACAATCAATCCAATTTTAGCGATTCATAGAAAACATGAGATGCTGATCGGAATCCAAGTCTCAAGCTAGCCAAGGTCCTTCACGCATCAAGTGTTTCCAGATGCGCATAATTGGAATACAAAAAACCGCTTATCGTCGGTGGCTGTGATAATACTATCCACGTAGAGCACAGCCATTTCGTTTACACGAGATGGTCGCAAAAAGCCATACTCACCAGAAAGTGCGCGGTTGCAAAAAAAACTACCGGTGAGTCAAAGCGTGATGGAACGGACCAAGGAAAGGTTTGATTCATTGGCTTAGAATTTTTTGGGATTAAGGATTGGTTAATGACCTTTTATGGAATGTTTCGAACTGTTTGGATGGTTTTTCTGGGATTCTTTTTCAGTTGATGGAATTCATTCCAAGACACCTTACTTGCTTCAATTCTTCCTGGTATAGTTGCGGGGTTATTGGTCCATGTGAATTTGCCATAGCGCTATTCTTTTTGTGTCCTGCGTTGGGGCAAGGTTAGTATCTTGATCCATATATTTGTATTTATATTATTTTTGTATGCATAAACGATAGTTATGAATTTATACCATTCATCAGCTCCCATATATTTCTTTAGTCATTTCAAACTCGAGTATTACCAAGGCATCAGAGGAAGCTTTTCAATGGACCCAGCCAGCCGTAATCAACCAGCTTAAAAAAATTGCAGGATAGTTTGACATTCCACTCCACACAGGTAGTAGGCCGGCCAATTAACATCACGGATTTGGGAAGAAATAGGCGGTAATAGGGATAGGCGTATCGTTTCAGGAATCGGAGAAAACCTTTGATTATAAAAAAGGCTTTCAACGGCTTCATGACGGGGAAGTTGCGGATAGCCTGCTGCTTCTACAGGCAAGTATGTGATTCCTTATTTTTTATCGATTTTTAGAACAAACACTCGGGGAATAGCCTAGGTGGGTGGACGTGACAAACAAATCCCGATAGGTGGTAGAAAAGTCTTAAAAAGAATGAAATCGATTTTGCATTGGTTCGGTTGCTCCCCAAAGTTGAAAATCGAGGAAGAGGTCTTGATTGAAAACAAAACATATCCCTCTGGGTAACCAAAATGATCGAGTAGAGAAATTAGCCCTTGATTTACCGAAGAGGAGATTGCACCAGAATGTTGGGAAAACTATTTCGCTTCTCGCGGTGGGACAGCGCGGAAGCAAATGGACTTTACTCCAATGAAGCGGTCAAACAGCCGTCATCGCAGGGATTGGTTACTCTATCATGCATTGATTGGTTTCAGGAATGAATTACTCATGGTTTCGATGCAATATTTGGAAAGCGAGGGCTTGCCATTCAGACGGAGTGCGTTTTGACTTTCGGCTCGAAGGCAAAGCCCCTCATCTCCGCTCGCGCGCACGCCCCTCTGGACATTTGTTACGAACGAAAGCACGGAAAAATACTAATGAGATTTTGATGGTTATTTGACTATAAAATTGATTCCTGAAGTAATTGGATCGCTCCAGTGTGCCTCCTTTGAAAGCAAAAGCTTAAATTCTAGCTTTAGGGTTAGCTCAAACTTCTTTCAAAGAACCAATCAGCGGTAGTGGCTCATGATTTTCTTTTCAAGAATATCGATTAGGGCTGATTTTGAGACCCTCTACTTGATGTCTTAAAATCTTTGCTCGTCGGTACGAGGAAGCAACGTGCATTAAAAGCCAATGACTTTTTTCCAAGCCAATTCGCGAAACTTTTCCGCCATTGGCCGATCGTTTCGATGTAATCCAAGCACCGTGCTTTTTGAGATCAATTAAAAATGAGGTTCAGGAATTTCGGATGACCATTTCCTGCGCCGTAGGGTAGCATGAACCAGGAAATTCCTTGAATCATCAAAGCCGTCACATGCGCTGCAGATCCCTTTTCGGGCAATTGAACAAATATCCTTGAGTCGATAATATTGCTTGCAAAAGACCATTGGTTTGTCATGTAGACCTGCGCCACCGACAGCAATTAGGTCGGCTTATAGTTTGAAAAATCGCGGTACACCTGCTCTCTGTTTTCAGCTTTCATTTCCTCAATAGGACAGAAATGCTCCAAGCCACCGATGCAGGAAAATGCATCAAAAGTCCAAAATCCTCGGGTTTTACGGTTTCGAGCATATTCCTTTACAATCCATTCAGGTCAGTATTTTGGGCAGGCCTTTGCTTGTCCTCAGACAGGGTCAGCCCATCCGGTGCATTCTTTCCTTGGTGAAATAGGTGATGGAATGGGGCCCCATCCGGCGGCCATATCCAGCACTTATGGCTTCCCCGCCCTTGATGCTGGAGGCTATCAGCAATAAACTTATGCTTCGCTTTCTGGCTTCTTCCAGAATGGAGAATCGCCATCATATTTAGGCCCGGTTAATCTCCCGGTTCGCCCACGCTGAGGCGAAAATCTGATGATCGTGGTATACGTAATCTAATTCCTGCTGGGTCTGGCCATTTTTCAAGGGGTTTTTAAATTGGAGAAGAGGGATAAGCATGCTTGACGGATACTTCTCAACTGTACTTTTATTGATATATGTCATGATTTGTTTGATCCTTGCAAGTATTATCTCTGGGAGAAAGTGAAGAAATTAAAAATTTAAATTGGTTTTAGAAGGACGCAAGCGCTGTATTATAGCCTCGGGTGTTTAAACCCGGGGTCTAATATGCATTAGGTTTTTGTTTTGGCAGGATTGATTTCAATCAAAAATGGATTCGCCAAACGGGTAGGATGTAATTTTTAGCCGGTATAGTTGTTACAAGTTGGACAGGAAATTACAAATTCTTGATCCAGGTAGTTGAAACTATGCTAAGGAAGATTCTACTCCTACCTTAGATTATGCTCATGGGCTATTTTGAAGTTTTACGACGGATTACATTCCTTTCTTTCCAAATTTATTGCTCTTTCCATTCGGTAAGGTGTTTCAGTTCAATTTGTGATGTGGCCTAATTCTGTTGGCGTTTGCTCCTGCTTTTTTTCATTGCGGCGGCTAGGTGCGCCAACTTTTTCGCAAACTCCTCAGTCACCTGTTTCATTTTCCAAAGTGTATCGTGTAGTGTTTAGTCTAAATGCCTTTTTTCTTAAAGTCTTTAACTCCATTAGTTGTCACTCAATTGCTTCCACAATACTTAGAGCCTTCAGGACAACAAAGAATTTTTTAAAGGGCTTTTATTCGTGATGTGTTGGTTGTTTCATTTATTCTTGAGTTGCTTTAGTAGGCTTTATGTCCTGGGTGAAAATAACCTTTGAAAGGATGGTATTCTATTCGAGTCTTGATCAGCTCGAATAAGCGAATTGGATGATTTTGTAGTTCTCTTTGCTGATTTTTTCGTCGACCCGTGCTGAAAGCGGAGTCATTTTGTAGGGTCAAGGCGCATCGGATAGAAGCGATAGACTCTTTCTGAGAGTCTTAGAAGTAGCGCAGAATCAGCGTACCACACGCTTAGGCCCCGGTACCACAATCCGCATCTGGGATGAACATTCCGGATTGTTTTTCAGTCTTATAGGCTCAGAATCAACACGTGGAATAACATGGAGAGGGGTTGGTTGAGTAAAAGCCTACCGTTCTACACGAAACCTTATCTGAAACAATACTTTCGTATAGACTTCTGCTATGATTGCTAGTGCTTTTCTCCCGGGAAGAGAATTTTAAAAATTGATCGTGCCTCAGCTTACGTTGGATCACGTTGTTTTCACTCCTCCCGATAATGGTTTGGCGCCGTCGTAGTATGGGATTGAGGCTTTAGATTGGCTGCCTTTAATAGCCAGGGGCGTTTTGCAAAAGCTAGTTTTTTTAGAGAAAGGGAGTTCAGCACCTAGGTACAGTGTGGTAGTTATGGGTGCTAGTTTGTAGGGCAGGCTCGCATTGTTTTCCAGTCCCAATCGCGCTGAGCCGCAGGATCCCAGTAGTGTTTTCACGGCGCGAGGTGCGGAACTGTGTCTCCGGGTGTCTCCAGCAATCAGCCGAAAAAGAAGCGAAGCGTTTTCCGCAAATTCTCACATAGCGACTGGTTGGCTTCACACCGGGAATCAAGCCTCGGTAAATAAATCTTCCTCGTCAAGGGTCATGGGCAGCTTGCACCCCTTTAGCTTTTTGTAGGCTGAATCTTTGCTGCTCCCATTTGCTCCTCCTACTTCTTCATCATGACCCGAAGCGAGATAAATGGTTACGGCCAGGCTTAGGAGTACTTTCTGAGAGTAGCTTTTACGGCTTCCAAAGAGCCGTCAAGGTCCCTTATCGTCATGTTCCGACGATAATGTGAGGTATCCGTGATTCTTTTTCGAAAAAGGTGCCGCTTCAACACTGCTCCAAGGTGGTCATCTATGGGGCACAATTCTTTGATGGGACCATTCAGATAAGTGGCTTTCTCGAAGGGATCAAGATCCCTTCCCATTTTTATAGAGTTAACTGTGTAGTCGCTGATTTTTTCGAGGGAAAGATTGGCATGAGTTCAGCGGAAAAGTTTCTTCGCAGAAAGACGATGAAAACAAGGATGCGGCGATCAGGGATGGCATCTTCGTTTGAAAGAGAAATGAGCTTAAATTGATTTTGCTGGATAAGATGTCAAATACCAGATTCGAGATTTCTACTGGTGCTCATGGCAATGGCGGTCCACTTTTTGGAGGTCATTCGGCAGGGTTATTGAAGTTAAAATGGGCACAAGAAGGAGACGAGTAATGCCAGCAGGAGACGAGGAGTATTTTTTTCATAAGAGGGTGGTTTTTCAGTTCCTTATTCTAATTGAATAACCTGATTATCGAAATGGATGCCAGCAACTCTTTTTTCTTTGGTTATCTGGCTTGGAGACGAAGACCGATGTCCGTATGGCACTATCTGTTCTATGTGTTATGTGGTTGAACAACACCAGCGTGTAAAACCAAAAAAGCCCAACCAGAGTCGGTTGGGGCTGAAATATTATATCTTTAAACCTCGACCGGGAAATGGTATTATCTCGGAGTCGATCGAATCAAACTTATTCGGGATCGATTCCGGCTTGTGGCAGGGTTCGCTTTTACTCGAATCGTTCAAGGGCACTGCTTCTCCCCAGGCTTGATCTGTATTAAACTTTATGGCATGTAGAGCGGATTTTCACCCCGGTCTTTTCCTTGCTCGTCTTGATTCATCGTGGCGGCCAAAAGATCCCGTATTCAATGTAGTCTCCTTCGAGTTCAGCAGGAGTTTCATCTGAGCCGTCGGAGCCTTACAAGGCTTTTCTGCGAGCTTGAATTTTGATCGTGTGACAATTCATAATTCTTCCATCGGGATATTTTCTTAGCGGTGGAGAATTCATCGCCTTGTTTTGTCAACTAGAGGGCGTGATTTTCTTGGTTCCATGGCAATTAAATCATCCAATAAGAGTACATTCACAAAAGCTTTCTCTCCCGGTGGCGTTTTTTGGACAAGGCGACGGTGGGCGAAATTTACAATCCGAGCTTCCGAAAGGTTGGTGCTGTCGCATTTCCAAAAAAAACTTTTTTCCGGGGGGCATTGGGGGAAAATTAATTTAAATTTTTTAAAGGGGCCGAAATCTCCTTCTTTTTCCCTTGTCACAAAATCCTTGGCTGCG
>Ga0163217_1074959_pt1 | contig 10389 bp, 11 predicted proteins | sample SynspAceP_FD_185933 | JGI IMG/M metagenome (GOLD analysis project Ga0163217, IMG submission 185933) | Saline lake microbial communities from Ace Lake in Antarctica - Synechococcus sp. Ace-P (PacBio error correction) | ecosystem: Environmental > Aquatic > Non-marine Saline and Alkaline > Saline ... | reverse complement strand
GATTGCGGGCTGGAGGGAAAAGCAATAATTTGGAGACTTGGTTAAAAAACTACTGTTTGGACCGTTACGGAGGTTTTATTCGAGTGATCCACAACAGCAGTCTTTAAAGGAGGAGGGCTTATGATTTGCTTCGGAATTCTGCATTGGGGAATTTTACCGACCATCCAAGAATTTAAATATCAATTTAGGCCTGGCAGGCAGCCAGTGCTGTTACAGTACCACTATTCAGATGAACTTTCAAAGAAGGCAACAAAAATTTTTTTTTTTTGGGAAAGCCTCCAATGACTTTTGATGATAAGGAATTATTACAGCTATGAGATGCCATGAAATTGCGGGCTCAGGCGATTGGACTTTAAAAATTCGATTTTCCATATTAACTGAGGCCGAAAAAGTTGAAAGCGACGAAAATTTAAAGTACCAAACCTATCAGAATGCCATTAGACTTAATGTTTAAAGTTGGATAGGGAAACTGGCTTCGCACTTCCCAATCACCCAAATTAATTAACTGGTGGACTATGGCCAGGAATTTTGGGATACCCCGAGGGAAAAAATTATATTACCGAAAAGGCAATGCCAAAAAAAGATTGATTACTACCTGGCGGTGGTTGTAAAAAACGAATATTCTGCCCGTACATGGAGCGGCATTGATCGGGGGATTACTACGCCAAAGGTGGCAATTATGGGTTGGACGCCAAAAAAACAAGGATTAAGGGAGTTTGATTTATTGAAATGGAGAAGGCGTGGATAACTTCAGATGGAAAAAATAACACATGTGCCATTGAAGACCCCATTGCGGCAATAAAGCAGGTACTATATTTAATTCCCAAATAATTGTACAATGGCAGATAGGACCAAGACTTGGTCTTTCAAACAATCCCATCCTCACTTATTAAATTGTGAATAAAAAATACGAGACCTAATTTTCTTAAATAAATACTGGTGTCAAAAATAGTATCTTTAATTTGGGCAAAATATTACAGCTTAAATTTGAAAATTATTTTCGTACACTCTGCCACTCTCTCCCTTAAACAGTCGCTTGGATATGCTACCTGTTGCTTGGTCGATAATCTTTCAGAATAACGTATAGGTTTAAGAAATTAACCGTCAATACGGTCAAAACTCAAGCCGTAATTACTACTAAAATATCAAAAATAATATGACACAAGAAACGATCCATTTCTTTTTAATGGCTTTAACCTTACTTCTGTTTTTAAATGGAGTTTTGGCACAAAGTTAAAGGCATATCCGGCCAGTGTACGGATTTGCAAAAACGAATGGAGCTCCCTTACCTGGAGTAAGGCATTGTGGTTCAAGAACTAACAAATGGTACGCAACAGATTCGATGGAAATTTTACTATTGAGGCTTCTACAGGCGACCATACTTGTATTCTCTTATATTAGAAATTGAAAAACACAGTCTGTAACCATTGGAGTTTCTAATAGCATTAATTTTCATTGCAAGAAGATGCCAGTCAACTGGTAGGAAGTGGTTGTAACTGCTTTTGGGTAGAAAAAGGAGGAAAGAGCTCTTGGTATGCAGTATCTGAAATTAAAAGGTGATGATATTGCCCAAAGTGGCACAAATCACCCTATAAATGCCCAGCAAGGAAAGACTGCAGGGGTGCAAATTAGCACAACCTCTGGAGGGGAACATTTGGAGGTACCAGATAAATCGATCAGAGGTAATTCTACTTTCGATCAGATACCCCACCCATACTTGCGTTGTGACGGAGTAATCTTGGACAATGTATTAGTGGTTCAAAAATGGTGCAGATTGGGGTAACCACTTAAAAAAACCTCAACCCTGATGATTTTGAATCTTTTTTCGATTTTTAAAAGGTGCTGCAGCTTCGCACTTTATGGGTCCCGTGCCAGCTGAACGAGTAGTAATTAGTTAACTACCAAATCGGAAAAAAAAACGCAAGGGGACTTGGAGTTAGCGTTAACAGACTGTTGGTGTACGCAACAGGTGTATGCACCCCAAATTTCCAAAAAATCAGTATGGTCAGGCCTTACTGCAGGTGCGTTTTAGCTTTGAACTAACGGACCAAAATACGAGAACAAGAGACGATTGCACATGCACCATAGCCAGTTTTTTCACTATGACTTGGCCACTGGTCTTACCAATTCCATGGCTTTTGATTCTTGATGGAAGAACATTGCTGCCAGTTGGGGACCCCGTTTTGATTGGCCAGGAAATTATAGACTATGATGGTTCTAGATCTACATGTCTGCACAGCCAAATAATTACAAGGATCTTTTGATACTGGTTTTATAAGAAATACCAATGTTGCCATGATGGAGTTAGTGAAACAAGTAGCTTTCGGACTATCATTTTTCCAATTTTTCGAATGCTAGGGGTAGAATTAAGGAGACGCATTTTGACAAGAATTCCTTTAAGTTTCAAAGGGATTCTCATGCATTTGATAAAAGACAAACTTTTACTGTTAATGCCGTAATGGCATTAACTCGCTCAAAGCAAAGGAATTCCTTTGCAACCAGGTGACTTTACCTTCATGGCGTTTCACGACGGTTCCCAAGAAACTATGATGTGAAACAAGTGGAAAGAAATAATTATTTGGACTTGCGGTGGAGTTCCCACCACCCAAATGGAGAGACAAACTACAATTTTTACCAGAATGAGCAGAATTTGGGCCATGCTCTTGAAGACATTAATATCCGTACAGAGGGTTCATTTATCTCGATTTTAACTTGAATTATAAGATTTCGGACCAATATTTAAGCAAACTACTTGATGAAATATTAACCATATACCTATAATCAAGAAAACTAAGACTTTTGCAGGACATAGAGATCGACTTGAAACGGGTCACTACTCAGTTTGGGAAACGGAGAAAAAATTTCAACACAGTTTTTCTGCCAAGTTGTTTTTTCGACAAACAGATTAAAGATGATTTTAAGAATGGATTTGTTGTTAGGTGGAGAATTATGGACTTCTAAAGAACAAAGTCAATATGCCAACATCACTGGTGGATTTTAAAATTCTTGATTTCTATTCTTTGGCCAACTCAGAAAGATGCACTCAATGCAGGTGGCCGGTATTGGACCAAGAAAAAAATCAATTAGTTTACGCCTTTCAATACTAGTTACAAAATGGGAACTTTATTTTTGTTGCCACGGCCTAGAAAATTGACTGGTCTTCTGCTTTGGTTACCCAAATGGTAAAGGCAACAACTTCTTTATTTCTACCCATCAGCCAGCTTAGCTGGTAAGCTCGGGAAAACTTTGATCTACGGATTTTCATTTCCTTTTGCCAAAATTAAGAGCCTCCTATGCCGATTGTGGTAATGGACACCGGACCCTTACAGGTTATTCTAACTGGATTTGTCGCGTTGATTATTTTAGCCAAATCCAGACTTAATATGTTTAGGTCGAAGATAATTACGGCCAGTCTCTGGTAAATTTTGAAACTTGAAGAAATATTTCATTTGATAACAGAGTTTGGGATCTTAGATTCTGGAATACCGAATTGGTTTGGATGTATCTATTACCAAGGACAATACTAAAAATCCAAATTATCCCATTACAGGTTCCATTTCAGAGTCAGGAATCGGATAATCAATGATCAATGGCTTGGTAACCTTCAAAATCAAGGATTGAAGGCAGCATTAAATTTAAGATAGTAGATAAACCCAGATTTTAGTTGGGACAAGGGGCCAATTACACTCATAAAACCGGATAAAAAGTTATGGGAATTGGCACCAGGAATAAAACGAATTTGATATTCGGAAAATCCCAGATGGACTCCAACTCGGCTTACAGCTTCGTACGCATATGTTTGGAGGCAACTATTGTGACTTGGTTACCAGAAGAGGCTACGATTTATTATGATGGCGCAACAGTGCAAACCAAGGTATTCCCAGTTTTGGCTAAATGAAAAAAACGGTTGGTCTGTGGCTTATCCAATTGCGGGATCCAGAATAAAGGGACTCCCTATACGTAATGGGTAACATTGCAAGCAAGATTGATATGGTGCCATGAACACCTCTTGTAAGATATAAAAGATTACGTTATTAAGTTGCTATTGTAGACGCTAAAATTTTGGTGGTGGAAATTTATTCAGCAGATGCAAGGTACGGTTTACACAAGGTGTTTTGGAAAGTTTGTTACCCAATAGGGATTGCTCCCAAGGAGGTATTTACATTGGACAAGCGAAGGACAAGGACAAACTTTTTGGAAAGGACCTATTAGAGGACGGGTATATACCTAAACGGAGTCTTTCCTGATGGGAAACAACCGTTACCTCTGGACCTTCGACAATAGGTCAATGTTGAGTTTGGTGGCTTAACATATCAGCAAGCATACGACCAAGGTCTGGTAGAACCTTACCCATTGTCTGGATATGTTATAGTATGGACTTCCGCAGTACTGGTTACCCCTATTTACGGGTGGTTTTAACACTTCTAGCTGGGTTAGCCTTAAGGGAGGTTAACTTTGACATACGATGTGCCTTCGGAAATTTTGGACAAAACTTCTAGCTAAAAGTCTTCGTTGGCACTTTACATGGACGGGATTTAGATTATCATATAATTCGTTACCCGATAATATAAACCCTACCACTAAGTAGTACTGCAGCCGCGAATCCACTTCAACAAAGTCTTCGCCCTCATTAGATCTATTTCATTTTCGTTAAAACGCAATTTCTAAAATTTGAAAATTTTACAACATGAAAAAATAAATATATATTATCGGCCTGTTTTGTTTTTACGGTTGTTGACGACGATTTTGCAGAAAATCAATACGAATCCCGACATTAGGGGTGCCGCACCAGAAACTTTGTTCACTTATGTTCAAAGAAATGGTTACTATAAAAATGGCGGTTGAATGATATCCGGAAAATCATTTCAGAAAATGGACCTGGGCCCAGTACTTTTGTGCAGGGGAAAAGCCAAATGATAGTGATATTAATACTATTCTACCTGGAAGTAAATATTGGGACATTCTATGTAAAATAATGAACCATTTAACGAGATGGAGACTCAGATTTCGAACTATCGGAAGGAAGAACAAAATTTATCAAAAAAATGGGTAGCGGGCACTGATTATCCTTCAGGCCTTTTTTTGCTCTTAGAATTACGGACCAGTATTGGTGACATTCTTACTCGGAAGCAAGCTGATGGCCTAGGAAGGTAAATTGCTATATCCCGACCCCAACTATGACAAACAGGAAGCGGTTTTTTTTTTAAAAATTTTTAAAACCCAAAGGGGGGCCCTTTTGTTGCTGAAACTAAATTTTGGCCATTCAAAAAATGGACGAAAATATTCTTCCAGGCAGCTTATATTTCGCCTCTAATGACATTTGCTGTAATGAAGGAGATCAGATATCACGAAATGGATTAAATTGCGCCCAATGCAGTTAAATTTAAGAATTGCAATCGTTTACTAAGTCAAAAGATCAAAAGCCACAGGAAATTTATTACCAGTGTGGCCTCAGATGCGTAGATTGTTTGAATGGTGAAGTGACCAAATTCACATTTGATTTAGGAGGTACTACAGAGGTTCTCCAGGAGGCAGATTTGAATGGAAAGGTGAATGTGGTCTGCAGAACCCTGGGTGGAATTCATGAAAACTGTACTCTGACCCCCAGTTAGAGAATATTTTATGGAACCCATGGATACACTCAGGAACAATAGATGCGTTTGCTGATCCAACTACCTATTTCTCCAGCTGAGATATTTAACTAATGGACAATGCGGTATTGATAATACTACCGCTGATGGCGAAGATATATTTGGATATCGTTTTATTGGATTGCCCGCCTTAGAAACGACCCAATATTCGGAGTTCCCGACTACTATTTATTATTTGCAGACCACCCAATTCAGTGGGGACCAATGCAAACCATGTTTGTCAAAATACAACAGAAGATTGATTCAGGAATGTAATTTTCGCTATGGTTGGACTACCAAACCTGAAGCAATTATGTGGATGAATGTATTCCTATTCAGAAGTTTGCTTTGATGTCCGAATTCATACTTAAAGGCTATACACTGGGATTGCAAGCAGACTGGTATGGAAAGGGAATGGAATCCTCATTGAGAAACCTAATAATATGTTTAGGTGAGAGGCAAGATTTGATTAATGCGAGTAGCCAATAAGAAATACCCATATTTTTGCCAATCAGTGAGGATGAAAATAACCATTACATGGCCCAACCCATCCTTAACAGTTGAATGGCACAGATGATTTGGAAAAAAGTTTTACATCAACAATTTTTAAATTTTTACGCCTTCCAGAGGTAGGGTGGATAACTTTCTAGCGAATGGATATCCCAAAAATATGGTTCTTCATTGTTGGCAAGATCTGCCACGATATACCCGGAAATTACCTTTTCCAAGAAGAATACCTTCCCCGGACCAGGTGACCTCAATGTTGCTAAATGGCTGCAGGCGAATACTGACCAAGGGTTTACCAGCCCTGGGATGAAAACGCCAAGTGTATTAAATTCCCAAAGACTTTTGGTGGGACAAAACAACCCAACCATTTGGTAGTGGCAGGAAACTAAATAACTCATTGACAAAAAGGGCAGTATTTATTTATTGCAATGGGGGCCAACAAGATTGGCCAAAACCATTTTTTTTGTTAAATTAAATAAATTAAGTGCCTTACAATTTCAATTACCAAAACATTTCATAAACACATTTACAATCAGCAAAAAAAGTATCAAAAATTAGTCTGGGCAGTGGTTGCCCCGTATACTAGGATCCAAGTATATGGTATTCAAAAGGATTAAAAATTTCAGCAACATTATATCCATTGAAATACGTTAAAAATATATTACGTATTCTTGTATTATTCTCCGTGGCCACCTATTCCAACAATCCACCTTTCAGAGTACTATCCCTTCTGATTAGATTGTTGAAAAAACCGAAACAACCTTGGTGGTTCATTGCCCAAAAAAAACTGGCCATTCAACGGAATGCCCATATAGAATTAGTGGGAATCATTTAAAAATGGTATTGGGACCTTGTCCGGAAGTTAAACTATATTATTTTCCTTGATGGGGAAGAGTCAAAATTTAAAGCCAGGTAGGAATTCAGGCATAAGCAGGATTTTCCGCAAAACGTAAATATAATACACTAAGCGATGGCAATAAATTTATTTCTATAACCCAAAACGAAGAGGATAAAACATTTGTAGCCATTGCCAACTCAGAAGCAACCATGGGCACATGGGCAGTGTTAGATTTTCGTTAATAAAGGAGATGGAAAATTGTTGTTGGAAAAGTAAAAAAAATTTATTGGTGGAGGTAAAACCATGGATGTTAATATAGACCTCATAGGCATTACAAGTTTCTGAACTCAGCGTTGAGGATAATGGTGATTGGATGTCTCAGGTGACCATGCCGTTTGGGCCAAATGCAACCATCAACTTACCAACTTTAAAACCACAATTGGTTGATGCCAGTATCTAAATTAAACTTAAAACGGTATTGATGCCAATTTTAATAACAGCATTAAACCTTTCATTACAAAAGTTACCCTAATGGCCAAAACATTTATAAAGGAGGGTAAAAGAAGATTGGCTAATAGAAAAAATAAAGGACTGCCTTCCATGGTCTACCAACAGGCCGATGAAAGGAAATTGTAATATCCAACGACCTGGCAGCAGGACTTTCCGACTTTACACCAAATTGTGCTACGGTTGGATGACCAACCTTGTAACATGGCGAATCACTGCTCCCGTTGGTGTTGTCAGAGGGCCATGTTTACCATAGGACGGACAGGAATATTACCGTTGGGTGCGTTTGGACGGACAATAGGGGGAATATAGCTTATTTTTAAAAGAGGAATGGTTAGGAGCAGATGTGCGACTCCGCCAGGATCTTTTCCAACTTACCGATTTTAAGATTGGATGAGATCAGGACCGTATTAATTTGGCCCCAACAAAAGATGGTCTTTCCAAACCGAAATTCCAACACAGGGAAAGCATATTATTTTCACCTATTGCCCATCCAGGATTTCAAGGCCTATCAGTGAGGTGCATTATGAAATCTATGATGGCATTCCTTTGAATCAGGCAAATGGTTCACCATTGAAAAACAGTGCGGTCAAAATTCCGTTGTTTTAAACAATTTTAAAAGTGGAAATCCTGGCCATGGTGGAGGCCGAAAGTGCTGTGGAAAAACAAAAAGGCTGGGAGACCCCCAACATTTCATGGAAAGCGGCATTTTGAATTTCATTCCTATGTCCTGAAAAAATGCCAACAAAGTGGTACACTGGGAAAAAAGATGCCCCGCTATACTTCTCAGGCCAGTTATTTATTATTCACTCCCTGTTTGTTGGATGCAAACTCCCATTGGTCCAAATGGAACAATTGGAAAAAGATTCACTTTTCCAATCCTGTTTAGAGGTCTGGGAAATGCCCTTTGATAGTTTTGATAAACAGCGCAAAGGCCTATATAACCAATGCTATGTATCTTAATAGCCCCATGGACAAACGAAAATCCTCTATTTTTTACATTTGACTACGACGGATGATACCCAAAGTAAAGGCAGCTATTGACCAATGTGCCGAAACGGTTATGAAATGGTGTGTACTAAGTTTTGGCAGTGGCCTTAAACATGGAAGACCTGTCCGATATCAATATCAACAAAATTTAAAGCCTTGGGCAGATTATGGCCCATTCCAAGGGTATTTAGAAACTTGGGGATATTTTCCCTATTATCCAGCAGATGGATCAGTGAGGAAGTAGATTGTTATTTAATCCCGAAACAGGAAAAGAGGTGGTGTAATTCATGGCAGCTCCCCTGCCTAAATAGCAGTGGGGAATTGACTATTTTGAAAAATTACGGCCTTCTTCGAAAAAACCGGCTTTTGACTTTTGAAACCGATGGTTTCCTACCCAGGTCAAATTATGTGCCTCCACCTCACATGCAGGTCATAAGGGTCTGGAGGATTCCCAATGGAAAATCTTGGAAAAACGGAATTACCGATCTACAAATGGTGCAACGAAAAAAGGAATTTCCCTAAATATCCCAGATTGGTATTATTCTTATGGGCAGCACTAAAAATGGCATTGTTAATAGGAGGAGGTGAAACTGGTCATTACCACGTGAACCGACAATGGTACTAGGGCGACAAAATTATGTATGACGGAACTTTACGACCAGGCTTCCTAGTTATGAGTTGGACCTTTGTTTTTCCCCCCTAAACAGAGTACCATGGTGGCAGGGGCCGAAAGCGACATATAGAACCATGTGGGGACACCCATTTAGGAAGCCTATTAAGGCTCATATGGACCAAAACTAATGGCATGGGGCGTTCAGGGCGTTTATAGGGGTCCTCGTTTGTACGATACCGATTAAAACTAAGGCCCTCCGTTATAGAAGTTGGTAGGATTTGGTACAAGGAAATACCCGCCAGATCCTCAACGCTCCATCTGTTCACTTTTAAAGAGGGCCAATGGAAGGGAAATTTGATGCGTGTTATGCACGTTGACCGATTTAACGAAAAGGGACTCGGCAATGTTCTTTAAAAACCCTACTAACGAGACATTGTCCCAAACATAAAAACCTTCCCCTATATACACAGGACACTCCAATGAAGTCAGCATTAAGGAGAAGGAAGGAAAAAGAATAGAACTATGGAATTTGGGCAAGGGATTATTCGGTTAGAAATTGGAAGTGGAAATTCCCGCCAAACGGCAGGCACTTGGTATGTAATTTATTGAGCAATAAAAATAACCACATTATTGATACTAAAATAATGTTTACCTTTCTAGCCATAATTTTCGCCATGGCCAGTTGAATTCTGGAACCAAAAAAAAGTGGAACTCGACCGACTTTTTCCCAAATACAAAAACTTAGCTTTCAATAAATGGCCACCACTTTTGGGATGAGCCATCCTTAGGAAATTGGGCACAGTAGGGAGCCTTGATTTGGCAAAAAGACGGGAAACTGCGATTATCCTTGAGACCGGGCTGATCTTTCTGGGACCCTGCGCCCTATGGAGAACCCTAAACTTTAAAGGGATTTCGGATTTTGGATTGGGTCAAAGGAAACAATGGGACAAGAACCAGTTACAACAAAGTAGCAAGGAACGCTATTGATGGTTCCTTATTGGGGGACATTCACCCGCACCCTCTAAAATTTTACCGGAGGAGGGCCTTGGGAATTTTGATGTAAAGTGGGCCTAGGAGAAGTGGAAATCGGTTTTTAAAAAATTGAAATTTGGATACGGCCAAAATTTGTTGAAGATTTTTTTTTAAAAATGGGACGAGTGGAGCCCTTTCTTTTAAAAAAACTTTTTTGTTTTCATTTTTTGCTACAGGGAAAAAAAAACCGGATTAGGGGGGCTTGTTATTTTTTCCCTTTTGGGAAAAAAAAAAAAAAATATAACCGGAGATCTAGAACCCATCTCTCTTTT
>Ga0163217_1063767_pt1 | contig 10389 bp, 8 predicted proteins | sample SynspAceP_FD_185933 | JGI IMG/M metagenome (GOLD analysis project Ga0163217, IMG submission 185933) | Saline lake microbial communities from Ace Lake in Antarctica - Synechococcus sp. Ace-P (PacBio error correction) | ecosystem: Environmental > Aquatic > Non-marine Saline and Alkaline > Saline ... | reverse complement strand
GTATCTTTGCACGCGCGCTCAGGGCCGCGGTAAGAGCCCCGCCCTTTAACAAGGCCCTTACCCCCGTCAATTATTCTTGCCAGCGAACCGGCCTTACAGTGAGTATTTCTGCTGTCTCCCTCCGAGACGCCTGCCGGTTCGGACAGATGTGTGCTGCTCTAGCGCCGCCTGAGCGTGTGCGGTCGGGATCAAAGGCGCTGCCTCTCTTTTTCAAACCGGCAAAGGGTCGTTGACTGCGTCCATCACTTCGGGACCACATTGTTATCATCTGTATGAAGCCTCTGGAATGAAGCATCGCCTTGAAAAGACCATGGGGCAGAGACTTGAACGGACGTCGGTCCCCGTTGAGACATCGTCTCAGGAGAGATGTGATATATACAGCGTTGCGGAGCCCCATACCATAATGACTCAGGCCAATTAGTATCCATTAGTAGTCCATGTTACCGTGGACGAGTTCCGAATGAATTTGGGGTCATTACGTGGGTTAGTCCGCGCCATCGTGGAATTCTAAATCCACCAGCGCAGAGAGGCGACTATATCGACCGTGGAAAAAACCCCATAATCAAAGTTTGGCGGCCCCTAGCAAACCTTCAAAGCATTTCTGGCCCGGCATCGGTTCGCCTGTCCCGGCGGGAGGTGGGCGTACTTGAGCTCAAGACCTCGGCACCTCCAGCCAAGGTCGCTCGAACAGACTGGCTGGCAGTTCGACGAATCACGGGCGACCGATGTACCGCTAACGGATTTCATAGGTCCCACGTCCGACAGCATCTGTGCAGCGCATTGGCCGTGAATTCATTTGAAAGAGCGGTGCGCGCGCGGTCGTAGCGAGCAGAGCAGCGTCGGTTTGGCGGCGATCTTTTGCAAAAGTTGACACGTTATCTAATGGCATCTCGATCCTCGGCGACCTAGCACCGAGCGGAAATTTTCGCCTAGCAGACCGCATCGGCGCTGACATCACACGACTCGCCACGACGCGTTTTTGACCGCGCGCCTCATAAAACAGTCAGCCGAAACAGAACAAAGGACCACATGTTCCGCCTTTCGTTGTGACCCCCACACGACGCGAGCAATTCGCGATACGGCTAGTCTTAGATTGATAAAGCCCGACACTCGAGGAGGATTTCGTTTGCTCTGATAGATAGAGTAAGTGTAGCATGTTGAGACGCTGTTCAATGATACAAGGGACCGCCGATCTCTCGATTCATAGTAATCTTGCGGTCTTCCAACTGGATATTCCGGCGTCAACGCGGCTTCATCGAGAATTCATGCTTCACGCACCGCCGTTTTTGCGCCATAGTATAGCGCCAGTCCCACGGGGCCAGATCCGCCGTTTACACAGCGTCGTGCATCATGCGAGGATCAGCAACGCGGCGATCAGAGACTCAGCCATGATGCATTCACAGTGCCCCAGACATCATATAAGTGCACGCTACCGCCCACGGCCTTTGCGTTTTCGCCATCTGCTGTTCCTCGCTGTGTAGGCGGCAAAGTTGTCATAGCCCAGAAGCTTGGCCCGTGCTGGTCGTGCGCAGCGTGCAAAGGTTAATTCAGCAGCGATGCCGCGGTTTGTCGGTTTCGCCGCCAGTGTGGCGCCAACACACCGCTACTTGCGTCTACGTCCTCACAACCTTTTTAGCGCTAAATTGTCATAGAGCTCAAAGAGTCATGTGATTGCTGTAGTGCAAAAACAAATATAGAGCATAAGAAAGGGAAAATACTCAAGTGAACTGAAGGATTTTAAAGGTTCTTGTTTAAGGTTCGCGTAAATGCAGTGCGATTAATACATTCGATCTACAGAGCGACGGGAAAGCTTGGGTGATTCACCGAGGGGTAGCGGCGTCCATCCATAAATTTCTTCTTATCTTCGCTATACATTGTAAACAGCTATCGTTGGTCGAGAGCAGCATTCCGTATGACGAAGTTCGGGAGCAGCCCTAGCCTATAACCTCGGCTTTTTCTTCTCTCCGACGTGCAATGATTACCCAACTGCCGTTTCATCGGCAACATAACACCTGTTAACATGTCGGTGAACTGCTGTTCCCCAGCACAGCGAGGACCGTCGATGAGTCGGTCTTTTCATACGCGCCATGCGGTGGCCGCCCCGTTCCAGCGCCGCGTACTGCGCGGACAAGAGCCGCGGGTGGTCAGCAATCACACCCGTGCCTCTCTGGCGTATCAGGGGGGGGGGGGGGGGGGGGGGGGGGGGGGGGGGGGGGGGGGAGGGGGGGCGGGGGCGGGGGGGGGGGTCAAAGCTGTCGCCCGTTTCCCCAGACGATGCGACCCGCGCGAACAGCGCCTTGTTGCTTGAGATTTCAGAGAAATGTGCGACAGCGGCAGCGGCGATTGCGTTGCAGGTCTTCGGCGGCACGGGGTTGCTATCTGCACCCTGCGACGGTGAAAAACACGCCCAAACACGCGGTCAAAGCTGGCTGCCTGCTTCCCTCGAAAAGCGCCCTCGATCGTGTTGAGAATGTCGCTCGTATTCGCACTCGCGATGGCTTCGAATTTCCATGCGGTGCGTCTGCAGTGGCTCGCCAGCGCGGGGCGAATCTCGCGGAATCTGGTCGAAGGGAGCAATACTCGAACGGGGTGTCCCAATCCTGTAGCAACGGGTTGTCATGGCGGTCTCCTTTACGGGTCAAGCTATGCACTGTCAGCAGGGCAATACAATCGCGAATACCCGCGCGACGGAACCCCCATGACGCGGGTCGTCTATTTCGCCCGCGTCGCCACAGATGGGCAGTCGTCGCGCTTGGATACCGCCGATTCACGCGCGTTCTCGCCATAAAGCGCGTTCATACAATTCAGCATCTTGCCACCGCAAAGGGGCACCGCACCAGTGATAAAGCTGATTGCCTCGGACGCCATTCAATATCGCACCGGATCACACCGGCCAAGCGGGCCGATCACCACCGGCTGGCGCAGCTGGGGCCAGATGTTGCCGCAGGGGCCTGCGGGAAGATGCATTGGTAGGCAGGCGCACCCTTTGAGGTCAAAGATTGCTGAGCTGCCCTTCCCCATTGCGACAGTGCGCCCGAAACAGCGGCAGCCCTGCAGCGACGCGAGGTTGCGGTCACCAGATAAGCGGGTGTCGAAATCTATCGGTGCCGTCCAGCACCAATCGTAGTCGGCGAAAAAGCTCTGCCGCGATTGTCGTCGGCAGGCGGCGAATGCGGTAAGGGCGCACGGTGACAAAGGGGTCTGGGACCTCCATTCTCGGCCGGTGCAGAGAAGACTTTGGGCGTGGCCGGATGGCGCTGTCCTTATGGATTCACCTGCCGTTGAAGGTGGCGTTTTCAACAATGTTCGTCGTCGATCACGCAATGGTCCCGACACCGGGCAGCCGTCAGATATTGCCAAGGCACCGGGCCCCCAAGCCCACCTGCCCCGAATGACCAGTTACCCCGCGGCTTGCTGAGCGCCTTTTACCCGGCCGCCGACTTCGCCGCAGCACGATTATACGGGCATAAGCGGTTAGCTCGGTCTCTGAAATGTTGCCGGCTTGCGCGGCGGTTTGGTGGTCGCTTGCGGGTTCGGCCCGCGCACGCAAAATCGGTTCAGCCCCCAGCTATAGCCAAAGATCAAGCAGCAAAAATCCGCGTCAGCAGGCAGCCAAGCGCCGCCGTACCCCCGTCGCGACACGCAAGGGATGCGTCGCCGGCAGCAACAGTTCAGCCGATCACCAGACCAAACACTTGCCCAACATTCACGACCCGTCGTTCGCGTGGCTGGCCAAAATGCGGCCCCGCGCCCCAGATCAGCGCGGCCAGTCCCAAACCAGGCAGCATCAGGCGGCCCCGCCTGTGGCGCGCGTTTTGATTTGCGTGTGTGATTGGGCGCATAAGGCCCCGCTTTGTTTTTCGGGTATTCAGACCCTAAAAGCGGCAACCTAAGCATTTTTCCGCCGACCACGGCACTCCCAAAATCGTAAAACGGACAGGGCCCACAGAAGCGGCAAGCGTCGCTTCCGCTGCATCAGGTTAAAAGACACGCGCCCCTGCGGACCCATGTTTCGTGCAGGAATCGGCAACCCGTCGAGCCGCCGCGAACCGATCCTACAAGCGCCACGTGGCCCCCGACTTCAAAGCGTCCCGCGATCGTCAGACCCGACACGAGGCGCAGCGAGCGCGGGTTCCACGTCGCAGGACCACGCGACAGATGCCCCAAGATCGCCCAATTGTAGCGCCGCGACAACAAGCCCCGCGGGCACTATAACCGATGACAGAATATCAAGCCGCACTTGCCTTGGCCAGTCGAGCGCTGCGACATTGCCGGAATGGGGACCCCCCGCGAATGACATTCGGCGCGCCCTTAGATCGTCGCCGATCCCGTTGGCGGGCAGCGGTTTGCGGCCTCTACGGGTGTGGAAATTCGGCCAGCCCGACCCCGTAGTCGTGGATCGGTATCGACCTGCCTGCCGTTTGGTGTTCTCATGACTGGGCCAGTGCCGCCGCCCCATAGCGGCAGCAGCCGCAACCGTCGGCGGCCTCATGGGCTTTGCCGTTACTGGCTTTTGCACGTCGTAAAAGATACGCGACATGGCGCTGGAACGCGGCTTGCGTCAAAGCTGTGTTTGCCGCGCACGTAGGCTCGAAGGTCGAACAGGTCCCGAAAACTGCGCTGACCAGGGTGGGTCCATCAATCGACACAATGCCACGCGATCTCTCTGGGCCGAACTCTAGCAGCTCTCTCGGCCAGCGTGTTCCGAACAAAATCTCGGTCGCCGCAGGGTGATGTGGTGGCTGATCCGCAAGGCGCGGGCATCGCGCATGGGCCAGAATGGTATCACCATGCCGCGCTGTATTTCTGATACTGATGCTCGGCCGAATCATCGACCCCACGCGCGATCGCAATCAAACACCGTGGTATCCCGGTCCCGGGCGAGCTCTCGCGTCATGGGCGAGGATCGCGGCGCGTGCGCCATCGGGACCTTGGGCGCAGCGAACATGTGCGTTCAAGGTTATCGGTATGCAGTTCCACCAGACCGGGCGCGATGTAATCCCCCGGCATTGTCGCCGCGCGGCCCTTGGCACGCGGCCCGGTATCAATATCGGTGATCACCCCATTCTGCAATGCGGATCGCCCGGGTTCGACCCTACTCGCGCAGGATCAGACGGGCATTGGCAAAAACTCTTAGTGCTGTCTTGAGGTCATGCTATTATCTTTATCTTCTGACTGGAATTGGCAGGCGTACAGGCTGTTTTGAAAGATGCTGCTATAGTGGTAACGGTCTGCGCCAGCGGGCCGTTGTTGCAGATTACATGGTGGCGAATACCCGTCGGCATCGCGAAATCCGGCCCGCGCCAAGCGCGCTCGATCTCGTCTGGCGGTCCTCGCGGTTTCGCGCGGTCAGACGGGGATGGCAAGCACATCGCGATCGCGCCACAGCAGGATGACACAGAACGCCGCAACAAAGCCTGCGCCTGTGGCAAACGGGCACGCGACAGGCTTCACCAGCACGTCACTCCGCGCCACCTCCAGTGCCACAGACGGCGGGATACCGTATTTGCACCCGTGCGCATGCCAAGCTGAGAAATAAACGCGCCGTCATCCTCCGGCCTTCCTAAAGGCACTTTCTGACACGCCGTTCGAGATATTTCTCCTGTCTCTCTCTCTCGCGTCTCGTGTGGGTCAAAGGCGAATCCCAAAGATCTCCCGCTACATTATTCAATATTACACAGACTGGCCGTGAGTCGTTCTGAAGAATTGCGCGTGAAGCGCGAGACGTTCTCATGCGTTACTGAGGTGCTGACGCTTAAGTGCGTACTGTAGGGTCTCGCCTGTGCTCTCCTATTTCGCCCAACCTTCCATCCACTTGGAACAAGTATACTTTCCATGAACCCTCATAACCTATCGCTTACGGCCCTCCTTGATATTAGCGGGCCTACATCCCGATTCATAGCCAGGATAAACTCCGTCCTTCATTTAAGCGGCGCGCCCCGGTCGTGTACTGACAAGTCATCATCGAACTGTCTATGTCATCAGTATCTCATGGCTGTCGGGCGGCCGTTAAAATTGACAAATTGTCCGAAGTCTCACTGATAGAAATACGGAGAACCGTGGTCATGGAAGATACCAATGGATTAGCAGCGTCCCCGCGCTTCCGCCTCGGCAATCATCGCAAGCACGGTGGGCACGGTTTGTCGGATCAAAGACTGCTGTAGGTTCATCTAGCAAAAGCGCCGGATAGGATAGGCAAAACCCGGCGCGCGATATTCACGCGCTGCTGCTCCCCGCCAGAGGAGTCGTGGGGCTCAGCTGCCACCAGGCGTTCGGGGATGTTCAGTTCTGTTCGAACAGGGTTTTTGCCTGCGCCTCGGCCCGTTCGCCCGGTCCGATCCCGTCGCCATCAGCGGCTCGGCCACTACTTCCAGTGTCGATACACCGCGGCAACGACCCGCAGGAACTGGCTTGACATTAAGCCCAATCGTCGTGCGCGGCGCCAGCTGGAATCACCTGGCGTGTGCCGCGGTTACGACATCCAGATGCCTACCCATAATTCCGGCCCGACTGGGTCAGATTTAATGCCGTTAAAATCATCCGCATCAGGGTCGATTTTTACCGCCCCCCGACGCGGCCCACCAAGGCAATACATTCCCCCTTTGCGACTGCTTAAAGAGGCCCCGCCATGGACAGAGATTTCAGCCGCCCCCTGATTTGTGCAGCACAAAGGATTTCGGAACACGTTTCGGACAGTAAGTCATCGGCTTCATACCTGTAGGGACAGAGGAAACAAGAAGCTGCGTGATACGCATTGGCTTGCGGATCGTCGAGCACTGATCGGTCAGGCCGCCTCTCTATGACATGGCCGTCTTTCATCACCTCAGCCGGTCAGCGAGCATCGCCACCACAGCCAGATCGTGGTCACGATGGATGCGCTCAGCCCCATTCGCGGACCAGCCCGCCGCAGCAGGTCCTAGCAAATCGCGCCTGTTACGCTGACAATCAGACCGCCAGTCGGCTCATCCATAAGGACCGCAACGAGGGCCCGTACCAGATTGGCGCGCGATCTGAAGGCCGTTGCTGGCAAATTCCGCCGGAAAAAGGCCTGTGGGGCGGGTCGTCGTTCCGGTCGGCGCTGATCTCGACCCGGCCCAGCCAATCGATGCCTGTGTCGCGGATGTCTCCGTAAATTGGCGCGCGTTCACGGCCATCAAGCCGTTCGGCCGACATGCCGCCCGCACTGACGTTTCATGCGGCAACCCGTCGCGGGCATTGTTGATGAACGAGATGGCCCAGTCAGTGCGCGGACAGCATTTCGCGCGTCGGGCTCGCTTCATCGTGACAGTATCGCGCCAAGCCCCTCAGTCGGTGTCAAAGCGCACCGCACCTGCGTCGGCTGGCAAATGCCCCGCAGACAGTTCAGCAAAGGTCGAATTCCCCGACCCCTTTCCCCGACGATGCCCATTACCTCGCCCGGATAAAGATCAAAGGACACATTTCCGTTGCACCCGATCCGCGCGCGTACAATTCTTGGGCGATGCCTTCCACTTGCAAAACAAACGGGGTCATGCCGCGTTCCTCCGGCCAAAGGGTGCCCTGGGCGCCACCAATGGCCCTGCCAGCGCGACGCGACCGCCAGGTCAATCCCGTATCGAAACACTATGAACATCCGGACCGCCGGCATCATCCATTGAATCAGCTCGCCAATAAGCTGTCTGCGCGCCGCCACAGATCACCAGGTCGTTGATCTGCTTTGCGTACGCCGAACGGGTAGTCATTCAAAAATCCAGACTTGACGACCTTGGTATAGGGCGGCACCGCATAGATGCCGCTGTCACGCCTGCACCAAACAACGCGATACCTTGCCATTCTCTAGCTTGGGGTTGTCGAACTTCGGATCGGCGACGGTCCCATTGACATTAGCGCCCCTCTACCTTCACCGGATAGCATAGGCGGTGCAATCGCACCATGCTGGCTGATGTCCTCGTAAAGTTTCCACGTGCACAATCTCGCTATTCCTCAAGGCTGTGCAATCTTGCGGGTTCCTAACCTCTGACGGCTCGAGAAACCCAGCGGTTCGGGGATCGGCACCTGATAGACAAAGTCTGGTCTCGCGCAGGGGCGCTTCGCGGGATGCTGGTGACGTGTCGTCGGGAATACACGCCTAGCCACTACACGGTGGTAGGCGTGGCTTTCTCTCCGGTCAAACGGCGACACCCGCCTCGTTTTATCGAAAAAACCCGCCTTGATAGAGCACGTGCATTTGGTACGGTGTTCATCAGGCCCCTTCACTGATGATCACTTCTATGAAGGCCTCGGTCCTCGGAGACGTCTCAAGACCGCCGCGCGACTACTGCGTTGCCATCCAGCTGCTGCCGCTGCCCCATAGCCAATAGACAATACCAGGCAATACTCAGCGACTGTCGACAATAAGAGCGAGCTTGGGTAGCCCGGGATCGCCACCCTGATTTTCATGGGATCGGCGCGGCGTGTTGACATGACGTTTAGGTTATAATTGCTCGGTACCAGATATGGACGAAGTTATAGTACAGCTCATGGGGACGCCACCCTTTCCTACATTTTTGCCTATTTTAAACTTCCCCTCTGAGGAAGGGCCCGTACCCTTCGGCTTTGTCCACCCCGAGGCCATGCGGACCCTGCCTGCGCTTCTCATCAGAAGCGTCGCGATAGCTTGCGGATCAGCTCACTGTCTGTGTGGAATCGAGTCTTAGATGGAGGGGTCGTAACAGTTTGATATGCTCCCAGAAACCCGCCCCCCGTCGCATGAATATTTGTAATCTCGAGAGGACGTTGGTTACAGCACGATATTCCTTCGTCCTGCGCGGGGGTGCGGCCCAGTAAATTTACCCTCGGTACCCCAAACACTCCTTCCAGCGCAGCGGGCGGCGGTCAACCAGCGCCATTAGAGATCGCCTTGCTCCGGTCATGTCCAAAAACTGCGTATGTTAAACTGCGGCGGCTCCGTCTTCGAGCCGGTGAAACTGATTGACCGTCTCGGCAGGTTCCGCGCAGGGATGAGTTTCAACACGAGTGTCGATGGCAAAACCCAATTCGTGTATTTCCCATGCTTCTTGCGCCAACTCTCTACTTGTAACCCGGATCGCGCAGCCTGCCTCATAGACAGTGCGTAGGTGTTGTGCGTGTGCGCGTAGCCCGCTTGGAGTGGGAGATAAGCCAGCCCAAGAGCTGTTACAACACCCTCATCCCCGCGTGTTAGAGCCTGCCAATTCGCAAGGCGCGGCTGGCGGAAGCTCCTAGCTGGCGCTTAGCGGGTTCTAGGATCGTCAGGTTCTCTTGCTCCTGCGGGTTTCCGTTTGAATCAGGTCCTCGCGGGTCAAGAAAGCTCTGAATATTGAGGCGTTTCACCTACCATTAGCCCTGGTTTGCGGCGTCTCTGCGACCTCGCCATCGCGGCGGAGTTTTGAAGTCCAGGCAGACGGCTGGGTATAGTCGGAATGTCGGCCCCAGGACTGCCCGCCCGGACTGCGTCCTTGAACGTGCCGAGACACGGCGGTCACACGCCATCGCAGCGGTATCCACCGGATTAGCAGCCGCCAAAAACGGGCGAAGCGCGGTAGCGTGGTGCGGTAGGCCCGATCAGAAAGGTCGCCCTCTATTCAGATCGCGCGCGATGTTTATCGGCCCAGCGGCGCAATTGGTCGGATCATAAAGCGCACCCCTGCACGCCATCACGCGATTGACGGCCAAGCGGTCATCTGTCTCGCGGAGTCTTGATGCGTACGCCCTGAGGTTCCGCACATTTTCCCGATCAATCCCGTCTCGCGTTTCCTCGGCCAGCCACCGCTCCTACTTCATTTCAATCAGGGCATTGTCGATTGGCCGTTCTGAGCCCCCTTTTGACTATGCAATACACATCAGCGAACCCTCGTTCATTGCGTGCCATCGATCTGGCAAGCCAGCGCAAGCCGGTATCTAAATCTTTTATCCTGCGGCAGGTGCAAATGAAATCCAGCCCCAGTGGAACAGCGTGATGCGACATTTCGCTGATAAAGGGATGCGCAGTTTTCCGGCAGCGACAGGCCGTTACTGTCTTTGTAGCCTCCGGGACGCTCAGGGTTCGACACCTATTGGGGGAAAGTCGGGCATCTCGTATCGTATCTCTCAGGCGCTAATGCTGACCTGTCGAGGATATTCTTGCAGGTGCGCGAATGGAGCGAACATATTTCGAGAAGGTAGATCGTGCGCCAGCCCCCCACGGCGAGAACATCGCCTTATCGCCAGGCGCAAAAGGCCGCCGGTTGATAAGGTAATCCAGTCGCGCACGATCTTGCGTATCACGAGGCCGCCCCCAGATTTAGATGCGGCGCTTGTCGGGATCACATACAGCGTCAGGATCGCCGTGGTGGTTACTGGCTGCCCACGCTAAGCGGCGCGGGGCGGTGCCGACGGTTGGCACCTGATACG
>Ga0163217_1112826_pt1 | contig 10391 bp, 15 predicted proteins | sample SynspAceP_FD_185933 | JGI IMG/M metagenome (GOLD analysis project Ga0163217, IMG submission 185933) | Saline lake microbial communities from Ace Lake in Antarctica - Synechococcus sp. Ace-P (PacBio error correction) | ecosystem: Environmental > Aquatic > Non-marine Saline and Alkaline > Saline ... | reverse complement strand
GGCGTCCGTCGGCGCCTCTTGAGCGGCACCTACTCGACGACACGATTGGTGTGTGGCCGAGGCCCGCTCGAGCACAATCGCGATTGCGACGACGATTCCCGCCAGGCAGAGGCCGAAAAAACATCCCGCCCGCACCCTTCTGTCAAGGATTAGTCGCCTTTCTACCGCCCCCAGGGCAGAGTCAACGGCCTGAGCTCGTTCCACCACCATGCAGACCGCGATCAACTCCTGGCCGGTCACTACACAATTATCCGAACCGTTCCCCTGCCCGAGGCCCTTCAAGACCGCGTGGCCCAAGGAAACTACGCAAAGCCGACAGCGAACGTGACCGCGGCCGCCTGAATGGCCGCTGACTGAACAGTGCAACGATTCAGTCCGGCTCTTTGACGGAAGGGCCTTTGATCTGACAGGCTCCATCTTGTTGCTTTTAGAAGCGGCTTCGGCGCCGCTGTTCCTTGGCCAACGTTGTTCGTCATCGGTGCACAGTGGGGCGACGAGGCGGAAGGGCAAGATCACCGATCTCCGAGCCGCTCCGCCGATGTGGGTTCGTGCGCTATCAGGGCGGCGTCAAATGCCGGCCACACCATCGTCGTTGGACGACAAGGTTCTCAACGCCACCTGATTCCTTCTTGGAATTCTTTAAATTCCGAAACATCGTGCCTGATCGGTTTCAGGCCCGGTGGTGGGACCCCAGGTGATTGTTGCCGGCATCGATATGCTGCTCGGCCTATTTGGCATCGCCCATTGACGGCTGAAAACTGGCCTCCACGGCCCACGTCACCATGCCCTACCACCGCCTGCTCGATCAGGGCGATGGAGCAGCGTCGTGGCGATAGGACGCATCGGCAACCGGCCGGGCATCGGTCCCACCTATGCCGACAAGCCGAGCGCAATGGAGCATCCGGGGTGTTGATTCTGCTCGTGAAGGACGCGGCTTGCGCGATCGCCTCACTGCCCCCTTTGGCGGAGAAAGAACCAAGTCTCGAGCAGATCTACGGCATCGAGCCGGATCGACTGCGAGGCCATTTTTATCGCTGGAATATGCGGGTTACGGGGCCAGGGCTGGCTCCCCATTTGTGTCGACTGCACCCGCACCATTCACCAGGCGGCGCCGGCCGCAAAAACAGCCTGTTTTGAAGGGGCCCAGGGACCTGTGGATCCTCGACCACAGGCAACCTATCCCTATGTGACCTCTAGAACCAGTCTGGGTGGTGCCTGCATCGGTGCGGGGTCGGCGATTGCTGATCCGACCGCGTAATCGGTGTGGCCAAGGCCTAACCACCCGCTTGGGGAGGTCCCTTTCCACCGAACTCGAAGGGCAGCCCTCAAAACGATCACCTCTGTTGACCGGGGCCACGAATTCGCACCACCACCGGCGCGTCGCCGTCGTTGCGGTTGGTTTGATGGCGTGATCGGCGCTACGCGGTGGAGGCGTCAACGGCCTCGACTGCCTGGCGATCACAAGCTCGACGTGGCTCGGGGACGAACTTGATTCATCCAAGTCTGCGGTGGCCTATGAGCTTCGGATGGCGAGCATCGCCATTTCCAGCAGGCCGACACTCTTGCCCGCTGCAGCCGATCTATGGTCAGCCTAGCCGGGTGGCGTCTTCAACGGCCGATTGTCGTTCGCCTTGAGAGCTTCCGGGAAACGGCCATGGGGCTATCTGCGATTTCCTGGCCTGAACTGATGGAAGTGCCGATCGCGATCTACGCGTGGTCGCTTTGGCGCCCCCGGGACCAGACCATGTGGTTTGGAGGGATCCGATCACGGACCGAAAGCGAGCCCTACCTTCAATGGCCTGAGATCAGAAGGTTCTCGATGTCATCGGCATCGCAATTGCATTCGTCGATGTCCTCGTTCAGAGCGACGACGGTTTTCTCGAAGGACCCCAACTCCACAAAGGCGCATGGCCCTGGTGGATGAAGCCAGCGCGAGGGCTGTATGCCGCCCATAGGGTCCGGGTCTGAACGTCCGGTGGCGTGCGGGCGCCACCACCCTGGCCGGCCATCGCCAGGCTCGGCGGCCAGGCGGCCTTCATCGGGCCGGGTCCGGCGACGACCAGCTCGGCGCGATTCCTTCGCCCACGGACATTTCGCGCCGTCGGCCACCCGTTCGGACACGCCCGCTTGCCAGGCAGGCGGACCCTCACGGCCGGCTGCCATGGATCCTGGTCCAGCCCGATGCCCAGCGCACGATGTGCACTACCTTGGGGGCTCGGTGGGGCTGGAGCCCCAGACCTGATCTGGAGCTTGTTGGCCCAGGCCCAAGTGTTGTATCTTGGAGGGTACCTTCTGGAAGCGAAGCGGGCCAAGGCGGGCCTTCCTTTGCCGCGGGCCGAGGTGATGCGCCGCAGTGGGTGGCCAGGTGGCCCTGGGCCTCTCGGATGCTTTTTGCGTCGAGCGCCACCGTCAGGGCTTTCTGAGGTGTCGACGGCATGTCGATCTGCTCTTTGCAATGAGGTCGAGATCATGGCTCCTCATTGGCAGGATCCAGCTTCCGAGTGAGGCTCCGTGCAGAACAATTGGTGCGGGGGCGCTTTGCAGGGTGGGCCGTGCGCCCGCAGCAACGGGGGATCGGGTCGTGTTTGCAGGGTTCAACACCGCTGGAGATCGAGCCTTACCGAGCTGCGGCCACTGGTGGACACACGGGGCTGGCGGAATCTTATGCCGGCCCGGTTTTTCTTCTCGGCCACACCCGGATGACTCGTGGAACCGCTTGCGGACAGTGGGATCCCTCTGTAGCGGCCAGGTGATGACCAGCTGGGGACCGCGCCCCGCCATATTCTCTGCTGCCTGGTCGCCGAGCAACCTGGGGCTGATCAGCCGCAGGCCCCCAGCGGGCGATCAGATCTGGCAGCTCGATTTGCTCGACGCCCTCGGTTTCCCTCAGGCCGTTGCCAGCAGCAGCAGCCTCAGCCCGAACGGCGGCACAAGGGTGTTGCCAGAACGTTTCGCGTTGTGCCACCGGATTGGCGGACACACAAACGGCGGTGATGCCCCACTGGGCGAATCAGGGCCGCTTCAAGCGCCAGCGGGGCCAGGGCCGCTCCTGTGCGGGGCGATTTGGACAGGCCAGAGGGCCTCGGAGCCGGCGAGGCCCGTTGGCCGCCGCAGACCTCGCGGGGTTGGGGCCAGCAGGCGGGCAAAGCTCACAGCAGGGGCCACCAGGGCAGGCTCTTTGGAGAAGATGGCGGGGCACCGTGGCGGAAAGCCAGCGCTCCCCTCGGCCAAGTTCTAGGCAGGCAGCTTCCTGCACGAGGCCCGCCAGCAGGGTGCAGATCGAGCGGCTTACGGGCTTTCAAGATTGGGCGCAAACAGCGGCGAGCAGGCGGGCTGGCCAGGCTCCGGCAGGGTGGCGGCAGGTCCGCGACGCTAGACCGGCTGGCAAAGGGATGGCTGGCAATCACTACCCAACCAAACGGCTGCCCGACCCTGACGTCGCCATGGCGCAGCCGCGCGGCCATGGCTCGCTGGTCCCGCCAGGCCTCCCACCTCCAGGACGCAGATCGGGGTGGCGTCGTAGGACGGAGGCGCTGGCGCTCACCACAGCCACAGTCACGCCCCAGCCCCGCTCAGCAACACCCTGGCCAGGGCGGGGTCCCTCGCCGGTGCGGCGATCAGCCAGAGCCGGCGTCGTGCCTGAGGATTCAGGCTGGGGCATCAACAGGGGCTGTTCCAGGGGCAGAGACTGTTTCTGTTTCCAGCAGCAGCGTGCATCAGCGGGATCTGCACCCAGGAGGGGACGGTATTTCTTGAAATCCGGTTTTGAATCACTGTTTGCTGGAAGTGGAGGTGATCGAGGCGCCCGCAGTTGTGCGCTGGTTGCAGCCCAGGGACAACCGACCTGTTGGCCGAAATGTCGGTGCAGTTCGCAGGGTCTGCGGCCGACGACGCGTCCGGCCAGATCAAGGCGTGTGGGCTGGGAGCAATCTAGCCAGGATCTGCAGAACAGGTTCGCATGGGCCAGCGGGTTGATGCGGAGGGGCGCCTGCGCGATCGCACCGATCACCCGCGCCGATGGCCTCAAGGAGAAACGGCGAGTTCACCCTCTTCCCGTCGTCATCCGCTGCCGAAGGCCCTTCCCCGGCCAGGCGACACAAGGCCTGCCCCGTTGCCCCCGCGGGGGGCAACCCCGCTCAGTGCCCAGCCCGTTGCCTGGCCAGGGCTGCTTGGCTTGGCTCCACCCGACGCGCCGCTGCTAGACCGATTCCAGCGACCCCGGCGCCTGAGGTTCCCACCTGGAAACTTCGCCGCTTGGTGCCTGAGGCTCGCGACGACGGACGACATCCCGTTCTGAAGCAGGCCCCTTTCAGACTTTTCCAGTTCAGCCGTTGCTGGGCCACGATCGATCATCTGGCCCAGCTACCGGCTCCAGGCGCCAGGTCGGGCGCAGGATCAGGGCCAAACGGCCCCCATCGATCTGCGCAACAGCCACAGTCGATCGGCGCTGAAGCTGCTCGATCAAGGCCGTTGCTGCTGAGCTTTCAGCAGTTTTCTGGAGCCACGTTTGGATGTCAGCCGCCCACTGTTCGACCCGATCCGGGTCGGCACCGATAGGCTGGGGATTAGCGGGTTGGAGGCAGCTCATCGCAGAGTGTTGCGACCCAACATGTTTCGATTGTTGCGCACGCCCTTGCGGGAGGATGGTCGCCCATAGCAGCAATCACCTCACCCGGCAGCCTGCCTTCAACCCTCCTTGGCGCCTTCTTACGTGGTCGCACGATCGCCTCGCGACCGTAGGCCCCAAATCGCTGGCGGGTTTCTATGGGCATTCCACTGCTGCGTGCGTCTGCCCTGAATTTCCTGCGAAACTGCGCCGCATTCGCTTGAGCCACGCTTGAAGTTCGCTTGCCTGGCCGAGCAACTAGAGCGACCCGCTCAGCACCTTGCTCGAAGGACGTACCCGTTGGCTGATGGCAAATCAGCGAGATCGCTGGACCCTCAAGCTCTGGACGACGAGGTCAGCCCCCGACTCTGAGCTGCGCGGAACGTGTAGACATTGCGTATGGCTGGGCGCTGCGTTTTCGCAAGCCAGTTGGTGCGTATGAGGCGGCTGGCAGCCAAGCAGCGCGGGCTTGGGGCCGTTTTCGGCACGCTGGTTGGTGGGCCACGCTGCCCCTGACGACATGACGTTGAACTCATTCCTGTCCGGTTGCCCTGCATCGAGCGTGGTCAGCTGACGCCGTGCCGTTCCCTGCTCCCGTCGTCGTTGTCGAACTTGGCAGTCATGACCCTTGATCAGTTTGCCGAGGGTACGCCTGGCGGTCTCCGGTTCTCAGTGTAGCCCTGCCGTTACATCCAGCGGTTTTCCGCCGCCGTGTGGGTGGTGAAAGTATGGGGGGGCCGGCGATGAGTGAACGAGGGCGCTGCGTGAAGGCGGTCTTCCGTGATTCTGGCTCTGCTGGGGCCTTGCGTGGGTTTGCAACGGTGGGGTCCATTTGGCGGCGGCCTGAGATCAAACCAATGCCTGGCCGGATGTCTCGATCGAGCCCCGGTTGATTTGATGGCTGCGGGTCACGATGCCGAGACGATGGATTGGTCGAGATGGTGGCTGGTTCGGCAGGGGTTCACAAGCAGATCGTTAACGGGCTTACCGCCTCGGTGCCGGGGCGTGGGGCTCTGTGGCCAGTGATGGCGGCCTGTGAAAGCGAGGTCTGGGGGATGGCTCCCAGAGGGGCTGGTGCGGGACTTGTGCGCGGCTGTCAAAGCCCGACGGTTCTTCCTCCCCTGCTGGAATGGCTACATCCAGTGATTTTCACGCGTGGCGGTGCCATACCCCAGGGTCAGTCGGCAACAACTGTCAATGCCGGACACCGTGGCCGGTGACAAACTCGCCAGCCGCCATCCAGGCCGGAGAGCTGATCTCTGCTCATCCGACTTTCCCCTGGTAATTTCCTGGCCTGCCATCGCGACGATCCTTGGTTCGCTTGCTGCGTCAGCTCAGCCTGTGGCCGGAGCTATCCGCACGTTCGATCGCATGCCGCCCAAGACCAAATGCGCTGCCGTCCTCGCCAGTCGGCTGCCGATATGCGTCGATGGCCGCGTTTCCCCACCCTTGCTCTTGGAAGTGTTCACCGATGCCGGCATTCGGTAGCGATGTTGGTCGGCCGTCTGGCGGGCCGGCAGCGCGCGCCGGTCATGGACTGAGGACCGCTGTACCAGCCGCCAGGCGCTGGAGAGGCGGACTACGGGGCGTTGCCTGAGGGTTGCTCGAAACGCCTCGCCCTTTTGCTCCATCCGGCCCGCTTACGCCTTGGGGGGCAGCACTGCGCTTGCTGATTGGTCACGGCCCTGCTGGGCCAAGGCAACGATACAGGCCTGCCAGCTGTTGCCGAGGTTTGCGCGTCTGCCGGGACCTGGAGATTCGGGCCGCAGGCCAGGACCTGCAATGTTCTGAAAGCACCCGGCCTGCCGCGTGCCGGCCAAAGGCTCGTACATTGCCGGCCATCCGGGAGCCGCGCGCCTGGAGGTGCTTAAACCGCGCAGTGCCCGGCGCGCCAGCGTTGGCGGGCCCCGTCGCCGGCTCCACCACCGACTGGACCACCCGCGGCCCGGTTGGCTTTGCATCGCCTCTGGCCCGTGCTTCTGCTGCTCTCCCTGCTCTCACTCCCTGCGGTTCGAGACCGAATCTGCGCTTCGGTTTCCTCCGGCCGGCTCCAGGCTCAGCAGACCTGAGGCGCGAGTCCGGACGCGGCTGCTCCCTTTCAGCGCAATTCAGCCAGGAGCTGCGGCAGGCGGCACCAGACCGAAACCTCGCCTTGGAGCTTGACCGCCAGATTCAGCCTAACGCCAACTTGAACAGCGCGGAGATTTCCAGGCTGCTGCAGGAGCACTGGGGCACGGGCCCGGGGCATTGATCGAAGCTGCCAGCCCCGGATTTGCAGCGTAAGCGCAATTGGTGGTAGGGGGCTCACAGCAATTCAGATTTGGAAGTGAATCTGCGCGCTTCGGGACTTCCGGGACTGGAGCTCGCGTTCAGCTTCGGCCCGCTGGCCCCTGCTTGCCCTGCGCTGGCGTTGCTCTGGCGCCGTGCCCGATGCCGATGGGATCGCTGGCCGTTGCAGGCCCGCGCTCTCAAGCCGCATCGAACGGTGCTTGCTTGGCGGGGCTGGAGCCGCCTGGGGTGGGGGCTGTTGGTGATCTGGTGTTGCTGGTCTGGCCCTCGGACTGCAGCGGCTGCGCGGGCCAGGCGGTTTTTGGCTGGCCGGAATTGCCTTCTGCTTCCGTTGATGAGAGTCTTAGGCTCACAGTGGGGTCGGATGCAATGCTTGAGGTTCCACCTGGCGATCGAGCCTGAGCCAGGATCAGCTGTCCTGGTTAATGGCAACAGGCTGCCGGCGGGCGTGCAGCAGCAGGGATCTGCAGCGAGGGCGGCCGGCCACCCGCGCCACGGTGCCGGGGGCTGGTCCGACGGAGCCAACGGCGGACTCCAGGTCACCCGGATCCGCTCAGGCGGCTGGCAGCGGCGGTTGGGCCGTGGTGGTGGCCGTTGTAGCGGAGAGCCGCAGCAGGCAGGCGCTGTAAGGGCACCCAGAGAGGGGCCGCCCGGCGCTGCTGGAGAGTTCGCCTGTTGAGGTAGTGTCGTAGCGGCATCGATCAGATGGCGGATTTACGGGTGATCGGGGGAATTACGTCTGGAACGACTCACTTCGCGAGGCGCGTTCGGCCACGCCGGCCGCGGCCGGGCCAGTTGCAGCAACACCCTGCGCATTGTTATCTCGGCCCGCAGGGGGTGGGGGGGGGGGGGGATCGGGGCGATGCAAACGGCCATCGGCCGCCAGCACCGCGCCGGTCACCCGCGGCAGGTCGATCCCTTGGTGAGATCTTGGGTTCCCACCAGCACATCGGCTTTCGCAGCGGGAACTGTGCAGAGGCGTCGGTGGTCCATCCCCATCCACGGGTGGCTTTATCGCGATCGAAGCGCAGCAGGGTAGCCCTTTCGAGCTCCGTTTCAGTTGCTCGATCACCGCTGGGTTCCCGCGGCCGAATGGCTTGAAGCAGTGGAGCCGCAGTGACCTTGCAGGCTCGCTTGGTGCTTGGCAGGTTGCCGCACAGTTTTGACAGCGGCACCACTCCAGGACCATCGCTAGTGGCGATGGACGGTGAGCGAGACATCGCAGTTGCGGACACTTGCACACCTCCAGCTGCGGCAATCAGGAAACTGCTTGTAGCCCGCCGGGCCGAGCACCACCGCCGCTCCACCCACTTGCTTGAAGCCGATTCGAGCCGGCTTTCAGCGGCCCGGCTGATTCAGGCGCCGGGGCATCGGCCAGGCTCCAGGCGCATGTCGACCACCCGCACCGGTGCCGCGGGTCTGGCCGCTGATCCTCTCGGGGAGCCGCAACAGCCGGTCTGGGGTGACGCTTTCACCTGCCCCCGCCTGGAGCGCAGTCCAGGTTTCGATGAGAGGGGTGGCGCTGCCGAGCCAGCAGCCTTGCCGGCCGGCTGGCGGCTCGGCGCCTGGCCACGTCTGGTTCGTGTAGGCAGGGCATCGGAGCCTCCTGCTTGTAGGAGCTGTTCGTGCTTCCTGTCCAGCAAGATCAGACCGATAGGGGCCAGGGGCAAAAAGATGGCGGACGGGTGCCGACACCAGCAGCGGGGCCGGCCTGCTGCGCTGTTCCCTGGCAGGCCTCCAGACCCTGATCGCTCAGCATTCGCTGAGACCGCTGTGATAGCCGAGAACCCGGTCGGCCGAAAAGCGGGCCAGGCAGCGCGTCGATCAGCTGGGGGAATCAGGCCGATCTCCGGGGGGTCAACAGCAGGGCGTGCGGCCCTCTCCAGGCAGGGCCCGCCGCAGCTTGGAGATACACCTCGGTTTTGCCCGAACAGTGACACCCAGAGCAAGCATTCAGGCATCGTCTGCTGAGGACGAGAATTGGGCGAGGGCCTGGGCCTGGGCCAGTTCAGTTGGCGAGGGGGCTTCCAGGCCCCTAGCCATTGCGGGCTCGGACAGCGTGCTGGCTGTCGTGTGGCTACTTGGGAGGGCCGTCGGCTCAGCTGAAGCACCGATCGTTGTGGCAGCCCATGGAACCAGCGAACGGCTGATATCCCCACCTGCGGTCACCACGCCTTGCAACCAGGCCCCGCCACCGTTTGAGGGCCAAACGTTCGAGCAAGGCTCGCTGACGTGCTGTTCGAGCCTCCGCAATGCCCACGGCCAGGCCAGTGCACCCATTGGCGCTCAGCGTTGCTTCCTGGGCGGAGGCGGGCGCGGCCAAAGCCACCGAGTGCAAGGCTTGTCTTGAGCGTTCTTGAACAGACTTTGGTGTTGGCAGTACAGAGGCCACCTGCTGGAGCACTCTTGCCACTGGGATCAGGCGGCACGCTCTGCTGGATCGCCTCGAGTCGATTGGCAACAACTTGATCGGGTGATGTTCTGGGGAAAAAGGCGACCGGGGTTTCGACGATCAGGCCGATTGTGCCGGCGGCCCCGTAAGCGGACCCTTGGACCAGATCACCCACTGCCAGAACAAGGTTCCTGGGGGTTGGTGTAGGTTGAAAACACGGCCCCTCCGGGGCCTGCCTTTCAGCCACACCTGGGACATGTCAGTTCTTGAATCACGTGGTCGCATCCGCTCGTTTCCTTGCAAAACCCAAAAACAAGTTTTCTTAAGAATGAGGGTGTTGGAGCAGTTGATGGAAGGCTTGCAGTTCCGGATCCGGGCCAGTGTCTCCGTCCAGTGGAAGACTTGAGTGGTAGCAAGCGACTGGAGTTCACCTCCATCCAGCCTCCAGTCTGCGAACTCGCCCGTCAACGCGTCGCATTATCTGTCGATTCGTTGTTCGGTTTGGTTCTGGTTGAATTGTGTTCTAGAGGGGCCGACGGGTTCCGGTTTCCAATCTTCATAATCTGTTTGACGGACCGGAGTGTTCTGCTACTGATGCTTCCCAGCCTTGGTGCGTCGTTGCGTGAAGAAGCACTTCGAAGACACCCTCGCCGGGCGTTTCCTATCCCCTTTCTCCCTCGCGGCTCCTCTACTTTCTTCTGTTTGTTCTTATTGAGTCTGTCGCCGCGCCGCGTTCAAAAAAAATCCAAGGAAAAGCCGAGAGAAAATTTCTCACGGTCGCTTCCCTTTTCGGGGAGGCAGGGGGTGAGGTGTCCGAGGCCAAAAGCCGAAGGGCTTTTCACGGAAGCAAAGGCCAAAGGATGTCGGCCCGCAAGGCCAGGCCAGCTCGAAGTCCCAAGGCGGCCAGCCGCAGGGCCAAAAAGGCCACTGGCTTGAGGGACCCCTTGCGTTGGCCTCCAAAACACGGTGACCGCGCACGTTTTAAATAAGGCTCCGGGCGGCGAAGGCTGCCGCCCGTCCAAAAACTTTCCGACGGACCCAAAAAAAACTTCCACAAAAACCCCCAAAAAGCCCCCCATTTTCTTCCCCTTTTTCCCTTTTCCT
>Ga0163217_1107754_pt1 | contig 10391 bp, 13 predicted proteins | sample SynspAceP_FD_185933 | JGI IMG/M metagenome (GOLD analysis project Ga0163217, IMG submission 185933) | Saline lake microbial communities from Ace Lake in Antarctica - Synechococcus sp. Ace-P (PacBio error correction) | ecosystem: Environmental > Aquatic > Non-marine Saline and Alkaline > Saline ... | reverse complement strand
CCTGTCAGCGGCGATACAACATATCTCACCGAAACCATTCACCGGTGCGCATCGAAATTCCTCCCATGTCGAGTCCGATCCCGATTGGAATGCCCCATTACGCAACATCTGCGCTTCAAATTCGATACTGGCGGGGGGTTTGCAAGTGGCGTCTCGTGCTACGTACCACGATGTGATCGACGTCCCCTTCTCTTGCGATTAGATTTTGGCGAGCGGCTTAGTTTCCAATTCATTATTTTAGAGTGTTTCCATCAATTTGCTTTCCCAACTGGACACGCCAGCAATGCGTGCCCAGAAAGGTCATTTCTCTCGCCGTGCTCAAAATGATTATAGCCGCTGAAACCAAAAAGGAGCGTACGCACTATATCATTACAACTGGCAGATCCGGAATACTCACCGGCTACCGGCCGGCCACCAGGCTCTTGCTCGTAACCCACACACGACATTGCGCTCTCCCATCACGCTACGGTTTGAATCTACGTTGATTCCTTCAACGCCCAAACTGTGTGAGCTGGCATTCTCGTGGATTGTATGCTTCACCTATTGTTCTATGAGGTGTATAGGTTCCGTGGTTTCCAACCTTTGATAAACCGGCAAACACATCATTCCCGAGCGTTTCCGATTTGTTGATGTCCTCCTCCTTGTCCCTCGCGAGCTCTTGCCTCTCGGTACCCGCACTCCCGATCATTTCCTCTCAGCGATTCTACCGAGGAGATGCTTGTTTGATGGGCTTCGGTGCTTGCGCATCCCACCTGACTTGTTTTCTGATTTTCGATCGCAGGATAATCCATAATGTCTATCTCAAAAACCCCCATCATTAGGTTTCGTGCCACTACGGGAGGGTAGAGTTCGCTCCACCCAAAATTCTTCCTCCCCCTTTTGTGCCTTGTACCGCAATCCGAGATGTCATATCCAACCATATACCCATCTTCAGCCCGCGCCGCACCGCCACCTTATCCCCCCCCTCCCCTCCCCCCCCCCTGGACCGCATCTCTTACCACTTCCGTAACACTGATGGTAGTTTGTGATCGATTGATCGGGGTTTCTGACGAAAGCCTGATTCCGCTCCAGCCCAAGTCTCTTTCTCTGGGCCCAGCAAAAGCCCTCCACCAGCGCCCGTAAACGTTCCCCCATTCCATTCAAGCTATAACCAATTGGCAAAAACGAGGACTGATTTTTTGGCTTTGGTCCCAACGGGCCTCGTGTAGGAAAATGGTGGCTGATCCTCTGCACGCCCGGTTGCTAACTAGGTCCGCTTTCCCGACGATATTTCGCCGCTACCTGACGATGATGTATCTGTATTCCAACTTTCCACTCTATTTAATCACAGTCGATGGTCAATATCCGTCGTTCCATGGTGAGTCCCTAAGAAAGCGGACTCTGCCTAAATCCTCTTGCGCACAGGCCACTGTTGTTCTAGTGGCGCTAGGAGTGAAGAGCGCTCTCGGGAAACTAAGGAGTGTGCCGCCAAAATGATAAAGAGAAAAGGATGGATTTTTATATACAGAAGCATGGGAAGCCCAGCAAGAGGTCGTTTCCTTATATGTCTTAGGCCCATGTGACCATTTCCGGCTCTTTTTCGATGGTCTCATGCATCATGGGTATCGTATTCACTTGAGTTTTTTAACGTTGCGAGTTGAGAATACTCTTCGGCGCCATGCCCTCAACGGTTTATGTCATACCCCTAAGGTGTTTTCTGTCCTCGCGTATGCACCCTTGTGAGCTGCCATGGCCTGGTATTCCATAGTGATATTGCTGCTTTCATTCCCATAGCGTCCTTCGGTAACTCGGACCTGCATTGAGGGGCCGTAGTTCTCTATCCATTTCCGTGATTATAAAATCTCGTGACGTAATATAACCGGCGATTCACAACTATTGAAGGTTGTCCCGCTCGGCGGAGTTTTGCAGCGTCCCGGAATCAACGACTCGATTGGAGCCCCGCTCTGTCCCTGAGGCAAATGCTTTCGTGCCCGGTCATTAGATCTGGCCCACGAGACGCCCAGAGACTTGTGAGTGCTCTCTTATCTCAGTGGCACTCGCCCAGGTCCCGCTCTTGATGTGGTTCTCCAGTCACAGCGATCACTAGGAACACTCACTCCTGAATCTCCGGCCCATCCGTCCCTTTGGCGTGGTGGGTCTTTGTCCTTCTCAGTCAGCGATGTCTCGTTAGACCTGCCAAACCTGTGCGAGCTGCTGCTGGCTGATGCTGATACCCGTGTGCTCTCGATCGCAGCATTGCAGCTCGGCCCCAAGAGCCTACTTTGGGCACTCTATCCACTTCGTGGCCCATTCGCATATGGCATGGGCTCTGCATTGGATGTGCGTCCGCCACATATTCTCAGCCTGATTTCGACCGCGGCAAGCCCTGAGCTCAAAGCCGGAGGTTTCGCTCGGCTTGTCTGAGATCCGTGTTCAGAGCCGTGCACGGTTCTGTATGAGCTGTTTTTCGATGTTCTGAAATTCCTACCTTTCAGTTCGGCCTGGGCGATATGGGATTTTTTCATAGCGCCTTACCCCGCGGATCTCGGACCGATGCCGCAACAGCAGCGGTGGCTTTGGTGCCCACGCTTTCGTGTTTGCACCCTCCGGTTGAAAGGATCTTTTCGGGTGGAGTCCTCCAGAGGCACGACGGTTCACCCGGGGTCATTCCGCCCGCGTCCTTGCTGGAGATCTCTGCGCCCGATTTCCTAGGGGGGCCTGGCTATTTCTGTAGCGGGCTTGGCCACTCGTAATCGGCCCGTCTGCTGGCTCTGTTGATTCGTAGTCGGACGAGATTAAAAGGCAGACATTCCGTTTTATTGACGCGGAGAATCCGGAAGAGGCACCGATGGTTTTCACAGCGTATTTGCTTATCGTGCGCTGCTTCAAGAATCGTATTGAGATAATGTGGCAACAATCGCGTTTCTCTCGAGGGACATAAGTGTGGTGTGTCATATAAGGCAGGGCGGGTGTACGGAACTAGCCTCTTTTGACGTTCTTCAGGGGGAGTTGATCCGGACATGCAACTCTTGCCGGCATCTGCAGCAGTGTGGTAACTATCACGGCGTAGCGGGATTTGGGTCATATAGTTTCGACACATAGAGAGCGCCGATCTGAAAGCCAAGCGCCATGAAGTGCCGCAGTTCATACTATCTAATCAGTATCGTAATCATATGCCAGCCGGACCTAATGGACCACAACGCGGCGCTCGAATAGCCAATATAAAGGCATGCGAAAATTTCACTGATGGCCTTAACACATATATGACATATATAATCAGTCAGATTGAAGATGAGAGACTGCAATCGTCTGCGTTATTCTCGTTTCTCTGCAATGTCGCTTTAATTTCTCGCTATGCTGTTGCTCAGCTGTACGAGACCTACCGCCGTCTAGGAAGCTCCCGGTGTGGGAATGTAGGTGAGTCTCTCTGTATCTCAATAGGCGACAGCACGACCAGGCCAGTGGAATTTGCTCCGGGAGTCCTGACTCTATAAAAGACACTGTAAGTTCGGACACTCCCCCAATCATCCGAGTCTATCGGGGCCCGGCGAAAATATCGTCGGGAAATGACCAGTCAGAACGGGTTCCACGGCATTTTCCCACGAGGGAAAGCCAAAAAAATTCCAGTCCTATTGTTTTGCCAATTGATATAGCTTGATGGAACAACTGGGGGAAATGACCGAACACTGGCTGACGGAATCAGGCTTTCCTCAAACCCCAGATCATGATTACCAATACCAATAGTGTAGGAGTGTAAGAGATGCGGTCCTGAAATGGGTATCGTGGATACGATTGGTACAAAGGGGAAAGCATGGTGGATAACACTTATCCGTCAGTGGCAGAAACTATGGATGGTTTTTGATGACATCTATGGATTTCATGTAAAGCAGAAAACATGGACTCGAAGCCATCAACAAGTGCTCTGTCAAAATCGCTTGAAGAAATGTCGTGGAGGTATACCGGAATGATGGTTGGGTTTTCAAGTGGAACAGGACCTCCTCTAGAATCGTGAAGATCAAAAAAATCCAGCACACAGTTGGGGAGCTTTGTTTCAGGCTATTTGCAGGAAACTTCTCTGCCATTGCGGCGTTCCAGTCGAAAGCAATGGTTGGACACTCTAAATAATTGAATTGAAACTGCCCCCAAATCTATAATCGCCAAGAGGGGACGGTTTCGATATCGTGGTAGTAGCTACAGACCACTTTAGCTTCCCCTCAATTGAGCGGATGCGAATCGGTTCCAATCGGATCGAACTCACGAGGAATCGCACCAATGGTTCGGGAGATATCTATTATCGCATTTCCACTGCCAATTCGGATTGCTTTCAGCGGATGATTTCTCTGAGTGAGACTGCTGCCCAATGAACTGATCGATCCTTTGCTTGACGCGACGGTTGCAAGCTGAGAACGAACCATCATCAATGCCATGATTCGCCGCCAAACCATGGAAGACATCAATGGAATAAATCCTATGCAATTCGCCACATGAATTGCTTGCGTGGACGTGCTGAGGAAATACACAGGTTAATAAATAGCCATTCGATTTTACTGCCTATCCTGAAGCAGAATTTGGTTCAGCTAAGGCCCAGTTTTTAGAAAGCAGCAAATCACGTAAAAACAATTTTCCAACAAGACACACACAATGAAACATCGATTTCTATCCCTTTCCTTCCTTTCGAACTGACTTGTTGCGGTTGGTCTTACAAGTTGCGAAACGAAAACCGAAAATTCCTACGATCAGCAACGCTCACTTCATCTCAAGCAATCGAATTGGAAGATGAAAGCTTGGCCACATGGAAAACTGTCATTGGAAATATGTTCGATAGTGACACGTCCTTATAAACACCTTTGCATACCATTTATCGGTTTACCCGTTTTGGGGATGCGTATCAGACAAAGCAGATCGCAGTTGGATCCCTATTTGCACAAAGACCCGATCCTGAAATATACAGCTATTAATTCACAAAAAGGCTTTCAAAATGCTATTGAGGATGTGGTAATGTGCTTTTATGATACTGATATTTTGGCCAACAAGAAAATAACGATATAGTCAGAAAAAGAGGCCTATTAATGGTTTACCCATACTGCGAAAAAAGTGGCAGGGGAATGAGGTATTCTGGAGCTGCGGGCAAAAATTCCTGCTCAAAATTAAACAGTCACACATAATGAAGCTGACCAAAATTAGTAGCAGAGTATTATTGATAAGAGCAATCCACTTTTTTGCCTCAAAATTCATTTGCGCACATCGGATGTCGAATCTTATTCTTTCCCCAACGAGCAGCGCAATTGCCGCATTAAAAGACTTTGATGAGAATTGAATGTAATACCTATTGACTGATGATGTCCTGATCGACTGGTGCAGGGCATTGATTCGGGAAAAAGGCAGTTGAACAAGTACACAAACAAGCAAAAGACCCTCGGATTTATTGGATACGGACTGCAGGTGAGATTATCGTTCAATTCCTAAGACAACAACTAGTTGGGAACGACTTTGGAAAGGATTTATGAAGATTCAGAGAAAGCAGTATTGGAGGAAGTAACTCGACCCAATGACCAAAAAATCGACTTGCTATCCACTTCTCAATATGTGACTTTAGAAAAAAGAATCAAATGAGAAAAAAAGCTTATTCAGAAGACAGCTTGACGGCTCAAAACAAAGGATGTCCACTAGCTCGTGAAAATTAAAAACTGGAAATCTATTCAAAGAGTTCTTTTGCTCTTTCAGCGGGCTGTTTGTGGTTTTCTGGCAGGAAAATACAGGAATCTCTATCAGTGTCCAAAAGATTGAAAAGAAACACCCTTTCTCTGGTGTGAAACTTTAAGACTACACAACCATCTTCAGGCATTGGTCTAGTTCTTTTCGACAGAAAAAAAGTGTTCTATGATTCTCTGCCGAAATGATTTTTTCCATGAGCGAACTTGATGGGCATCAGATTTATTTTTTGCTAGGCAGGAATTTGAGAACAGTCATTTTCTCCTCCGATGAACCTACAGCACTAAAAATCCCGGAAATCTAAGGTTCTTAGAAAAAGGAAACGTCGTCAATGCCTTGCTCATAACTATGAGAGAAAGTGAAGGCCTGAGGATTGGGATGAAAATGACAATCAGACAAAAATCTATTTTCGCCGAGATGCGGCGTAAGGTTTTTATTCTGCAGAATTGAATAAAAATCCCATGATTCAAATATGAGATTTCATTATGCACCACCAACAACCCCCAATGATTTACCATGATTTTACTTTGATCAACGAATTGCTTTCAAGGTCTTACTACCTATCCAAAAGACACGAGAAATAGTCTCCCGCAGAATCGCTAAACGGATTGCAGGCCGTTATTCGACTGATACAGGCTTGAATATAAATTGAACTAACATTGAAAACCGGCTGAAAATCAGATCAGACTTCGAGCGCGCAATTCCAAATGAAACGACGAGCCTAAAACAAGAAATTGGTCCTCCTATTCATTCAAGGAGTTCTTTATGTTGTTTTTGGCAATTTCCACTAGATTTTTTGTCGAAAAACAGCGGCGAATCCACTTGGAGAAAGACGCGCTGACTTCTAGCTCAGTCGCTTATGGCAAGACTTGATAAGGATTACCACCGCCTTTACATTTCTGCTTCATGCATTCAACATGAAGGTTGAAATTTTATCTCTAATGGAAATTCTCCAATACTCTCCCAAAAAAACTTGACACTTTGGCAATCTACAGAAGTGACAGCAACTTTCGCGACTTTCCCTTTTCTCCAAGATGACACATTACACAAATAATCTTCTGAACACTCCGATCTTTGAGCAAAGCCTAGTCAAATCAAATTGATGCCTATGGACAACAACCAGGAAAAACCTATTTCGAACGAACTGATTGAAAAAAGCGGAGTGGGACGCTGGTTCCCGTTAAGGTGTTGAAGATTCTCAAATTAAGTGATGGGAATTGCGATCAACAAGTCCATTACTAAGAAAATGTATCTCAAATCCCTGACTAACGAACCTAAATCTCTATTTCATAAATTAAATAGCTCTGTGGTTCGGGACGTGATGGTCGCTCGATACAAGAATATAAACGCAGCTCAGCTTGGAGGAAGAATGATTCAAGCTTGAAACCGATATAAAAGACTCTACTACCTTACATACAAAGAGTGGATGTTTGCGGATTTAATCCAGCACAAGAATCGAGATCAAAAGCGAAAGCAGATACACTCGAAGGCCCGAGTGCCATCTCTTGAGGAAGAGTTAAACCAACAAGATTTACTGCTCGAACACTACACTTTTGGAAGAAGTAGTGGGAAAGATATTGATGGTTGACGGAGTGGTTAGAAGAAATTTATTTGAAACCTTGATCTGACAGAATATGAAATTAAGCTTTCTGAAATGATAAGTTCTAAACAGAACTTCAATTCAAAAATTGAGGACAAACAGTTAAATCTCTGTTCCTTTTCATCAGCTACTATCGATATTCTCCGTTCTGAAAATTGCTATAAAACTTGCGATGAGCTTATATCTGCGATTCTACCAGATGGGCAGAGACGCGATTAATGAGGCGACTCTTGGTTATAGACTCGATTATGGCAGAGACTTTGTTGATTAAGTTAAGAGGGATCAATATGACAAGCAAACTTTTTCGTGAGTCAAAATTAATCCAATCATTTACAAGCCTAAGTTCTTTTATGTCAAAAATCCGTTTTATGAAATGCTCTGTGCACAGGGAAATGAACTTGGAACAGAGTATCCAGATTCCGCAGTACCACCATGTTTGGATCAGATACTGGAATTATACCGGGATAAAAAAGTGGCAGATGCTTGCTGGCACAGGACTAAAATGAAATAATTGATCTCATTCTCGCAAAATCCGCCAAAGCTTCTTCAAGAAAATCGGGCTCGCTGGTACTTGTTCTATGCCATTGGAGAAATTGCTTAGTCATGTTGAATCTTTTGGCACCTCCAAGTAAATCAACTGAATGAGACCGGCAAAATCAGGATCGCTGACAAGCGCATTCTCCAAAAACCTTCGGACCGAACTTATTTTGAACATTAAAATCTTGAACAATTTTCCTACCACGGATGCACATGCCGTAGCTTCCAGCTCCTAAACCTTTTCGGAACGGAACTATCCACAATTTCCTCCACTACTTCTGGATACGCTACTTTTCAATGCCGAAAACAGTGTAACCTTTGAAGTCCAGAAAATGGGTATATCAGAATCTCTTATTTCCGCCTCGAGGTAATTGGGATTACCTTCGAAGACAGTTTAAAATCCGGTTGATTCCTTTGAGCGAAGTAGTCGATGGATTGGAGGAATTTGATGTAGTCAAAACCTAATAATTCAATGACTTGGCCCAACCCATTGATGTAATTAGTTCATTCTTATCGAAATCTAGCAGATGGTGAGTACAAGATTTACTTAAAGGATTATACGAACTTCCGGCATTACCATTGGTTTTTGAGAACAGGTCATAGAAAGATATCATCAGCAATGTGGGATTCCTGGAGGAACTTGATGGGATAATATGAAAAAGCCTTTGTTGTGGATATTTTTCAATGAACTCCCTGCAAATCCATCGCATGAGAAATTATTACCAATACAAAATCTTAACTTTTGATCCTTTCTATAGAAAAAATTCCGCAATCCTCCTCTCCCAAAACCAGGTCACCACGCTATCTAGTTTATGCACTCGGAGAAATCGCCTTAGTCATAGCTACGATCCTCTTTGGCACTCAAGTGAATACCTGGAATTAAACCAGAAAGATAACAAAAAAAGGAAGAAGGCACTTTCTATCAAATTCATATGAGTTTACCGACAACAAAGCCCCATTCGAGAGATTAAACGGCACTCCACATAGCTAAATCCTTGGAAAGTGACGATTGGCATGCTTGAAAACAACCCTTAATCCGTGCTCAATTAAGAATTCGCTTCAAGCATACCATTCCCTTTCGTCCTCGGGTATCCTAACATTTGACCCTCTCTTATAGTAGGCACTCGAGTCTTTGTGGAATTCAGTGTAAGATCTCATCCGGTGTTTGATCTTTCGAAATGCATTGACTGATTGAAAGATTCTACCGGTCGCATTATTTTGGAAGAGAAAAGAAAAATGAGGAAGTCTCATACAGCACATTGATTCCCTTGCAACTGGAAATTTTAAGCTCCCTATAATGAAGAAGGCGTTTTGAATGCAGTCCTTCGAGTTTGATCAAAACAACCTGAATAAATACTTGAATCTATATTGCCAAGAAAGAAACGCAATTCTTTCCAACTATCTTATTTGGATTTGTGGAAACAAGACCTAGCCGGGAAAGTACACAGTCGAAGTCTGAGACAAGTGTAAGCACAATGATTTAATCAGCAACGAACGAAACAAAACAAATGATCCCCCCCCTCTTCCGAAAAATCCGCCCAAAAACTCCTCCGCCCGATAATCCAAGTCACCCCTATCATACGGCTGCTGATGGTGAGAAATGTTTTAGTCGTGGTCGGGTCATCCGCCCGGGCATGATGCCCTTGCAAAATCAATACTGGGATCAAGAATCTTCAGAATCTAACAACAAGAACAGCAGCTCTTGCACCAGCTTCATATCGAATACTCAGCAATCTTGAACAGCCTGAAATGATAAGATTTTTATTCAGAACATGGAAGGCTTCAATCCTGCTTACACTCCTTTCCCTTATCGGAAACAAATTGCCCCTATTTGGTAATGTAGATAAAGCTTAATTTTACTTTCAGAATGAACCACGACCTACCTTCAACCCATGCTAGTAACGAATGGATCAGCAGCTCTCGGGAAATTTGTACCTAGATTTAAGAATGAGAATTGCGAAAGAACTGGCTTCGTTCGAGGCTACTTTGGTGACTTAACTGAAGGAGATGGTAATTTTTAATCTCACCCAGAAAATCTTGAATCCAACCATTTTTAGTGGAAATTACCAAATGGGGAAAGGAAATTAGGCGTCTTCTCAGGACGAAGACTTATGGAATATTTATTCACTTGGGGATGTGAATAAAAAAATTACCTTTGTCAGACATTATTTGAATCTGCGACTACAAAACCGTTATTGGGGCATCCAACTAAGAGATTATATCGGAATCTGTATTAACTAATCACGATCTATCACCAATTCAGCATCTGAAGATGTGAAAAGAGAAGGATTGAGTTAATTCTATCCTAATTCAAATCTGAAACAACCCAGTAAGATATCTCAATTTTCCGACAAAATCCGCCCAGAAAACTTCTGCAGCAAAATTCAATTCATCCGCTATCTAAATCTATGGTATTGGCGAGATTTTTTTAGGTGACGATAGGACATCTTGAGTAGCCCTTGCAACGTTGAATAAATCGCCAATGAATCTCGCAAAGGTAGACTCCGAGCTGCTGTTTTGAACAAACCTCGTTCAGGATTTAAGCCAGATTCCGTCTCTTTCA
>Ga0163217_1036663_pt1 | contig 10391 bp, 8 predicted proteins | sample SynspAceP_FD_185933 | JGI IMG/M metagenome (GOLD analysis project Ga0163217, IMG submission 185933) | Saline lake microbial communities from Ace Lake in Antarctica - Synechococcus sp. Ace-P (PacBio error correction) | ecosystem: Environmental > Aquatic > Non-marine Saline and Alkaline > Saline ... | reverse complement strand
TCGGCGCATTGCCGCCTCTTTATACGTTTGGCACATTCGACTGAAGATGCGGCCCATGCAGCTGAAGTTCGCGACAAGTTTGGCAAGCAGCAAGCATTCATTGTTCCATGCTTATTTGTGGCGGGTGTCACGTTTCTCGTTGGTATATTCTGGGCGGTTCCGAAAAACTGTTTGAACCAATATTATGGGATTTCGTGCTTCTTGTCAAGCTGGGCATTGTCTCGATTATTTGTGTTCGCCCGCGCTGAACCAAACTTCAAATTCGTTTCGATCTCGCACAATCAGCGCCAGGCGCTTGCCCTTTCGCTTTCGGCGTTCATTGCGATGGGAAGGTTTGTGTTCATTGTTGGTTTTTGCCATCACCCGCCATCCTCACAACCTCATTTACAGTCCCCGCATTTATTCGACGATTTATGATTTCCCGCCGTAACGTTTTGATCGGAATTGTAGGCGGCCGCAGCCCGGACGAAGTTGCCACAGATGGAGCGGAACTCCCCGATCTTGGACCTATTATGGGCTAGCGGCTGGAATGAATACCAATTATTGACTGAAGTTGATGCGGCAGGCTGTGATTTTTAAAAGCCTTCTAAACACGAAATGCCACTTGCAAAAAGGAAAATTTGCGACATATCATGTGTATTGAGACATTAAAAAAATTGAACATAGGTTTTTGGGCAATTTGCACAGCTATTTGCTGTGGGTCTTCATATTGCTGTTGCCTTTTTCTTCAGGCATTTCGCCAATTCCAGTAAATGACTTTCATTTGATACCAGATGGCATCTTTCAGCATACCGATGGCGGGGGTCATTCAGTGCGATTGTGAAAACTTTGTCTGCAAACGAGCAACGCCAATAATTTCTTGTTCACTGTCAAAATTGTGTGATGGAAATATGTGCTTCAGCAATCATGCGAATGGTTGGTCGCTTGTCACAGATAGATAAACCTTAACAAATGAAGATATCGACCATCGTGGTCTATGATATCATCAGCTCTGTCGTAAGTTGTGATCGAAAGTAACGTTCTCACCCGTGTCCATGTTAAGTGTTCCCATATTGCATCTGCAGCGCGGAGATCGCCTGCTACGATTTTATTCGTAACAGAAACGACCAGAGGATAGACTCTTAGGCAGAGGGAAGATTAATACAATGCATCAGGTCGAAATCAGAGATCTATAGCGCGCTCGATCGAGATATGGATTGGGACATGGCCTAGCCACAGGAGTTAGGCCCGCATGTGCTCATTAGCCGCTGAATATTTGTATAAAAGGTCTAGCTCTCGGTGTTCGGCGGAAACGGAATAGAACACTGCGGCAACTCTCGGTTATCGGCTCCGACTAAGGGGTCCTCTATTGGGCTTCTGCTTCTACTAGACCTCCCCACAATAATCAAGGACACGACAGCCCTCGGAAATCGCGCTCGGAAAGAGAATCATACCAATACAGTCTGGATTTACATGAGTGGAGCAGGATAGCTCGCGTTTTGTAATCATTCGAAATAAGCTGCACGCTCTTCACGTGCAGCTCGGATCGCCAATATGCCATTGGTTGTTGTCTGACACTAGGCTTCATTGCCTCATGGTTTCCAGACAGGTTCCTCATCTATGATAGAAATATGAGGATCTGTTGTGCGTTTTGTTAAGCTTTATGATGAGCCAAAGTGACCGCAGGAACAGTATCGCATCGGGATTACCCGATTACGGTTGGATCGAAACGCATTGACGTGCGTTCGGTTTGGGGGAAAGGGTGAAACGAGGATTGCTTTCAATCAGGTGATCGTCTATTCTACAAATTGTTCTCGGCAGCGAGTTCCGGGCCACTGCGACGAGCTCCTTTGAATTTTTAATATAAATATTAGTAAATCAAGGACAAGGAAAACACAGACGCGCAACTAGAGTCGCGCCTCGGCGCCGAATCGAAACTCAATCGCGCGCAGTCACGGTCCGCCTTCACGAGCGGCAGAGAATTCGATTGATAGTATGGCCTATAGCATACCGTCTTGACCAGAAGAGGACACAGACTTTCATTTCATGACTATGAACTAGTAATAATACGCGTCGCGCGCGCGAGACGGGTGCGCGCTAGTGTGAGATTGCACCTAATGTGAGCACGACGCACAACTCACCAGGCGAGGACACGAATTATGCAAAAGGGAAGAGGCGGTGCTCATTGCGAGCGACCGAACCAACATAAAAGCACTGATAACTTCACTAGACCACGAAAGCAAATTGTTCTCTACGCGCGGGGTGTGTGGCTGGGTAGTCGTCGATGGGTGCTGATTCAGTGTTAGCGTTCTGATTGTATAGAGGGTTGCTCCGATTCAGCGACGCATCATGATTTCATGACACAGGCCTAATCACAGCGCTGCTCGTTTTTTGAATGCTACTGTATATGCCGGGCACCAGATTCCTCTAACGGTCTCTTTGAGGCTTGGTAACACATACGTGGGAATTATTCTTACTATATGCTGCATCGCTTGACGCCATCGACAGCGACGCTGCCTAGTCAGATTGCCGATTTGTGATACGAACGCAGACGTTGATCTTGTAAACGTCCTAAAGACATGTTTGCGGTTAAGTGTTAGCCTTGATCCCCGCAAGAAACAACGCAGCGCGATTAATGCAGTACCCTCTAGACTCATACGGTACATACCAGACACGGAACGTAGCAGGCAAGTCCGTGTCCATCATCAAAGACCAGTGCTTGAGGCATTCGTTCACAACCCCGCTTGAGTCTCACGCACAGTGGGCTGTGCAGAGAGACACGCTCAATGCTCGTGAAGCTCGAGATAAGCGCGGCCCGACGCGAATTCCGACAAGAAATTGTCTTCAAGGAACGTGAATGTGGATTGTAGCAGACGTCGAGTGCGCGGCGCCGCAAGTTTCTTGAGTCGATAGCTCTGACGAGTTCGCTTTCTGAGGGACTGCATTGCGGGCATCGCGCAGCCAAAAGATGTCTAAAGGCACGCCCATCGAGACGCATGGTGATATTAGGTTGTGCAATAAGCATTAACGTGAGACCGCGGGAGCTGAGACCGAAATACAACGACATCTGACATGCTTGAGCTTCTACCCTTCGTTTCTCGCGCATTGATCCACGTTGTCCAGTGCAGACAGTGATCTTTCGCGCCGTATTGTGCCTGCTCGATTTATGAATAGACTCGCTACCGATATGACTCTAATATTCTGAGCATGGCGGTCGCTCTTTCCCGTGCAAGCCTCTCTCGCAAACTAATTGGAGCGATGAGCCTCTCGAATCCGTCGACTGAGTCGATCTTTGCGTTAGACTTGTGTACCCGCATCGACGGCGTTGTCGCCCCACCACTGTCATGACAGGGTATCGCAGCTCTAATGCGCTCTCGCTTGTGTGAGCACTAAGTCTTGATATTTCTCGAGGAACCTCTCGAGTCGTTTAGGAACGCGGTGACGCAGAATTGCGAAGGTTCGTCCGCCCTAGAGCTCGTGTCCTTTGAGTCCGCCGATCAGCAAAATGGACAATATTTATGACAAGTTGCTTAGTACGTCCCGATGAATCAGTCGACACTCGCATCAGCCAGTTAGAGTTGATCTGCTCAAAAGACGGAATGGACACCGTTGGCAACTTTACTCATATGTGGCAGTTAGCGACGGATCAATCAGAGGGAGGTTCTCGCATCCGAGTGACAATGTCTCGCCCATCGAATCTGCAGAGCAATAAGTTACTGGAACGCCGATCGCTCGCGCTCAATCATGCATGTAATGTCACCCACGAGTTTTTGTATGTCCGTAGCAGCGCTCACGATCAGTTCTGCGAGTCAGGCTGCAACGCTCTAGAATGAGCATCATGCGATCTCCCTGAGTCCAATGGCTGCATAATCGGAAATAAGACCTGGCATGACGATTGGATTCAAAATATGACCCACATTGGATGCCCAACCAATTGGTCTCTTAGGTGACATAGAACATAGACTTCCTCACAATTTGAACGAACCCAGATCGCGGCCTCATATCTTGTTGGGCAGGAACGAAAGCACTCGGTCCGCGCAAAGCTCTAATGGAGCCGCCGTATTCGGGCGAACACCATCGAACACAAATGGACTTATGAGAGGCGTGCGCTGCTACCGCGATATGGAATAGTCGCGACGACACTGGAGTCTTCACATGAACACGCACTATATGTTGGATGCTGTTCGTTGCTCATGATCGCTCATAGATGAGAGTATCTTATCAAGTTCGCATATACATAGACGGATATTTTGGATGACATATTACCATACAGCGGAAGTCATGCTGTCTTGGTTTATCTCTGAGAAAACGCTGAATTCGTCATTCGCTGCACATTTGTGTGTGTTGTTCGTGGACAGAGAAAATGGCAGTCGGTTGGCGACACATAATGAGTCGAAGCAACTACAACTGCCATGTACGCCCTGATATCATATCCGCACTATGCACACCGGTTCATTCGTTCTTGCATTGGCGATTACGCTGGTGGATATTCCCGGCTGGTTGACAGCTATGGGGCCATTGACAACACACCTTGTTTTGATGCGATTCACCTCGATCTTCTCGGAGTTCAAGTCATCTTCATCAAGGACCCATTTCATATCACATTGGAACAGCCGAGACCCAAGTGGTGGGAAAGATCATGATTTCCTACACAATTCGCAAGACAGCCCTATGTGCTTTCGGTTCACTGGAGGCCACGGATTGTTCGCGGATTTTTCATTCTTCGGTGGACAGCTAATGTCTATGTCGTTTTTGAAGATGGAACGATCTTTATTGGGCTCGAACGCGTGTGACTGGGAATATCTTTAGCCAGATTTGCTTCCAGATTGCCCGATGCGCGTAACACCGGAACTTGGTCTGATGCAACGGGGGTGGGTTTCTCGATATTACAATATGTTTTGATCGACCAGAACAGGCGGGCACGACCTTTCGCATTGCGCACCCTTCAAGGGACTGGTTCCTGAAAGAATGCAAGAACAAATCGAAGGTTGATCTGAAGTTGCGACCATCGGTGGTTATGGTCAAGGCAATATTCAGTGTCGTTGATCCCAATAAGGTTGCGGGCTTATGGCCTTGACTCTCGGAAAAGATCAGAGCTTCAATTCAAGGCGCAAATCGCGAGACTGGCGGAAGCGTCATTGAAATGGGTGAAGCGGAATATATGGTCGTCAACCGAGAGAAATCGGACATTCGCCAGCGCTCCATTGATGGTCAATGGCGCGCGGCGCGTGCGATCACCACTTGGCGATGGTTGGCAGACATTAGAACTTGGGGCCAGAAATGCGTCGCGGGGTTGGTTGAATTTAATGCGAAGGAGATGCTGTTTGGTGGTGTTTCGTGATCATTGCCGGTGGGCGGAAACGCTCTAACGACCAATCAAAAGCGGTCGAACAGAAAATTGAAAAAACACTTAAATCAGTTTTACCAGGAAGCGTTGAGATTTTTAACGACGTTATAATCGAGCGGCGTTATCGAAAGAGCATCGAGGAACCTTCAAAAAAAACTGACCGTAAGAATTTCTTTTGTTTGTGTTTGGTTGCCGCCGGCTTTCCTTTTTTTGCATATTCGTTTCCTCCCTGGTGATTGTATTGTTCACTGCATTAGGTCTTCCGCCGCGTTCATTGTTGATGAAGTTTCAAGGTGTGAATGCCAACATTAATGTCTTTGGGGGGGATTGCGATTGCGATTGGCGCGAATGGTTGATGCGCCCGGCAATTGTAATTGATTGAAGCCAATGCACCCGTTCGGCTTGAGAAAGAGGAAACTTACAAATGAAACCGATGGAGAATAGTTAGCAGAATGCGCGAGGTGAAAGTAGGCCAGCGCTATTTTTACTCACTAGCCATTAATCACTTGTTCTCGTTTTGCCGGTCTTTGTATAATGGAGGAGTCAGGAAGGGCGGTTATTCAAAGCCGCTGGCCTTTACAAAAAAACCTATTGCAATGGCGGCTGCAGCCATTCTTCTCGATCCACGCTTGTGCCTGTTTTGATGGGGATATTTCGTGCGTTGGTAAAAATTCTTCCTGAACACAAAAACCCATTGGAATAAGAGCGGTCATAAGTGCCTATCGGGCCGTTTTTTGGATTGCCGCTGTCGCCTGGCTTTGGGCGACTACACCTTGGCCTGCCTGGTAGTTGCCTCAATTGGCATGGCCACTTCGGCGCCTTGGCACCGGAATTCATGCCTGAACTCAACGAAGGTTGATTTTTCTGTATTAGCCAACTCTCTATCCGGGTGTTTCCATTTGGAAAGGCACGCAGAGGGTTGCAGCAATCCAGACAGACTCATCGCGAAACCATCCCTGAAGTCAAAACCGTGCATGGAAAGTTGGGGCGGGCGATCACCGCTACTGATCAGCACCACTCACCGATGATCGAAACCACTTATTCAGTTGCATTCCTGAATCAGATGGCGCCGGAATGACCAATGAACAGAATTCGCAGTGAGTTGGGACAGGGTAGTTGCAAATTTCCTGGAGTCACAAATGTGTGGATCCAGCCTATCAAGAAACCGCATCGATATTGCTCGCGGACAGGCATCAAAGCCAGTTGGGGGTAAAAATAATCAGGCAGCAGATCTCTTCTGTATCGAAGGCAAATCGGTATTCGAAGTTTGGAAAAGGCCGTTCGCAGATTGAAGGGTACGGCCTCTGCCTATGCCGAAGCGTTTCCCATCGGTGGCCGATTTATAGAGATAAATCGTGCAATCGACTCAAGCTGCCGCAAGATACAACATTGAGTGTACGCGAAATCAGGATGTCGTACAAACCGCCATGGCGGAAATGACGCGTTTCTGAGGAGTGTTGAAGGCTTGGAGCGTTTTCCAATTAACCTCAGGTATCCCGCAGGAAGGAGAGATTAGCCCGGAGCGCTCCGGAGACCTACCTTCGTTACGCCATCAGGCGCGCCACATCCCCTTGTCTGCAATTGCCAACCATCGGGCATCGTGACGGACCAAGGTATGATCCGATCCGAAAACGCTCGCCGCCACTGGTTACGTATTTATTGACATTACCGGACGCCGGACCTTGGCGGATTATGTAAACGAAAGCCTCGATTAAAGTGCCAGTGAAGTAACCTGGCCGCCAGGCTACTCGATCACCATGGTCCCGGCCAATATGGAGTACATTCAGCGGATTGCAGGGAACGGCTTAAACTTGTGTTGCACCGGCAACGCTGCTTGATCATATTTGATTGCTCTTTTTGCGCCTTTAGCAGAGTGACGGAAGTCGCGATATCTTGCTGCCTTGCCAGTAGCGTTGGCTGGTGGGGTTGGTTCATTTGGTATTTGAGTTGTTGATATCTCTGTTGGGCCGTTTCTGTCGGTTCATTGCATGGCCGGTGTTGCCAGTTGAGACCGCTATTGTCATTGCTCCTCTTCTCAATCTGGCTTGGACCAAACGGCGCAAAATTGCTCTTGAGGAGCGACTGCTCTTACGGGACGAATGGACGGTTTGAAGGAGGCGGTATTGTGAAGGCGCGCTGTCTACGCGTTAGGACCCAAATCATGACGGTTGCCTACGATTCTTCGCCAGGCTTGATTCAATCATGTATGGGACCCGGGACGCGAGCTCTGAAATCATGCAGCGAATCGCAGGCTCCCATGGTCGGCGGTAGGCGACAGCCAACCGTGCTACTTGTTTTGCATTCCGGGGCAATCTTTCGTAATTTGGAAGCGATTGGCGTTGCCCGGGTAAATTCGCGAAACTCATCAGCCTTACCGCTCCAAATCCGGGTCCGGAACTCTTGCCTACCCACTGCAAACCCCCGGCGAAATAAAAACGGCCAGTTTTAAACGAAAAGGAATAAGTAGTTGAAATTAAAGCCATTATAAGCCATCGCCGTCTTCGGCACATTTGGTCTAACGACGGGCCATTTGTTTGTCGCACAGACAGCTCACAAAATATGGACCATTCTCAATGAACATGAGCGCCGACGCAATTGAGGGTGCTGTTCACGCCAAAAGCTGTTGAACTCACTTGGCGAGAGGGAACAGTGAAATGTTCTTCATGACCCAATCCCGGGAAATGGGTGGCCAGCCATGAACAATGGATATGGCTTGTCGCCCAGAGATGGCCGAGATGATGGGAACCGTTTAATCCTGGTGATAGCGTGACGTATGATGCTTGTTGAAGGGGTGAAGACGGTATGGTACGCCGTCAAGCTCTGACGCCCGCAGATTAATTTTTTGACCTAGATGGCGGGTATTTGGCCCGCCATTTTGCTACACGAGAAAGAAACAATAAAGAACCTGAATCACGGCGGTTCTGCCTATTAATCTACTGGTAAGCGGTAAACACACGAGGACTTCAAGCAGCCATTACTGAAAATTGTCATGCTGCGAGGAAAAAACTCATTACCGCATGATTCCGCATTATTGGCCAGGACCAATAATCGATAACTGACAGTCAGATGTTTCCGCCCGTTCTGCGAAACCATTGACAACTATCTTGATCAAGATAGTTTGATTAAGGCAAATTGCCTTAAAGCTATGAAAAGCCTTGGAGAAAAGTTGTAATATATTTCCTATGCGTAGTTTTGTTGCTGCCATTTGATGGTGTTGGCTTTGACTATGGCTTCATTGCCGTGCAGGGCTACCTCTGCGGACCATTCTGGGACGAAGTATGTAACTGCTGCTGTCAGGACAAAGCCCCCCGAAGACAATTGCCGCCGAAGGCAAAATTTGGCCGGGATTGTTGCGATATGCCGGTGAGTTCCTTGCTCATGTTAATGTTCATTGGCTCCATCGACTGGCCTGTATTAGCTTTTTCTGCAGACATTCAGCCTGCTGCGCACAGCCGGTTCGGTTTTCCAGCGCCATTACACGATAACCGCATAGTTGAATACCCCGCTTGCAACCCCTTTTAGACCCAATTTTTAGCTAAATCAAAAATAGCTGACGCCTGAAATGGACGTCTGGTACTGATTGTATAGAAATATAGGTTATATCATGCTTACAAAAGCGCAGTTTCGTGCTTGGCCTCGGGGCCATTGGCATTTTGCGCCCATCGGCACCGGCGATGGCGCATAACAAATTTAAGGCTACTTGAAAAAATATTTTTCCAAACCGCAAACGGTTGCTTTTCTGGCTATTCGCCGGGAACCCATTATTGCGATCCGCGTGCCTCATTTTTTGTAATCTGCAACTGGATGACGGCAAAGCTCCGCAGATATGGCTGTCGGTGTTTGGCAGAGCAGGCTTGGGCTTTTCGTGGGTACCGAAACCATTGCGCAGAAAAAGCTAAATGGCCAAGCTGGACTCTTCCGACATTCCAACATTTGGATCCGTCGAGAACCAAAAAAAAATACGCCAAAATTCGCTGGAGGCGTTTTCCCGGTGGGCCAGGAAATCCCGGCTGGGCGCTCGTGCGCTTTACCTCTATCGCGAGAATAAGACCACGGTGATACCGGATTCAACGGACAAAACGGGAACCCTCTTCAAATTGGAAGGTCCGTTTCAAAATGGATGCATTCGGCATGATTTAACGCGCATGGTGAAGATGCTTTATGAACGCGTACCGGTGGGCGCAAAGGTGGTGGTGCTATGATCGAGAAAAAACCCATGCAGAAACTGACGCTTGACCAAACCAATACCAGCGGGTGTTCCCGCGATTCAAGGAAACCCATAAAAAGTAAAAGAAGAAAGAAGCGATCCGGCGTCATGAATATGTTCCATGATGGCCTTGTTTGCGTACCAATGGTTATTGGCGGTGCGCTGCATATCTTTGCCTTTCCCGCCGATCAATCATTTGGCGCACGTTTTCTTGCCGTTGGCTCCCCATTGCGGCTGACCTACGCATGACATATGGTAACAATTGCAATATACATGGGGCCAAAGCCTGCCATTGAAAAAATTCTCCAGGAAAAGAAGAGCAAATGGGGAATATTCCCTCAAACAATTTGCGTATCTGTCGGCTTTGGAGTTATCTTTTTGCTTTTATCGGGAGGCTTCCATTCTCCATGGGCAATCTTGCGGGTCCACGATGATAAAGACAATCGTTGTTTTTCAAAAAAACAACCCGTGGTGATGGTTGCTTTTGCCCAAGGTCTGGGGCAAAGCCATGGGGAAAAAAACAGCAAAGGGATATACTTCCGCTAGAGACTTCAACCGATCTTCGGGGGACGATTCTGTCCAGCATTTTTTTTAAAAAAAAAACACGGGGCCGGTGTCAGCAAAGGGGATCTTGGGGAAAGCTTGGGTCAACAACGGGCAAGTCATTGGCGGGAGGGAACCGCCCACCTATGTTGCTGGAAGGGGGGCCACCAAATTTCCCGCTGGGCCGGGGGGCGGGTTGAAAAAAAAAAAAAACTTCCGATCCGAACCAAACAAGCCATCAGAGGGGCATTTTTTCCAAAACAACCCGAGGGAATGGGGGGGGCCTTATATATAATTTAGATCTTTTCTTCCTTC
>Ga0163217_1004221_pt1 | contig 10391 bp, 12 predicted proteins | sample SynspAceP_FD_185933 | JGI IMG/M metagenome (GOLD analysis project Ga0163217, IMG submission 185933) | Saline lake microbial communities from Ace Lake in Antarctica - Synechococcus sp. Ace-P (PacBio error correction) | ecosystem: Environmental > Aquatic > Non-marine Saline and Alkaline > Saline ... | reverse complement strand
TGCAAGACCTCGGGCCACTACCGCCTCCCGCTGTGGACTCCTGGAGCCCGGCGGCTGGCGCCAGGCCCTCTGGCTCCTGGTCGGGGCAACCGCTGCTGGCCTCCGATCTGCCGGGCACGCCCTGGCCGCCAATGGCTGGCTTGCGGCTGTTCGGGCGCAGATCGGGCGTGGTGGCCGGGATCAAACCCAGGCTTGCGGGTGAAATGTCCCCTGGCGCCTGGTGGTGGAGCGACCCCACTGCTGGCTGGGGAGCGGTGTGGATCGACAACCTTGGCATGCTGGTAACCCTCGGCGATCGGGTTCTGCGTTTCCCAGGGTGCCTATCTCTTGCACTTCGGTTGCAACCATCGATGTTCGTTCGCCCGGTTCGATACTGAAGTGGCGTCGATTCCAGTCCGACAGCGGACGCCGGATCGGCAGGCCCAGCCGTGCTGGCACCTGGCACCAGGTGGGGCTGCCAGCGTGGTGGCGTTGGCTGCGGTTGGCCTCCGGCTGATCGAAAGCCGGGCGTGATCGTGCAGGGCACCCGGGCGCGGTGGGTGGGACGTCCGCTGAAGGAGCTGCTTATTGCTCCGGCAGCGAATGGATTCCTTTGCACCTGCCTTCCCCCGGGAAAGGGGCCGGTTCGATTCCCATGGCATCTCTCCCGCACCGACGGGATTGCTCCAGGGGTTGCGATAGCTCCGTTGGCCAGCTGGTGAGGCTCTGCAGCAGCGAAAGGTCGCCGCCCGGAGTGGATTCCAGTTGCGGCCAAATTGGCCCGTACTGGGCGATCGTCGCCTGGCCCTCAGTGCGCAGCCTGCGGCCGGATCTGCTCATTGTTCATGCGGCTCTGGCAATCCCCACCCGCGATTAGCGCGGTCTGCTGGAGGCAGGAGCTGCCCGTGCTGATCGCTTCCCCACGGCATGCTCGAGTGCCTGGGCCTGGCCCGCATCGCTGGAAGGAAATCGCCGCTTTTGGCCATCTCTGGAAACAGCAGACCTTGAAGGCCAGGGGCCCGGTGCCTGCATGCGCTCAGCCACTCGGAGGGCCCGCTCGATCCTGGGCCCTCGGCTTTCGCGGGCCGATCGCCATCCTTCCCCAAATGGCACGCCCAAGCATTGATCGCTTCCCCAGCCGCGTCCACCGCCGCCCTTAGCGAGGCGCGTGCTGGGTCGGGAGGCGGAGGTGCTGCTGTTTTCTGGCGGCCGCCTGCACGCCGAAGAAAGGTGTGGCCCCGTTGCTGGAAGCCTGGAGCCCGTCTTGGCCGGAGCGCGCCGGAAAGGTTGGGTGCTGGCGGTGGTAGGGACCGGAAGAGCCGCTGCATCGCCTCAGCGGATGGCATCGGCGGATTCTCGATCGGCTGCCCTCAACCTTAGGGGCCCGTTTTGCTGCGAGAAGGAGGGTTTGTCTTGGCGGCAGCTTTCAGCCTTCGTGTGCCGTCGCTGAGCCGAGGGGACTGCCAGTTAGCGGCGCTTGAGGCGATGAGCTGGCATTGCCTTGCTCTGCTCAGCCCGGCCTGCAATCTGACTGAGGGCCTACGCCGCCGGAGCGGCGCTTGAAGGGTGTTAAAGCCACAGCACGATCTCGAGCGGGGTCTGCCGCGAACTGCTTGAATCTTCCCGACGCGGAGCTCGCGGCGATGGGTGGCACGCGGCCAGGCGTTTGTGGCGAGCGCAGTTACAGGCTGGCCTCGGGTCGCGGGCCATGGCTGCCAGCTGTATGGCTGGTATGCGCGGAGAGGCGCCATTTGCCCTGGGTTCGTGGAGCGCCAAAGTTGACCCCTGAAGCACTAGCGGCAGGCGGTGTCTGCTGGATTCGATCGTTGTAAGAGCGTGTGCCAGGGAGTGCCGGCGCATAACGGTCGTGCAGGGCATTGCGCAGCACCCGCGCAGGGTTTCCGTCGCTGGCATGGGCCAGCAACCGCTGGGCCAGTTCTTGGCTGTTCTATTGCCACCGATTGGCCGGATCCAGGGCAATTTTCCCGCGCATCAGGCTGCGGGAATCGCTCACTCAAGCTGCCGGGATGACAACGCAGAACCCGCCAGCAGTTGATCAAACAAGCTGCGGGTTTGTGGTAACTGAACAGAAATTCGCTCAGTTCATATTCGAAAGCCACCTTCAAGATTCACGTTGAAGCCACCAAAACGCTGCCAGATCGCCTTGGAGAACATACAGGCTCGCCGGTGAAGATGTTGGCCGCCGCGCTGAGAATGATCCAGATCGTCTCCAGGTGTAGGTGTGCGGCGACCCGGCCCATGACTTATCGAGCAGGGCGCCCTGTTGCCCGGATTCACGCGCGGCCTGATGCTGAAGCCATAGCGCGCGCTGCGAGGTTGATGGCCCTGGCGTTGACATTCGATCGGCATTTGAGCCAGCCAAGGATGGTTCCCCTCGCCAATTCGCAAAGGCTTTGTTCAAGGGCGTCGGCGACCCCTGATCCGCTCTGGCTGCTGATCCGCAGGCGGCATCCTCAAAGCGTGCGACAAGCTGCAGGTGTTTGTCGGACGAACCGCCATCGATCCACGATCAGTTCGGAGTGGCGCGTCCTGGCGGACCGAGCACCGAGGTGATCGCCTCCTCAATCGTGCTTCCGCATTTCAGGCAGGGCATCACGCATCGAGCTGAACGCCTTGGTTGCCTCATGCGTGGAGCCGGTCTGCGCGCAAGCCAGCATGCTGAACGAACAGAGCAGGCTGAAAGCAGATGGGTTGAGCCCACCCTGCTGACCTAATTGTTCCCACGCTGGATTCCTACCGGTTGTTGCGCGGCTGCTCGATCGCTGCCGCCAGACGTTCAACGGGCTGGAGTCCGTGCTGTTATCGACGGGCCGAGGGTGCCAAGGCATCGCGCCTGTTCTCGAATCAGCTTTGCATCAGGATGCCCGCTTTCCGCTGGCAAGCCGCAGATCCAGCGAAGCCTGGGACTTCGCCGGCCATGAACCAGGGCTTCGCGCCGCCGCCCGCATGACTGGCTGGCTGCTTCTGGGGGGCTCCATGACTGGGCACCAGCACTGGATGTGTTGGAGCGAGCCCATGGCAGCAATAGAAGATCTGACTGCACAGGCTTTGCCACCGCCTGATCTGCTTCGTGCAGGGGCCGCTTGTGAAGGCTCTCGCCCAGGCCGTGCCACCGCTTTTCGCTGGCGCGGAAATCCTACCGGCTTCCCTGTTTCTTGGGTCGACGCCCCCCCACCAGGCCACCCTGATCGGGCCAGGCGCCCGTTCCCGCCTGTCCCGTTACGCCCCAGGCTTTCGCCTTCCCGCAACCTCGACTACTTCTTGCAGCTCTGCCGCGGATCCGCAACTGCGGGTGGCAGACGCTTGATCTTGAACTCGTTCCCACCATGGCGCTGGGAGGCGTCAGCGGCGTTCCAGCCCACCGCAGGGCCGCCTCCAAGAGGTGCGTTCGGCGCCTACCAGCGCGCCTGTTGTTGCTGCTGGGCCCTTTCCCCTACTTGTTGCTTTACGCCAGGAGGTTCTCAGTTGCGCTGCGGAAACCACCTGCCCTGGTGGCGACTAGGCCTGCTCGTAGGGCGAGCCATGCGTGTGCCTAGGCTGCCGCACTGTGCAAGTGTGCGGCTGCCCATACGCTTCTGGGCCCGCGGTGTCCGGCGTGCCGCGGCGATCAGGTGGGTGCTCTCCGAGATCGATGCTGCATGCCACTATCAAGCAGGCCCTTGCGATCTTGAGCGACGGCCGAGCGTAGGAAATCCGGACCGCAGCGCGCAAATAAACTGTTTGTCCGATAGGCAATATATCTCTGCTACCTAGCGAGCGGAAATCGTCTGCCGGCGAGAGACAGATCGCGCGGTGGCTTTGCGTCCAATCCACCGGGCGCACCACCTGTCGACCGACCACCGCTTGCGGCCCTGGACAACGGGTGCACCGTCAACCACCGGTCCTCACCCTGACTTGTGCGTCACGTCTGATATCGCGCACATGTGATAGTGTGTGCGGCGAGCTCACCTGCCTGGCCCGCACTGGATCCGCAGCCAAAGCGGGGCAGCCTGCCGCTGGCCAGGTCACCCTGGTGACCCCGATCAGCCCCGATCTCCCCCAGGGCCCAGACCATCGCTGAAATCGTGCCGGCGCCAAAAGGAATCCCGCCATGTTTTCCCAGTCGTGGAGGGTCTTGGGTGTGTCGCTAGCACCACTCGGAAAGCCCTGTACCGACAACCTGCCGCGGGAAATCCGGCACCCGGCCCTCGGCGGGCGCCCTGCTCGGCGCAACCAACTCCCTGCTCTCGCGCCAAGTATACTCGATGCGCGGTCGGAACTATCCAAGGCACGTGGCGCCGGCCCCAAGAAGTGCGAGGCTCCTCAAGGCACGTTTCAGTATCCCTTGCATGCGTGCGACGCCCAGATCGCCGTGAGCCTCTCTATGTATGCGAAAGTTTGTGAACGAATCGTAGAATACCAGATCCGGGGACCGGCGAGTACACCTGTAGTTGTACGGATGATGGTGCTTTACGCATACCGCATACTAGCTACAATGGCACGATGTCACCGGCTGAAGCGAGGCGCATGTTGTAGATAACGTTGCATGAAGCTCGTGTGATGACAGAACCCTCTCACTGTGCTCGCGTACTGACCTCGATGGCGCGCCGATGCAGAGCGAGTCTATTGTGTATTACAACCCAAGTGGTCGGTTCGCAGGTCTGTGAGACACACGCGCGCTAAGTATGATATCCCGCTGGGCCCGGGTTAAGGTGACGCAGTATCCAGCCCATGGGCGGTATCTGCGCTCGTGTCCCGAACCGCGTTGTGCTCTCGAGAGGCTCTCGCCTATAAACGCTGAACTCGCCGGGCGGCAACGGTCCAGTTGCTGGACTCCCTTCTCTTCCTGAGCGAACGCAGACGTGCCAGCGACCTGTACGTGAAAGCTCGCTATCCCTCATACCCCTGCTTGATAGCATTTCCTTCACATAATGGGCTCTCTGTATGACCGCAATTCTGCCCATGATCTCTCCGGATGGTTCGCGCTGTTGTTGTCTCCTCTCTGCGAGACACGCGAGAATTCTTCCTGGCGCGACCCAGCGTGCATTGCGTGCATACTCCGAGTCCTTCGCGGAGTCTACAGGTGCGTCACCGAGCCAGCGTCATTCAACCGTGGCAGATGCCAGGCAGCCGCATAATAGTTTGCGTGTTTGTCGCACACATTCTGCAGTAACCCGCAGGTGACTCGGGCATTGCCTGGCTCAAGGCAACCAGTCCCCTGTCGTGGTGACCGCTCTCTGCCCCGAATCGTCAACGATGCTGCAGGAGGGATGGGACGACGTTCCGTCGTTATGCCTTCAGCTTCTAAGGGTCGGCCTCTGACGTTGTGCCTGTGCGCTCCCAGCGCGGTGACCCTCCGGCCAATCCTCCAATGCGGCGCCTGCGTGCGGGCCCGGCAGATCTCAGCGCCCTAGGGCGTCTTCCGCCGGAATGCCTCTTCTGATCGGCCGCTGTCTGATATGTGCCGCTGCGAGGCTCACGGAACTTCGGCCCATATCCGTCCTCTCGAGTCCGCGTAGGTGTCGCACCACGGATATCCGCTCGCTGACCCTGGCCTACAGCTCTTCGTCGCCCCTGAGCCGTGACGAGGCCGCTCCTGAATATCCTGTTTATGTGCCGTGTGCGCCAACTCCTAAGACGTGTGATACGTTCGCGAGTGCCAGCAGCCTCGTGTCGCAGCTCGAGGCGCACTAGGATAGCCTCAGGAGAGTCAGTCGGCTGCAGGCGGGGCACTGCAGTGCCATGAGAGCTCTCGCGCGCATACGCCGTGCGCGCTCCGACACGCGCACTCCAGCCAGGTCGCTCCGCTGATCCCGTGCCGGGACAATGTTGCAATCAGAGCTTGACATACTCATAGTAGAACTCATTCGATTCCCGTGCGTTTAGACCGAACTTTCCTGCTCAGCTCATCGGCAGGACACTGCTCTGCTGTGAAAGTGGCACTCGGCTCACTAGCTCGCCGCTCGACCTCATGCACCCCAGAGCGAAATCCGCTCGCCAGGCCAGCAGTCATAGCGCACTCCAATAAGCTGGCCATTGCTGCGCACTCCCTATCTGTGTCGTAGCAATCAAGAAATCGGCCCCTGTGTCTCTGCGAGGTCTGCTCGAGCTAGGCCCCGCAGCGAGAAGTCTCTGACCCCAGCGAACTACGTCTCAGAGAGAGGCTGTAGCGGAGAGATAGCTAGCAACTTAGACATTAGCGTCAGAAGCAGCGTAAGCCCGCGCTACGATGACCGCGTATTCAGAGTGCGGTTGACCGCAACCGCCAGAGCGGTCTTCGCCAGACCAAACTCTCCGCTATTCGGATGTCGAGAATGACTGGCCGGCGAACTCTGCATGCGGACTCTATCGGTCCTCAGTGATCCTCCTCGTCTCTCGCGAAGATCGCCTGCGCGCGACGTGTGACAGATCCTTTCGCCCGCCGCGGAGTCGTGTGAGACGCCACACACCTAACTTCACCCAGTTTGGTCGCGCTCTGCCTTTGGCGCCCTATGTCACTCTGACCGCGACCCGGCATCCCTCTAGTGTGTTCAACGCGTCTGGGTCTGTACCGACACTATCATGATGTGCAAGAGACATCCGAGAACTAGCTCCTCTGTCGTCGCTCGTGCCCGCAATTATGACCAGATCGCGACCCCACCGGGTCGCGCCTTTCCGCGGCCAGCCTCTCGATTAGACGCTGCCCGCTCTCGCTCTGGCTCATAAGCTGCGGTATCTTGGCGGGTGGATGCTGATACAACTACGAGGTTGGCGTGGTCAGTGCAGCCGATTCGTGGCGCAGCACGCGGAAGGGATCTCGCCCACGTGGTGATATGTTGAAATGTCGCATTCCGAGACCTGCGCCTCGTGTTGGAACGCGGAATTGAAGTTGTCCAATTTCTCGCCGGCCAGACCCGAAGCAGCCAGCATCGAACTTCGTCCGTGGAGGACGAAACCCTTCAGCTATCGACGCCCTGCAGGACGCGAGAATCCAGACGCCGCGTGCCAGTCCGCACGCGCCGTGCGCCGCTTGTTGCAGGTGCTGCCTCCCGTGTTCTCGCGACCCTCTCTCTCTGGTTCGAAGTGAGACAGTGGCGTTCACCGGCGTGCGTAGCTAGGTAGTCGCACTGAGAAAACTATTCTCGTCGGAGAGCGCCGTTGCCGCATCGAGCGTGCCGCGCATCTAGTCTCGGCGAATTTACTTCGTGTTGTGAGTCCTCTGCCTCGTGAGGTCTCCTATACGCGAGGCACCGATAATCCCGGTGCGCAGGGTGCAGTGCCTCGACGCCGGTCATCGCAGCACGACCGCATGAGCAACCTCTGCATGCGAGCGCGATCGGCCCCGCGCATCGAGCGTTGACCGCTGGCCGGACTTGTGAGCTAGAACTGCAGTCTTGCTGCGCTAGCTACCGTGCTGCTGCACCTCTCGCTGCGACACCCAGAGTGTCTCGTGCTGCTCATGAATGTCTCAGTGAGCTTTCCAAAGAACTGCACCGCTCATTGCAGGACCCACCGATCACTCCCAAAATACGACCCACACGCCGCGGCTAAAAGACCGCCTGGTGAATGAGAGTCGCGCTTGCTAGTGTGTGCGCGGCGCGCTCCTGTGCTGCATTTCCGCGGATTGCGCGTTCCGCTGCTCCGCATGCTCTAGCGTGGCGCCACCATGTGCCGCTCGTGATTGCGGATGCGCGCTTCTGAATAGATCGGGTCAACTCTGCTGTGAGAAGTGTCCCTGCGGGACTCCGGCCGGATTCCCTGCTCCACTACGGAAGCTCACCGCCTCGGCCCCCGCCAACAGTCGCACTTACAGCTCGTCTCGGAGCGCGCGTAACGCCGGTGGCCCGCTCTACAGAATATAGAAGCAGCCACTAGTCGGCATGGCGATTGCCTCCTGAGAGTGTGCTCTGATAGGACAAACAGCGTCTCAAGGACCCGTGAATCAACTCTCGTGTCCCGAGAGTTCCTCGCGATAGGCCTAGCGGATGCCTTGTGCTGCCCCAGGGTTCAGGGACCAATTCGCTCGGCTGCTGTCGCGTGTCTCTCGCCCTACCGCGCGACGTGAGCCTCGCGCGTGAGAACGTACCCTCGCGACTCCTGGGGCCCCTGGTGGGGCCCTAGCTGGGCTTCCTGATCTGGAAACTGGGAGGCCCGGCGCGCTGTCATGGGCGAGTAGGCAGCACCTTCCTTGCGTCGGTGTCGCCGGGGTGGTGCTGCAGGCTCCCGGCGTTGCCGATGGCCTGGCGTTTGCTGCTCGGTGGCCGTGCCGTGCTGGCCGATGCCCTGATCTGCGTACTGCGGCGGCTGATGCCGGCCCAGCCGGTGTTCCAGGTGCTCATCAAAGATCTGCACTCTTGACGAGCGCGCTCGTCGTCTCATCGATGGCTTTTTGGTGGCATCCCGGTAGATGAAAACCACTGTCAGGTGATCGCGTCCCAAAGTTCCTCGATCGAAAAATTCGAGGAGCCGAACATCAGCCGCTCCGGCCCCGAGAATTTCAGACAGCGTTTGAGACAACAGTAATCAATCATGGCCGGAACTCTTGGCGGGGCAGGAAGGGTGCCAAGCCCGACAGTTTCGCGCTAAGATTCGAATTAGGGCTCGAAATTTCGCAGCCCAGTGGCCGCTCAATCCGTCTGCGTAGCGGGTCATTCCAGCAGGCATGCCGGATATGGGTGAAATGAACTTGGGTTGCGGGTTTTCCGCCGACCAAACTCGTCACCGTCCGCCATCTGGGCGGGCAACAGCTGCCAGATCGAAGGGCGACCCAGGGGACCGGTAGTCTTCCAGGCTGGCGAATTTAGGCGCATACATTCGGCTCAAGCCATTTGCCTCGCCGATGGCGCAAAAGCTGATACTCGGAAAGTGTCCGTGCCAGTGCAATTGCATGCGCCGCCAAACGCTAAGCAACGGATATTCGTTTCATTCGTTCAAGTTGCGGCCGCACATCCTCGACCGTCATTCGCGCATAACCGACAATCGCATGGCGGCTCAGCCGGTGCGTTCCGCGGGATTTGCCTGAACCCAGGCCACTTCGTCCCGAATATGCTCTTTGGCCCCAATTGGTCTGCACATAACCGCCTTATCGACACACGGAATCCTTCTGATCGACAGAAATTCCTCAATCGAATAATCGCGACGAATAGCTCAATCGGGCCAAAATACGCGGAAGACATAGGACTGCAAGCCAGGGCCAATCTTGCTGACGCCAGATGTGAAAAATGCCGAATCGGATAATCCCTGTTGTCACAGGACACCTCCCTGCATGGTTTCAATCGGTGGAGGCGGCGCGCCCCCAATGACAGAGAAATTTTGTCAGACCGGGCAACGACGATCCGTCGAACCAGGTATCCAAGCCGTTGGAAGGATTGCGCACCAATGCTTCGGTTTTCCGGACGAAAGGCCGCGGATCTCCACTGCCAACGAGCGTTGCAAGCGACAAGCGGTGTGTGCAAAGTCGAAAACCGCCGAAAAGCCGGTTTCCATCTCGCCGGATACACCCCGCTCAAGCGCGTCTTGACGGATAACCACAACAGCACCTCTGGACGAACGCGAAAAACCGGGGCACCGAGAGAAATTGCGTAGCAGTGTTCGTCCCAATGCGAGGCCATCCGTCAACTCATCGACCAGCGTCCCGCCTGAGCCAGCGCCTGATCGCGGTTCCTGATCGAAGTGCCGTATTGTCCACCGGGTCATCTGGTTCCGAAGTGAAAACTTCGGCTCGACCGGTTTCCTCTGGACCGCCGCATGGGCAACATTGAAATATCCAGTGTGAAGTTTCATCGATCCGGAGACGTCACATCAGCAACAAAAAGCCTCGCAGGCATCTCTGCCTCCGGCGCAAATTATTGGTGAACGGGATATCGCCATCGCGAGGGATTCTTGCGCCATGGGAGCGACGTATTATCCGTGAATTGCGACCGGTTCGTGGTTCCGCACCGTGCGAAACGACCCGGCGCCAAGGAAGAGCAGACAATTTCACGCTCGAGCGTAAGCCAGACCGAAGGCCATCATTTGCGAAAGCGCGCAATGCTGAGTTGTTCTGTTTTCGTATGTCAGCTCCCCGCTGTTCAGGCCTGCACGGTTTCTGCCAATTCCTCCGCCTGTATCGCTTCATCCTTGATTTCGGTCTTTATCCTCGCCCGTTCCTCGCCCTCGATGCTACTCGTGACGTCTCCGTTAAACCAGCTTTCAAACAAAGCATACGAATATTCCACCGCGCCGGCTCCAGGTTGCTGGCGGCAAATGTTGCGGACCGCCGCGCGGCGAATATCGTCCATTCGAGCGTGGTCCGAGCAGGGTGACAGCCTGCATGAAGCAGTTGCCTGTTCCGTGTTGCGATTGCAAATCACGAAACGCCGTAACAACCGGGCAAAACGAGCAAGGGAGATGAACCACCCGGACAATTTCTCCCGGGCCAACGCCGGCATCGC
>Ga0163217_1055452_pt1 | contig 10392 bp, 8 predicted proteins | sample SynspAceP_FD_185933 | JGI IMG/M metagenome (GOLD analysis project Ga0163217, IMG submission 185933) | Saline lake microbial communities from Ace Lake in Antarctica - Synechococcus sp. Ace-P (PacBio error correction) | ecosystem: Environmental > Aquatic > Non-marine Saline and Alkaline > Saline ... | reverse complement strand
TTTAAAAATTTTTTGTTGTCATTACCCAGGATCAAGATGGTTTAATAGCGAAACTTATTACAACTTATATAATGCAGATGATTTTTCTAGGGTTTCGGCTTCTTTAAATGAAACAATTACTCTTTAATTTCAAAAGAATCGGCTACCGCCTTAGGAACCAGTAGAGCTGGCAAGCAATAACGAAAGGAACAGCTAAATACAAATGTTTCAGAAAACCATATCATTCCCTTAGAATTGATGGCTCTTTTATCTGATTAATATTTCAATATTTAACATCAACTTTTACAAATGGCATATAGTTCGGTTCGCAAAAAAACTGCCTCAAACCCTTATTACAATTTTGCTGAAATCATTGAATAAAGATTTACTTTCTGCAGCCTATAAAAAAATATTCTCGGGCTGATCTTGCTAGTGTTGCAGGTATCGCTACTGAAAGTCTAATTAGAACATTATCAGGCTTTAAGAAGAAGGCCTTCAGGAATGAAGGAGAAACATACGCATAAAAGAAACTTAAGGTTCTTTTAAATATGTCACCTAATTCTGCCACTAATATTTCTTGTCTCATATTTGACCTCGATGATAATTATCATAGGTTTTCTTTTCGTCCTCAGATCTTTTAGGTACAAAAATGTAAACTATGGAAACACATTCTTATTCCTACTGATTTTCAAGTAATGCGAATCATGCTATATCTTACGCTCTAAATCTTTTTAAATGTGAGCGCACCAATTTTATTTATTCAGCTTATGCAGAGAAGTTATGGGTCCTTTTTCATAAGTAAATAATGATACTTTTGAAAAAGGGAAAAACAAGCCATAGGTAAAAATTGTTGAGAATGAATAGCAAACTTCGGAATGAAGTGTTAAAGAGCGAACCCAAAATCCGCTAACATCATTACGAAGCAATCACTTCATTTGATATGGGTTGGTAGAATGCTGTCAATAATTTTTGTTAAACATCAAAAAATATTGACTGATGAGTATGGGCTACAAAAGCGTAAAACCGCCAGGCTCTAGCATAACCTTCGGTAGTAATACAGTTCAAGTATTTAAATATGTAAAATGTCCGGTTTTAGCAATTATCCAGATTGAGTAATGAATACACCCAACCAAAAAAAAATCTTTTCCCTAGCAACTACATGTTACCCTACAAAAGAAGAGAACTTAAACTTTAGATACACTTCAGCACAATTTTAAGCACAAGTACACAGCTTTATATTATTTCTGATTTTGAAGATTTAAGTCTTAAGACCATTAGATAATAAGAAGGTTATTAGAAGAATGCTTACCAGTGCCATTGCTATCTTTTGTTATGGACCGCTGTAGAAAATAGAGCTAAAGCTATTATGAACCCTATATTAATGAAAAGATATGGATCTTGGTTATGGTTAATTCTAGACATTCATTCTAAGAGGATATGCGTACCGTTCACGATGATGAAATCGGACTAACACCTACTGTCCCATTTTAGTTAATGCAAAATTTACCTCGGCTAATCTTAAAAAAAAACAAATGAGAAGATAGTATTTAACAACAGATTTTTCAGAAAAATGCCTTGGAAATGCGATTTTTACAGCTTTAAAAAATATATGCAGAGTAGACTGCCATTTTTTTCCTTTTTGAATGCTTATGAGCCCTCTACATTAAACTTATTGGTGAACTAAAAAGCCAACAACGGATTAGGCGATGTAATTATGATTCACTTTCAAAGCATTCTGAACAAGAATTTAGAGGAAATGTTCAAAAATATTTTGAGATTACCATAAAAACCCAAAACATAAAATTTACCACGATATCTAAATCTGCAGACTTAGAGGAAAGCCGTTAAGGAAATAGTTAGCCCAGGAATGATGTTGATATATTTAATGATGGGTACACAAGGGCGCAAAACTGGCGCCTAAGGAGGTTTTCTTAGGAAGCAATACGGTGAAAGTATTAAGACAATAAAAAACATTCAATTTTCGCTTATACCCAAGTGGTTTCAATTTTCAAAAAACTGGCGTACTATAATTTGCTACTGATTCACTAAACCATTCAAATAAGAATGAGTTAATCAAAATTATAGAACTCGCCCATTCTATGGAAAGGCTCAAATAGAAAATTGTTCATGTGGCCATAGAATTTAATTGAACGATACCCAAAATACCACAAAGGCTATATTAAAGGAAAGGTTTGCAGGGTTAGATTATCAATTTAAAATGTAACCGTTTGAATTAGTATATCTCATAGTATTAGATGCCTATGTTGCAATAAAAATTCGTGTATTTTTTTTTCTAAAGTATTATTCGTCATTCCAACATACTTCTGGGAAAAAATAATAGGAGAAGCAGTTATTAAAAAAATAGCGTTTCATTCTAATTATTTCCCGTAAATCTTTTTAAACCGCAATAAACTTAAACTCTTTTTTCTTTACTTAATAAATTATTTACAATGAAAAATATATATCCCTACATGATTTTTCAGAAAACGCATGGGGAACGCTTTACTTTATGGAATTTCGTTTTTCAAAAAAAACCACATTGTACCTTTCATATTGTACATAAAATTTCTGTAAACACCAAATGTAAGCGGAGAGACTTTGCTATGTTTATTTCGCCAGAGGTTTTAGAAGGAAAGTTTATTAGTAGTAAAAGCAAAAGAGAAGCTTCATAAATTAATGAGCAAAATGAGCATTTACCCTTAAATGTAAAACATGAGTTTTAAACCTCTTAGCGCTTTATGGTTTTTTAACCGGACCACATAAATCGCAAAGTCAAACAGAAAAACAAATACATCTAATTATATGGGCACGAAGGGCAACTGGATTAAAATCAGTATCATTGCACAGAACACCGGCGATGTAATTACAAAAGTACCTTTACAGTTTTTGGCTGTACCTGAACAACGCCGGTTTATTCTAGCATTAAAGAATAGCTTCCCGGTCAGATTTTCAAATAACGTATGACCATAAAATTTTTAGAACTCTAAAAAAGTGTTCTATTACTTAAATAAAAATCTGCTTTACGATTACTTTATATATCTCTTAGGAAATGAAAAAAATTGAGCCCTATTCAAGAAAACAACAAAAGGAATTTTAATGGAACATTATAAAGATATTGAATGTTCAAAATTTCACAGTAGTTACGGGCAAGAAAATTGATGAATTCTATTCAGTGTTTTACAGAAAGAGAAATCTGATATGTTGGTTATGGTTGCTAAAAATTCTTAATTTCTTAGAACGCATTTTATTTAACCTACAGTAGAAAGATAAGTTATCACATAAAGTACCCTTTCGTTTTATTCACGAGTCTTAAAATGATTTTTGCCTAATTAAGTTGCTTTAATACTAACTTAATTTAGAGCAAAATTCTATATAGCTTTTTGATATTCGTTTTTTTGAATCATGGCCCGATGTGTTCGCCATAGTGGTTCGCCATTTTTAAATATCAATAGCAGTTTGTAAACTTTTAATTTTATATCTGCGAGAGAGTTTTTTTTTGGCTTCAAACATCTATTTCTAACTACGTTTAGACTTTTCTCCATTTTTCTTCTTCAATTTGTTCAAGAATTGGGCGTCATTAATTGCATGGGGGTACACCCCAATTTGCATAAAAGTGGGACTAAAGAAGGTATTTCTGAATTTATATTTTTTTTTAAAACTCTTTTTCATAGGGTGCTTTTTTGGTTATTAATAAAGATAATTTCCTTAAGTACGAACCGACGAATATCATACCGTAATTCATCAACTGTACTTAATTCATTTCATAAAAAATAATTAAGATTATGACACGTATTTTATTTACCTACAGATTTTTTCTAAAAAAAACTCGTTAAACTGCCAACGTTACGCACTAAATCTATATAAAGATATAAAAATGTACTTTATCTATTGAATAGCTATATGCCACCTGTTTATTTCTTACAAGAGTAACCTCATGGGTAGCCCGCACAAATTAGGTCTTGGAAGATATCGTTCAAGAAAATCAATGAATTAAATCTTGATAGCTTAAAGAAAAATTAGAAAAAAGATTTTGAAAACCTTTGCCACACTTTTATAACCCACTCTTTGCTTTTAAATGTACTCCTCTTAGTGAAAGTTGTAACAAGAAACTGTTGAGCAGAAGATATCGATATTCGTTAATTTATGGGCACACAAGGAGCGGACTGGGGGCGAAGAAATATTATTGGTACAATACAGTGCCACGTCATTAAAATTCTAAATGTCCTGTTTTGGTAATTCCCTGTCTGCTTTGGAATATGGAAGCTCCAGGAAACAGATTACTTTTCGAACGACTTTGAAGGGAGCTAAAAACAAAAAATAGTTTATCGCAATTATTGAAAATCGTTTAATACGCATGTATCTCAAGGTAAAATGTTATGCATGGTTTATACAGGTGATGACCCTCAAACCCAGTTCAATTAAAAACATAAAGAAAAGCTTTGAAAAAGGTGTTGTCGAAAAAATCCTTATTCATGAAGTATCGAGCAATGAAATTTTGCCTTGCGATAAATAACTTTTCAAGTGAAGCAAAAAAAAATTAATTTATTGGTAATGGTTTCTAAATAAACACCACTTTTCCTTTGAACGTCTATTTGATTGAGCCCTGTTAATTAAAAAAATAGGTTTTCATGTTACCTTCTCCTTTATGGTAATTACCACAATTTTTTAATTTATGGAATTAAAAAAACATCTTGTTGGCAACCGATTGTTTCAAATGAGCATATTAATGCGCTCTTTTACGCTACACAAATTTTTGCGTATCGAAGAAATTACTTTTTCATATTATGCGCATATATATGATGACCTTAATGCAGCCTCGTTCAAGCCCTAGAAAATTGTATTATTTGTAGGGTAAAAAAGAACTATTAAAATTGCGACTACTCTCAAGAAAATCTTACTGAAAACAGTTCATAAAATTGTTCTCGACACAGGCAACAAACTACACAAAGTTTCAATACAATATCTAGCAAGGAACTATATCTGTATTATTTCTTTCCAAGATAATCTTCAAATAGACCTAAGTAATGGGTAACAAAGGAATAAAACTGGCGCGAAAGAATTGTTCATGGGTAGTAACACCATTAGAATAGCTAATTTTACTATTACACAATGGCCCTATACTAGCCCGCTACCAAAGGAGATTGCTTAGTCGGTCCAATTGATGAAATTGCCTTTATTTACCGACTATTAAAAAAATAAGGTTTGTTACCAAAAAAACCTTAGCAATGCTTTTATCCGATTGGCTCAAATTCTAAAGCCACGCCATAAGGGGTATTACATATCAACGGAAGAGGAAATAATGAACCCTATTCAGGTTTCAATTAAAAAATTATTGAAAAACCTGTTTGCAAACCCAACATAGTTTTGATGATATCTGGAATTATTCAGATTAAGGCCCAATATAATTTCATGATTTTTTAAACTCAGCAAGACATTAAAATGTTTTGCCAATGGCCTATCATAGAAGAAACTCTTGAACGTCTATTACACGAACCTGTTGTAAGGATTTAAGTTATTTATTTGCACAATACCCTTTTTAATACTGCCTATTCAAGACTGATATTTATCATAAGTTATTTACAGATTGAACAATATATTTAATGAATAAATGTAACTATGCTAACTATGAATAAACGATTCTTATACCAACAGATTTTTCCAAGAATGCATTGAATGCTATTCGTTATTACCATTGATTTATATTGCCAAATTAAATTGTGGATTTCTATTTTTTGAATGTATATGATTTTAAAAATATACTACCAACAGTTTAAAAACATTTCCTGCAGAAAGGAAGCGCTGAATTTGAACTCGCAAAAGGCAGCTTCTGAAAAGAATCTGTGTAAAATTATTAGACTAGCATTGGCATTGCATAACGAAAACCCTAAACACAATTATTATAACTAGAATCTACTTTACGGTTTCTTATCTGATGCTATCAAAAAAATTTGATAGCGGAAAATAAGATATTGAAATTGGTTTGCCATGGGTACTAAAGGAGCTACAGGATCAAAAAGGCGTACTTTTTGGCAGCAACACGGGTAGATGGCTATGGAAAAATTAAGGGAATGTCCTGTATTGGCCTTCCCAGAAAATATATCATTTCAAGCTCCAAAAGAAATTGTTTTTCCGACGGACTATAAAGTTCCTTTAAAAGAGCAGAGTTTAAAAATTAGCTTATGTGAAAATAGAAAGATGCAACACAATGCCTGAAATTGCCATCTTACATTTTGTAAAATAAGAAAAAAAGAGCTTTCTGAAACTCAATTAGAAAATCAGCAATTACTAAAAAGGCATTTTAGACGAGGGTTAACTATAACTTTTATACAATTATCAGAAAGTCATTTAGGCAAAGGAATACAAACTTTGATTCGAGAGTAGAAATAGTGACATGGTCGCTTTATTAACGTAAACATCTATTTTGGTTAGTGTATTTTCAAGAACCATTGTAAAAGAAAATTGGCTATGATAGTAAAGTTGCCATATTGGCACTTCACTAATATTAATCTTAAAACTTAAAATATGGAAAAAAGTAGGTATTTGGCATGGATAGTAAAACATTCCACATATTATTCGTCTGGCACAAGAAGAGAATCATTGGAAACCATAAATTCTGACATTGAATCTTCAATTAGAACAGTACTGGTGGTACTCGTGTAAAATCTGGCGTTACACAAAGATGTAACCCATGAAAGAAAATATTTTAGAAAAAGAAAAAGCCCAGTTTAAAAAAAACTATTTAATTCTAAGCGGAAGCCGTGTCGATTTTGATGAATTAATGATTTTTGGGCTGCTGATGATTAATAGAAAAATTGAAAAAGGGAATTATCAGAACCATCGCAAATCTTTATTGGCAAGCCTAAAGCAGTGGAGAAAGCAGATAGCATGACGAAAATCAAAACGAAGGCCGTATGTTAGAAATTATTTTAAGACATAAATAGTTGGTTGATTGGTAATGTTAAAATCGAAAACCGTTCAAAGAAGTTATTTCATTGGCGGTTTTTGTAAAATTAAATTATGGATTCACTTTACCCAGTTCTTTGAAAAATCCGGATGGTCATTTAAGTGGCTAAATTTAATCATGTGGATCTTATTCGATCATCATAATCATTTGCGGCTTAGTTAGAAAAAACACTAAAAAAGAATTGATAAATATCTATTAAGATATAAAGCACAGGGTGTAGAAATTAATTGATATGTGTAACTTACATATTTTTAATTTTTTAATGGCCATGACTATAGATAGCCTTAAAGATTATACCATTATAATAGGCCTTGGTTACCTGCGGTATCACTTTTACACTTTCAAGAAATTAATTACTAAGTATAGCCGCGATCATTTTATTATTTTCTCGTTCGAGTCTATAAGCCTGGTGACCGAATTGAGATTAATAATATTAAAGGCGATGTTAATAGATATCGACAGTATTATACACGATTATGGAAAATGGCTGGGAATGGGTAAGTAGCGATAATTATTCGTGGTAGAATTGTTAAAATCAGCAATGCCTTTGTTTTAAGGGTCGTCGTCGTATCAAAAAATTTTCTATGGACTTCCCTTTCGTTTGGGGATGAACTGAAAATACTTTATCACCTACGCGTTCTGATACTGAACTTGCAAAAACATACTAATGAATAGTGGCTACTGAATTTTATCAGATTACACTGAAAAATTCCTAAGCAAAATGGAAGAGATGGTAAGAACATTACTATATAAGAAAACGCAACCATAGAACCTACAATAGCAATGAGTCAACAGATAACCTGGATTCCAATTAAATGTAAAGATTTACATTACAGATTATAAACGTAGAAGAAATACAAAAACATACCCTTTTTCAACATATAGAAAAAAGCGCTATTTTAAAAACGAATGGCAAAAAGTTAAACTTGGCTTCTACTACGTTACAGATTTACTTCAATACCGCCAATAGATAATTAATTTAAAAAAGTAAATGGAACCCTACAATACTATCGATATCATAAAATCTTTCAGGACAAAAAGTAAATTTTCGTTAGATAAGCTACGTAATTCATTTAAAACATAGCGGTTTTGCCAAATCATGAGTTAGTAGTAAGAAATTGTCGGGGAAAGTCTTTGATGAACTTTATGAAGGTATAAACTACAATGAAATTTACAATAGAGCTTACTCCCTACTTAAAAAAAACAAATCCGTTTTATGCCTCAAAATATAAACTTTAAGAAAGGCCAATTTAGGAATTGGGACCTACTGGTTTCCCGTTCGAACCGTTTTGTTTGGTGGCAATTTTACTATACTCGGGGTTATACGTTGAAGTAAATATCGTTTTAAATGGTGTGCGTGTGTTACCCATGAATTGATGTAGTGGCTGAGAAAAATAATACAAGGTTTACAATAATAGAATGCAAATTCATAATGGAAAAGAAGGTCGAAAACTGTAATGTAAAAGTAACCCGCTGTACTTTCATTTTCTTAGATATAATGATGTAAAAGCTTCATTGGGAAACTAATAGTAATAATAGCCAACCTCTTTTAATAAAGGATGGGTATATTACCAATACTCGATTCACCGAAGATGCAATTAAGTATGGAAAATGTGCCGACCTCTACCTTTTAAGGCTGGACCACCCATTAATGGACGGGACTTAAAGATTAGTAGATGACCGATTAAGCCTTTTTTACCCTATTACAGTCCTAGTTTACTATCAATTAGAGAAAAAGCAAATTTTTACTAAGCTAGGAAATAGTTCTTATGTCGGGACAAACTATAAAAGATAAATTCTTTCTGGACCATTTAGGCATATCCAATTTACTAGGAAAAAATACAAAAAATTTTAGATGAGCATAGAAACAAACTCTGTAAATCTTAATACTATGAAAAAAGTTAGCATAAAATTTTTAGGTGCATCAGGTACGGTTACTGGACTAAATTCTATATAGAAACACCTGAAATAAATATACTTATAGATTGCTGGAATGTTTTCAAGGACTTAAAGAGTTACGTTTGAAATAAATTGGGAACCAAAAACTACCTATCGATGTCCAGCAAAAATAAGATTTGTTTCTAATTAAACGCATGGCCATTTAGACCAATAAACGGCATTTACCGCGTTTAGTTGAAAGAAGGATTTAAGGGCCAGGGCATTTTGGCTGACAGAACCTTACCTTTGGGCAATTTGCACGTATAATTTACTCGACAGTGCTAAAATTCAAGAAGAGCAAGCTAAAAAAGGCAAATGAAGAAGGGTATTCTAAAACACCCTGTTGCTCTTACCTTTTTACGATCTTAGAGAAGCTGAAAACACCATTAAGTTTTCTCAGGGTGCCAAAAAGGATGATTGGATCGAGCTTCAGAAAAATATACGATTTTCAGTTTTAAATATAATGGCCATATTATTGGTTCAACTTTTACATTCTTGAAAATGTTCGAGACAGGTCTTCGTTTTTTTTCGGTGATGTTGGTAGATTAAAATGATGAGCTTTTTATCCCCCGCCAGAAAGACCAAAAATGGCAGAGGTATCTTTTCTTAGAAAGCAGCTATGGCCAATAAATTACATCCGGAGGGAAAATATTTACCGATGTTTTTAAGCAATCTTATTCAAAAAACTATTAAATGACAGAGGGAACCTTGATTATTACCCTCCTTTTGCAGATTGAACGTCTACAAATTGCTTATGTATTTATTATGGCAAATGTATAAGGAAGAACAAAATACCCAATATTCCGATTTTTCATTGATAGGTCCTATGGAATAATGTACTCAATGTATTTCAGCAATTATTCCAGATTGGCACCAATTTATCCGATGAACGAATTTGAAGCTAGATGTCGCGGCCCTGGGGGGAGCGCCGGGCGTAGGGCAAACCATGGTTACCATAATTACATCATACGCAGATACTTTGGGAAAACTATAGAGACCCCCAGGCCTAAATCGTCATTGCTGGTAGTGGTATGGTAAAAACTGGCCGGCAGGGTTTCTTACCTACCTAAAACAGTTAATTGATGAGGCCTAAAACAAATGTTACTATTTAGTTGGTTTTACCAAGGCTGGAAGGCACAAGAGGTAGACAATTATTGGAAAGGTACACATGAAAAACTTAAAGAATATTCGGGAAAAATTATTATCGGTAAAAAGCTAGTATTTCATTTAATTTAGAAAAGTTCTGTCTTGCTTCATTTGCAGACCAGCAGAAAAACTTTTACCAGTGTGGGATTAGATTTTGATATTCCAAAAACTGTACCTTGAACCAAGGGGTTTATTTAATTTTCATGGTTGAAACCAGTTGCCCTTAGATTTTGGCCTTTTCAAAAGTAAAAAATTTTAAGAGATTGTTACTAGGGGTTGGGAAAATTGGGCCCCACCCATTTACCAAAAAAATTTAAAACGAAATCCCTTTCCTCCCCTTCCCTTTTTTTTTTTTTTTTTTTTAG
>Ga0163217_1044182_pt1 | contig 10392 bp, 9 predicted proteins | sample SynspAceP_FD_185933 | JGI IMG/M metagenome (GOLD analysis project Ga0163217, IMG submission 185933) | Saline lake microbial communities from Ace Lake in Antarctica - Synechococcus sp. Ace-P (PacBio error correction) | ecosystem: Environmental > Aquatic > Non-marine Saline and Alkaline > Saline ... | reverse complement strand
ACGGAAGTTCTCACCAATACGACAAAACGTACATCTGTAGTGCAGAATTATTGACTAAGCAGATACCTACATAAGTAACTGGATTTATGATTCAACTCTGAAAACTGAAGTTTATTGGGTTGCATCTCTGTCGATCAAGTGCTGAAGATTTGCATTGTTATTGGCGATTAGCAAAAAAAATCCTAATAAAATATCAAAGCCAAACTGGAGCACGAAGTTGTCAATTAGCTTTATATTGGATGAATTAAGGTTGCCCTATGTTTTCTTGAGCGCGAACGCATCAAAATTTCTTCATCATGTACAAGTAGCTTTAATAATTTGTTTGCAGCCTATTTCAATTGGAGGTCATAAAATGCTGCGGAGACAAATCTAATTAGGTCTAAAAAGAAACTGTATGAAGTTTGAGCGCTCATTTGAGGCATCAGGAAGAAAATATATCACCCAACCTGGTTTCAGCCTAAATCCCTTCCTTGGAATTCTGAACAATACAAACCTTTATGAAAAACACAAAAGCTTTGCACTTTTGGTTCCTATTAGAACACAAACATTTTTCTTTGCAAAAAACAAAAAGACAGGAGAAGATGAAGATAGAAATATACGGTATATCATAAGAAGGACCGAATAAAAAGCACCAAACGACATTCTTGCTTTTACAATCTCAAATTACGAACGTATCTGACTGTAATTCTACACTATAATGTCACCAAGCAGTTATTTAATGCTTACATTCTATCCTAGCAATACGTTATGATGAATTTCCTTCACTAAGAAAAAGGAAGCATCGTTCCAACTCTGCTAAAACACTTTGTCAGAAGTTCTCCTATCTTAAGAGACGAAACTGTAAATGATCTTGGTGCATTTGATTATGGACGAAACGGCTATCAAGCCTATTTGAGAAAATGAGTTGCTAAACTCGAAAAAGCCGAAAGAGCGTTCCATGCTTGCTATTAACAAAGTATCAAATTATGCATTAGAGAGGCCTGATGTACAAAACAGCCATGGGGTTGGCTATATGATTAGCAGAAGGAACTGGTGAGCGATACTCCTGAAACTACGAGATTCAAATACGCGGTACTTACCTATACGGAACTCTTTCGACACCTCATACCTGAGATCGCAAAAGTAATAACATTCAACAAGGCATGAGGGATCGTTCACTCCTGTAATGTGGAATGGTCAGTTATCCCAGGAGGGACGAAAGTTGATGTATAATGGCGCAAGACTAAATTTTGATTCCATCCTTTAGGTTATGGAAAATGGAGCGGAGGAATGATCGGGGACAAACTCATCTCTAGTATTGACAGAAATTACAGACGTCAAATAAGCTTACAAAAAATCCAGATGAAAATCAACAGCAACATTTTTTCATCCTTATTTCACATTCTCTTTTCAGGCATATAAGGCCAAAACCGTTGATGCGCTCTTTAGAAAACATAAACAATAGCAAATACGGCAACACAATGTCCAATGGAAGGACTCAAAGATCCTGACTGATATTCGGTATTTGGCAAGAGTATCAAATATGAACTAAAATAACTAGAGAGTACATATCTACTGATCTATACCGAGGACAATAAATGACTGTATAATACTCTAATTGAGGCTATGCAAGGCGAATAAAATTAAATTCTCGCGTAGTACTTGTACACTGAGGTTTCCAAAACTATATGTTGAATTTGACATTGTAATTCAGGATTTAATTCGGATTAATTTCATTGGAGAGAATAAAGTACTATTCTTTTGCCTTCGGAACACGGCTATGCGTAATCCTCCAGCGGCATATACATTGAATGCAACGCAACTTTGAAGAATTTGATTGAAGTTAAAGCAGGACCAAATTCCTAATGAAACAAAAAAAAGCTATTCATTATCTTCTGGCATTCCTACTGTGGCTGGCGATGCCAAACCGACAACCGTTTGCAACGGTCCCAACCTAGATGCCTCTCTCAAATTGAGACGATCGAACTGATATAACTTATATATCTACCGTCTGATATAGACAGCCTTATCGGATCATGATCAAGCCGGATGTGCTTATTGTACAGAGAAGGAAGCGATCAAGCCAAACGAATAATGTTGTTTACGACTATACAGCTCATTAATGAGCGATTTCTATATTTCGATACCAGTTCGAGATTCGCCAGAGACAATAAATAATTTGTGGAAAGTAGAATCGTCTTATTCAAATATTCAGCTTCGTGATGGTAACAGAGGAGTAAATTCAAGCTGAGAGATTGTTTTAGAAGTTAAGACCAAAGGCGCTAAAAGCATAATTAATCATCCCCTCTCCTTTCGCTACAGTGCAAGCAACAAAATAACTCCAGATTCCCAAATTCAGTTATTGTTTGATTTGGATAATTAAAGGAATTAGATTAATTAAAGGCTCCTAGCCCTCTTATTTTTTTATAAAGCCATATAAACTGTCAGGTTAAAGGTTTCCGGAGACGCAAGCAAAAGACTAGTTAACTCGCAGTCGAATAGTTACTGTTAAGCTCAAAGTTTCCATTTTTCTTAGTCTCCAAACGTTGGCTTCCCTATTCTTTCATCCTGTTTTTGAGCACATTCCAATGAAGTTTTTTTAGAATCAGGAGAATGCGGACCTTTGTCTTGATATTCCCTATAAACTCCGTATTAAGGCAATCAAGTTTTTGCTTCAAAATAGATTCCACCGATTAATATAAAGTGCAAGCCAGATCAAATGACATGCCGCAGCAGCCGTCCCTGCAACAAAAGTAATCCTTTATAAAAATAATTACCAGACTGGGAAAGCGGGGCCTTATTTTGGAATTAAAGCCCAGAAACACCAACTCATCCACTTGCTTAACTGAATAGATTCCAAGAATCGGAAAAAGAAATCTGTATTGGGTAATTTGACCATAATTATCGTCCTAACAGCAAAGAATAAGCCCAAGTATAGTGATGACCTTGGTAGGATTTGTATGTCAATCAAGCGACTGGTAGAAGGATTCAAGGAAGAAAAGACTTAGCCAATAGAATAATAAAGCATTACAATTAATTTGTTTCATCCATTTTTCCCGAAAAATCTTTTTAACTTCGATCCTGCAAAGCTGGATGGAGGCTTGTAAATAGAGCCACTTAAGCTAGAAGTAAAATAATCCATTGATTTATTTTGATCATATACATTCACGTATTGAAAATCCGGATAATCGCGAAGGAAAAAATCCTTCAACAGCGAGTGCTTTACTCCATCCCAGCTCAAAGAAATTTCAGGGCATTTATGAGATTGCATTCTCTTGGAGCTACAATCTAGTGAATTCAGAACGATGTGTCAAGATATTAGATCAGACATAGCTTGTGTAGAGAATGTCGACTTGTATTTTCTGTTCTGGGTAAAGAGTTAGGACGATCAGTTAATTCCTGAAAGACTATTTTTCTTTCTCATACCATGGAAAAACAGCCCTATAATCGAAAATTACTTCAGCCTTTGAAAAAAAATATCCGATTTGATGACTACGAATGCTGAAGGAACGAATCCGGGAACCGAGTAGTTGCTTTTGGACGCTGGCGGAAACTGTAGTTCGTACAATGACTTTTTGACCTATGGGTAAAAAACTGCGCTTTTGACTTGAAAGCACGCCATGAATCTATGATTTGGATACTGACCAAGATCTAACCAAAGTACAATTGCCCCCGATTAAAAAAACCATTACCGACGGGAGAGTGTAAAGGCGGCAGAAAGTTTTGGAAAAGCTTCAAACAAGCCAAGCTCCATGAAGGTTTTGTTTCACTATTATGAGGAGCCTGTTTGTGATGTTGGAAAACCATTACAACAGAAATCAACGATATGATCGGCAGGAGTTATGACTAACCTGAACCTTGAATCATTTCAAAGCTTTTTGAAGTGCTGAAGATTCTGATCGCTGCGGACTTATTGGATCAGGGCGCGCGATTGTTGAAACTACTGATATCCCAATGATGTTCAGATCTCTTCTTCTATATTCTGTGATGTGAATGATCCGTACCTACGACATCAAGTCTTCTACGATTATTCCCTGTTTTTGAATATTTCGTCAACGGAACTGCCATCAGCTTTGGTAGTCAGACAAGTATTTCCATGATGCAATTCATAATTTGCCTTGAGCTTCTCGAGAGCAAAGTCGTGAGTTTGGCAACAGTGAGTAAGTGATTATCCTGAATAGTGAAGGAAGTCAGCATGCTAGAGCGAGCGACCATTGCAAGAGATGAGGACTTGGAATTATGATCTGTCGGATTTTTACGATGAGGATGACTAACCTCATCGATTTCGAAGGCATAGCTTCTTCCTCCGCAAGAATCAATAGTGAGGTGGAACATATTCAGAAGCAATAGAAATCGTGTGGTTCCTGTCTGATTCCCTCTTGGTTGAAAAAGTAATCGGAATTACCAAGAAAGTGGGGTGGGCAAGTTTCTGCTTATGTATGGCTATCCTTCTGTTTTCAGGATTAACCGCCAAAAAGCTTGAAGCCAAGAGGCAATCCCAAGGGCAGATTGAATTATCTGTCTGGTCTCAACGGCCTTCCACCTATGGAATTGTGACGAAAATTAAATTGCGCGCAAGCAAAAATTTCATAGATGGGAAACTAGAAACTAACGATTGAGAATTCTATCGGAAGCCACAACTTCAAGAAGCTGTTTGATCTCAAGATGCTGGAGCGGATTTATCAAGACACATGAATCTCTAATCAAAACGAATGCCACAACTGTACAAATGAACGATCTTCTCTAATGTGGGCGATCGCGCTGGATCAGCAGCATTAGAAGGAAAGCTGCCTGATCAAAAGCCGAGTGATCGGGTTTTCACGTTTAGTTTCCTGCAATCAAAATTGGGAATCGCAAAACTGCTAGGTCTTGCTGAAATAAATCTAGAAAGGAATAATAAAAAGTAGCAGTAGAGTAAGCAAACCACAATCTACTTTTCTACATGTTTTACCCATCCAAATAGAGTTGACAGAAATGTCCTTACAATTATGGAAGGCATAAAATCAGTCTTCGATAACATATTAAATAGAAATGCACAATGCTAGCTCGGAGCGGCTTCGTTTTGTAATCGCAGCAATGACGACAGGTAATCGTGTCCGATATTGCTCGATTATGGAAAGGAAGGATTTTTGGAAGTGACACTTTTCATTGCTATAAAGCACACCCCAGCGAGTAGTTACTTGCAGGACTCTGCTGCGGGTAAAAATGTTTCCATAGATCGAAGCCATGTAAATTCTTAGAATAACGAAATCACGATCTATTTGAAATGAGTCTTACAAAGCTTTATAGGAATGAAATAATTATGCTCCAAAAACCATAAAAATGCTAAAGCATTTTCAAAATGATATTGATCGTTTGGTAATTAAATCTTAAGGCGGTGTGAAAACCTTGTGTAAACAATTGGTCCAAATAGCTTTCATCCGAAGCAGAAGGTTGGCAAGGACATTTTCATTTTGCAAAGCGAATGAAAATCTCTAAAGAAGGAAATCAAATACTAGGTAAATATATTGAAAATTCATGAAGATTCAGCTGAGAGGGCTCGCTTGAATTGCTCCGATCCATCAATGTAAGAGATGGAAACAGCGTAAGTCAGGGTAGTACAGATGACCGATACATAGGACCGCTTTCCAAGGAGAGATTTCCTGCGCCAACCATGCTACATGCTTGCGCGTTACAGTGGGCTGTTTGGATCATGCAAGTCAATCAATAACAATAAATAGCTGGACGAAAGTTATCGCGGGTAAGCGAGCAGAATATCTTCAGCGACACCCATTATTGATTGATCATCGTACCCTTAGCAATGCATAGCAAAATAATAATAGCATGCTCTAGAAGCATAAATATAGCTATCTGATCTTACTTGTTGTTTTTGCGATATTCTAGTTCCATCTAATCAAAAAAAGACCTTCTATTAATTAGGAAGGTGATTGGGAAGCTTTTTGAATCGTTTAATGGTGGACTCCTTATTATTTAATAAATTGAGTAGTAAAAGTTTGAAATTATTTTTCGGAAACAGTCGTACTTCAAAACTCTTAATTTGGGTTCTTAACAATTTTTAATATCGAAGCGAATTATCTTTTCTTAATTTTAGCCACCCAAAAAACTTGCCGCTGCAAAAAAACAATAGACCAAATATTATCAGATAATCTCAAAGGCATAATTCACTTTTTGATCACTAAGAAAAGAAAACCATCCTATTGTATTGTATTCCTAGTTCGATGAGGCTTATTACTCCCTTACACCTATGTCCGCCATTGGTTGGCTTGCCTTGGTGCGTATTCCGCCATTGCTATTGACAGCATACAGACATAGGTTACCTCATCGCTTCCAATCATAGATAGAAAATTGTTATTGCTGTGGTTTATGGGCGTTGATCTTTGTCGCTACGTACTTAAGCTGTTTACCTTCAAGAGACTTAATATGAGCGATGAGTTCCGGGATTAGAAAAAAGCTCACTGAGAGTTCGTGTTCTTTCAACTTCATGCACCATCACTCTATTATACCAGGCAAGGATGCCGTGTCAATCCACATTTTTTGTATAAATGTATTTACCTACAAAGGCGTGACCTATATGAGTAATGAAAAAAAAAGTTTTTGGGATACCTCTTAGCTTTTCTTTGTCCGTATAATCGTCTGGTACGCATCGAGCGTGTCAAAGATACCTCAAAGGGTACAAAGCCATATTGACCGGTCCTTCAGTTGGATTCACTCAGTACACTTGCAGTTTGATATGCAGGGATGCTTAATATTGCGGTATTCTGCCGAGGACCAATTATCGTGTTGGATTCATCGCCTGAGTTTTTATTATAGGATAGTCTTTTTCTACCTGAAAGGAGATTATAAATACCAGCAATCGTTAATGAGAAGTTAATGTGACTGATGTCGTGCAGCACAATTGTTGACTTTGTCTATGCGTTATATTTCTATTTTCAAGATCACAGCATGTACCGATGAGCACGACGTGGTATATTAGGCTTGCTCGGCCGCAAGAGTGGCTATTGCGTAGGGAAAAATAGAAGAAAAAAAGCGAAAAAAGAGCTGGGCTCCGAGACTTACCGATTAGCTAAAATGATGTAGTAAAGCACATAGACTTGTTTTCTTTATCCTTGCTGGCTCATCAATGAAGGCTGTGAGAATGAAATTTTTGCCATAGCTAAACTTTTAACATTTGGACTTTTAGCCATGATATTTCTAAATGAAGCTTGAAAAACAGCTCAATATGCCTCGCAAAGAAGAGAAATTCCCATTGGAAGCTGTGATGTATCTAAGATCTGAAGTCTTGCTAAAGGCTATAATCAAACTGAAAAGTTAAATGATGTCACCCCATCTGAAATGACATTGCTATCCACCTCGCGGCGAATTACTGGGAGCAAAGTATCTGATCTGACGTAGCTCAATGTCACGTTGGGAGCATGCAGATGTGCGGAGAGCCACTTTTTGGTCTCAAATTGGAACGTTCATACGCTGCTCAGATCCAAGTAGGATGTATGAAAAAGAATTCTCCCATACTCCACCCAAGACAGAAATTTTCGCAGAAACGCTCGCTCAGAGCGAGTCGCTCTTAAATTTATTTTTCCAAAAAACTTAGAAAATTAAAACGAAATTTCAGTCTTCAGAACCTTTTTGCAAAAAGAATTTGGGTTTTAAACAGAATATATTGATCATTTTAACTCATTTTATAACCTCTAAATTTTAGAAAATGGCTTGAACTACCAGCTCCCCGTTACGCAACAATGCACTGATGGACCTAATATCGACGCAAGAACGATGGAGATTCACCACGACAGCACCATAACGGTTATGTGAACACTTGAACACATGCCATCGCAGGCTTGAGCTTGAGGTAAAAACCTTGAAAACTTTTAAAATAGCCGGCTCAAATACGCAGTTCGCAACAATGGCGTGGACATTACAAAGCACCATTGCCTTTTCTGACCATCCTACTCCAAAACTGGGAGGAGCTCAACCGGAACTAGCTGCCAGCTATCGAGCAAAGTTTGTTCTTTGTGCCCTTAAAGAAACATTCAATAAATCTGCCGCCGGACCATTTCCGTATCAGGTTGGCTTGCTTTGTGTAATATAAAAAGGAGCTTTGTGTTTGCTCTTCTTCTAATCAGGATATCCATTCGATGGGATATCTTGAAGTCAGGACACTTCCGTCATGGGATTTATGTATGCGGAGCAGCAGCCTATTATTGAATTACCAAAACAGTACGACGCTGATTACATTCCGCAATTTGGAATATGATCAACTGGACGAAGTGAGTAAAACTACGCACAGCGAAGTAATCTCTCCACCCTACTGAAAAAGGAAATCACTTGATTTGAATCCCACCCGAAAGGCTGGGAATTTTTTGTGCTAAAACCGTACCAAAAAGTGTTACGTCGGGAAAACAACGCTTTGAAATAATCATGGAAAATCCTCATTTTTAGCATTTTGGTGATTAAGGACTTGGCCATTTTCTTTTATAAGCTTGGGTACTAAATAGACCAAAGACTACTATTGAAATGTAAAATACCAACATCGATTATTTTTACACCTATAGGTTATTTCTAGGATAGCTCTCTAGACGGCAAAAAAGCATCAAATATTTTAGCAAAATACAGGAATCAAAATGGGAGCAGTCCTGCATGCCAATGGCCTATGATCACCCATATCCGGAGGAGGATTAGGATGTGCAGTATCCAACGAGTTGAAGAATCCTCATTTAAACTATAAAAACCGAGGGGTCAACTCTCATTTCCCCCATAGGTCTTCCCAAGCTTTGAGTCCACTGCTTGAGTGACTCAGATATCAAGACCTGGCGCCCTAATATTGTGATGAAACATGAACTGGTACTGGCTCGAAAGATGACCGTTCGTCGACCTTCGACCGAAAAGATCATCAGAGCCTGATAAGCGAATATCAATGTAGAAGACGTCATGGCAGAAGTCAATGTGCTGATGTCATCGGGAAGATCCCCGGGAAATCTTGTGATCAGGATGGAATCATCAATCTCATGCCGCTGCAGATAGGATGATCAATGATCGGCCAAACGTCATGACCCAAACAGACTTAGCCAATTTCCTCCCGGCAATGCCTGCGCGATAACATCCAAGAGCTGAAGTCATCACTAAATCTTCGGCTCATTTGAGCGTAAGACTCAGCGGAGAATCAATATTATTTGAAAAAAAACACTTGGATGGAGTGTTTTGGCAACGTCCAATATGGGGGGGCAGTTTTAATGGCCTATTGGGACATTACCGGAGGTAGCTCGTAATGTCAAAAAAGGAAAGTGGACGAACTAATGCGAATCTAACTTCAATGAAATACGCGATCTACAATGAATCTGAAATTGAAACGAATTCACGCTCCCTGAGGAATCTCAATTCAGCAAGGAACAAGATTAAGTCAGAGATAAACTTGTTTTCAGCGAGCCGCTAATATTAAATCAATGCAAATCCTACTTAGGCTTGATTTGCAACAGCGAATCCAATGGTTCTAACTAAATAGGTCTTACCACAGAATTACCAGCCAACTAAATGCAGAAAATAGCTACTAGATTGGATAAACGTGCGACAAGACAACAGTGATCGAGTTTTGCAAATCTATCATTATGAGGAAAAACTCGTACGATGGCACCAAAATCACTTCGATGTATTGAAACTTTACCCCGCAATGAACCAGATAGTCAGCGCGCTCCTTTCTACTTTTGACTGGACAAGATAGCTAAACTGGAATAGCGTTGATTCCCGAACTGACGGCTGAATAATATGATATTACAAATATCTTGACCGCCAAATCATGGATTTCTGTGTAAAAACCCTAAAAAATTGTAAGCACTTCGAGACACGTTTAAAAGTATCTAGTGTAAAGTGACAATACTATCTGAGCCGCAACTCCAATGACAGATCGTCCTTACAGCTGATGCTAGCAGTAATAAGTTCATTACCATGAAAATTACTGGCAGCTATGCTCTACAAAGGTGAATTTCGAGAAAGTCTCTCTCAAGCTGGTTACAGGGATACTCATATATGAACGGGGCAACTCGTTGGCTTCTGAACAGGTGATAGCATGAACTATTTCAACTCTCTCCCAAGTGCATTATCCCAGCACAAAGGCAGTGAAAACTACCAATCATATATACGCAAATCTTCGAATCACTCGACCGAAATTATAGGACTGATTGAATCCCTTGTTATACAGTATAATCCGTTGGATTCTGAGTACAGGGCACCCAAATCTAAAACACAGTATTCGAACTTTAATTTCGAGTATAATCATGTGTGACAGGCATGTATCATTCACGGTAGGATATTCAGAGAACGGAAAATGCATTTTATGCAGGTTTCATCCAAAATCAAGAAAACCGTACGACCACAACTTTACGGATAATTTTTAAACAGACTAGAAATGCCAATTTTTCGAGCCGG
>Ga0163217_1038359_pt1 | contig 10392 bp, 10 predicted proteins | sample SynspAceP_FD_185933 | JGI IMG/M metagenome (GOLD analysis project Ga0163217, IMG submission 185933) | Saline lake microbial communities from Ace Lake in Antarctica - Synechococcus sp. Ace-P (PacBio error correction) | ecosystem: Environmental > Aquatic > Non-marine Saline and Alkaline > Saline ... | reverse complement strand
GTGTATCGCCGCCAGAAGGCTTGCACAGTTCGGCCTGTGGGCAAAACACACCGTGGTATTTTTGTGGCTGTGCTGACCAGAGCAGGACCGAGTATGAGCGAATCCGCCCGTATTTCCACTTACCACAGCCACTAGAGCGCAGCCCCAATCGGGGGCCGCATTTGCGCTCCCAGTCGCGGCTTACTCAGCGCCTCGCAGCGCACAGCGGCTTGGTCGCCATTGGTATAGGTGCCCTGTCGCCCACGGTAACACGGACTGTTGTTCGGATTTCAGTTGTATGTTCCGCTGCGGCCAGCAGGCGCTGGGCTCGCGTCTTGCACCAGCGCTGGCCGAAATGGGCATACGCAGCAGCGCATGCCGGAGGCAGTAAATCACGCCAGGCTTCCGGCCTTCCGGCAGGCTGGCGCGCAGCGCCAATGCCAGCTCAAATAAGCGCGGGCGCCCCCCAGCCCAGCTACAGCAAGGGGCAGCCAAGGCCGCGTTTGTCGGTGCTGGACGACGCCATGGACGCCAGGCGCTATGCAGCGCCGGGGAAAGTTTCGCGGATCACCTTCCCGGTCTGATCATCCACTCGGGTAAAGCCGGCCACCGAGCCGAGTGTCAACGGATAGAGGGTAGGGGTAATGCAAGCTCGCTTGCCATCCTCCAGTGTGGACAGGCTGCTTCCGTCTGGGCGTTCAGTTCGAGTCATTTGGCCAAGACGCAGATCCAGCACCGCAGGCCTCGCAACAGCGGCGACGGCCAGCTTGATATAACCAGTCCTCGGCGGTGAAAAGACCAGGCCAGTAAGCCAGGCATCATGCCGGAAATACCAGGCTTGCAGCGGTGTGTCCGTCTTCGGGTCTGAGCAGTCAGAGACCGGGGCGGACGGAAGCCCTTATTCTATCCAGCGGCGCCAGGTGAGCGGAGTGAAGCATCGCCCGCTCAGCCAATATCAGCGGGAATTTCATCGTCGATCCTAGTTGTGCAATCCCGTGAGCTTAAGCCCCTTACCGGCTGCACCCATCAGCCTCTTCGACAGTATTCTGTCCGACGCTGCTAATGAGGCCACGGAGCATTCCTATTCCACGTGGTATATAGCTGCGCAATGCATGAACACGCATGCCAGCTGATCAATTGATCCAATTTTTCGGAGGATCGGACTTCGCTACTGCGAACCTGATATCTTTTTGACAACAACTTGTGCTCTCGGCTGAATGGAGCTATCTTGTCTAACAATGAATAGTTTGTATCCCACGGCGGCTCGTCCTGGGTTACTGTGTTCTGATCTTGTGTTGTTGCTGCTAACGTACTGTCCTTTATATCGGGCAGATACTGAATTTGCTGGTAGGTCCCATTCGTCGCGCTTCGGATATTACGATACCCAAGAGTCTGTTGATGGGCCTGTCATTCGCCATTTTTTTATGTCATCTGCGGGTATTTCCCAGGGTGCCGGAAGTCGCAGATGGAGCAAGAGCCGGCAAGGGTCTGATTGGCGCAGGGGTTTCCTTGCTGGAGCCTGGATGACCTGCCGGCCTGCGGCCTCGGCAACAGTATGCAGTTTGTACTTGTTCCGAATGGTGTTGTGCTGGCGAAGCCCGCATTGTCCCCGGCGGCATACTCCCCCGCCCCCCCCCCACTGGGTTTTTTGGCTTGACAGTCTTGCCGCCGATATACGCGCTACGGCGATTCAGCGAGATCTATTCAATGGGTATGTATCCTCGGGTGCCGGTCTGGCGTTTCCTGCTCGGCGGCATGGCGTCGTTACCTTTGCTTCCGCTCGCAAGGCGTCTGTATTGCTGCCGATTGGTCGGCATGGTTGCGCTCCTGGCGCATTGATCTTCCTGTATTCTCGGTCGGGCAGGTGTATAGCTTTCTGTTAGTGTATTGCCCGAAGGAGCCGCGTGGCGCCAAGGGTGTCGCGCCGGCGTAGCCGTTCCGCTTGAAGGTATGGTCGGCGCGCTACTTGCTGACATTCGCGTAAAAAATCCGCATCTTCATAACTTGGTTGTCGTTGTCTGCGTTTTGTCCTCCTATGGCGCTCGGCGTGAGATTCGACCTGGTTTTCATCCGAACCATGGTACTGACCCCCGGTGGAAGTGGGTGTGTGTATTTACTGTACTACGGTCATGGGTGGCTGGTGCTCAGCTGGGTATTGTCTTCGTGGCGCCTGGTCCGACTGCGTGGCTCGCCGTTGGTTATGGACGATTCAAATTATGCGGCGGGTCGGCCGCCTCAAGCCATTTGATCGAGCTTGCCTTTGCCAGACTGCGGTGCTTCTGTCTGGCGTGATCTGTAACGGTGGGCGTTCTGTGGGTCTCTGCATGTTCGTTGTATATGGGTTCAGCGCGTAAGCTGATGGCGCCTTGTTGGTGTAGCGCCTGCGCGATTTCAAAGTGATGCCAACTCCATGCGGGCCAGTGCTTCTGCGGATATACTGTTCGACCATGTACCCTTAATCGGTCTGGTATTGGGCCTACCCGCAGTGGCCCTTATTGATGCCGACTATGTGTTCCATTGTGTGATGACGATTTGGACCGGTGTTACGTATGTGTCGTGTATAGTCGACTTCTTGGGTGCTCAGTCGTTTAGTTACCCTGGGTTCGTGTTCATTTCTGCTGGATGACTGAAGACTCCTATCGGGGAGTTCGCGAGGAAATCGCTGGCGCGTGGATGGGGGCTGTGGAATAAACAAGGGGCCACCCGCTTTAACATTATGGCTGACTGCCGGCCGGGTCGCCTGGTGCCCTTCAAAGGACCTACATCGATGTCACCAGTTTTATCGTTCTGCCTACCGCCCTCACCGCCCTGGGCAAACGCGATCGCAGGTGTCCACTAAACAACACCCATCTAGTTGTCGCATTGGCCGGGCTATGTGATCGTAGACCACCCTTAAGCGGCGGGTATCGATCCTCACTGGGTGAAGATTGTTCATTGCCCGGCGCTAGACCTTCCCGAAGGCGGCCAGGGCAAGAACATGCGGCGGTCTGGCTGCGACGCGCCGGCTGACCGTTTGTACCGTTGTGACCACCGCCGGTATTGCGCAACCGTGTTCTGCAGCTTCCGTTTGCAGTCCATGCCATCGAGTGCGCCAGTGCGTTGGTGGTCAGGCGAAGAAAGGATTCCTCGATGTCCGCGGCGTCGAGTCCATCAGCCTGTGCCAGAACGGACAAGGCTGAACGAACTTCCTACTGTGATTAAACAGTGGATCAAGGAGAAGCAAGCCTGATCTGTACATGTCCAGTGATCGAGACTGCGGACATTCGTCGCCCGCCCGCATGACGAACTCAGCCGTCGCAATCGCAGATGATATACGCGCTGATGCAGCCCAAGGGCAGCGCACTTGTTTGCCGGCCAGGAAAGCCGGGCAAGTTCGAGACGAGATCGTTGCTGTGTGTTCAAGATGATGGCCAGGCAAGGAAACCGCGACCATCAGCGGAGAAGAAGTAAACCTGGGTCAAGGACGATGTGCAACGGCAGTTGCCTGCGCTACGCACCGCTTGGAACCTGCTTAGGGTCTGCAGCCGTGTGCCGCCCGGTTCCGTCTTGAGTCACTTCATTACCGCCTTTTGTTAAACGCCAGCCCAGCTGCCGATGGCGCCTCTTCGTTTGTTTTCGATGAGAATCAGACACCCATCGCCGAGCAGCAGGAACGGTGAGCCGTATGGGGGTGAGTATTCTTCCGTTGGCTCAAAGCGTGAAGCTGTTGCGAGGGCCAGCGAATGGCGATATAGTGGCCCGGTCTTGGCGCGAATTGCCGCAATCTGCCTTCAAGCCGCGAGATGTCTGACCATGGACGAGTACGCCCGTGTGGGAATTAGAACGAAGCCTTCGCCTCCGCAGGTAGTGCTACTGCCGCTGACGGCTGGGCATCCCGACTGAAAAAACCTTCAACGTCAACGGCGGCTCCATCCCATGTGGCCACCCTTATGGAGTCTGAACCGGGCTCGCGTCTGACGGCCACGCGCTGATCGTGCAAGCGGTCGCGGTGCTGTAAGTTTGTTTTGTCGGACTAGGTATTGGTGTGCGTTCAGGGCGGCTGCAGGTCGTGTCGAAGTACTCTATAAGTCGCAGCAACAAGCTTAACAATGCTACAACTAGATCGAAAACCCGGGCCCGTGCTCGGGTCAGCCTTTTTAGGTTTAGCTTTGCGCTTAAGGCTGCAGCTTGTAGCTGGTGTAGCTGATATTCAGGTGACCTTCTGAACGTCAGGTCTTGAGACCGCGCGTCCAGGTGCGATGGAGATGCGCGGTGTGCGCGTGCGTCAACCCCGTGAAACGAGGACGCCGCTCAGGGCGACGCCCAGACCACGCTATGCGCCATGTTCCAGACTTCACAGCGCGAGTCTCTTCAGTGCGCGGCGGCGCCCCGCTAACACTAATATCTGATCGGGAAGCGTTCCCTGTAACGAGAGCGACACGATAGGGCGCCAGTGAATATATCCGCCTCGTCCTTGTTCCCGATGCAGCCCATGCGGCGCCGGTGTTCATAGCGGGTGATCACTTGCGTTCTGGGTCGAAAGCTGATCCGCCGGCAGCCCGCCGGCTGTTACCGCTTCCTCGCGCAACAGAGGCTGGCATGTGCAGCCATGGGCTGGCCCCAGTGGGTCGTGGCGCTATAGCGATTAACCCAGCCGGTCCGTTTACGCCAGACCCCAGTACCACCCACACATCTGTCTATCGCCGCTTGACATGCTATAGCCACCGGTGTACTGGTATGCCGGTAAAGGGTGCCTGTGTGACGACCCTGATGGATGGCCTCAGCGGAATGATCCGCGCTGGGGCGAGGACAACCCACGTAGCAGCCAGGCGCCGCAGCTATTGTTCGGGGCGGCGGGGGCGTGTGGGCAAATAGGGTCATTCGGTAGAGCATTGCGGCTCGGTATCTGAGTGTTTGACTGCATTTTACCTCGGATGTGGGCCAAGAGCTTATTATTGCGGATGTGTTGCGAAGCGGGTGTGAATACGAGGGCATTGCCGTTGCGGAAACACGCTTTGATCCCGCCTGCGCCGTGTGTCGCGTGGGAAAGTCTCGCTCGCGAAATGCGCCGTGCGGACAGATAATACAGCGTGTTGGGCGCAACCAGCTTCATAGAATGGATTCTCGCGTCGGCGAGCGGTGCAAACGGCAGTGCTGCGCTCATCTGTCCCCCGATCTATATATATAATAGCTGGCGACATCCACAACCGCGGCCTCGTGTGAGCGACCACAGCACATGAATACTCACCCTGAAGCCCGCCGAGATGCTCTGGCGGGGAATGAGCGAGTTAGGTGGGTGGACGCTCCGACGAGCGTGTTTCGTCTCACTCGCGATAAATCGATACCCGCGTTCGCGAGCGATGAGAATCGCCGTGCTCCGTCTCCTATAAGGCTGGATTGCGTCGAACCCGCCTGTATCCTCAGTACACTAGGTTTCACCCAAGCACCCGAACCGCCGATTCGCTCACAGCGAGAATCCAGGCGGACTCAATCAAAGCCCGCAAGAGTCATCCCAAACCCCAAGAACCTGTTTCATTCCGCGCAGCGGGAAGTCCCAAGCGATCTTAGCGCACCCAAAAAAGCGCGTCCCAAGTCTCAGACTTCTCCTTTTCAGTCGGGCGCTCAGACCTTCATCCCGGGCAAATCAAGCGATCGCAGTATACGCACCGTGCCACCTGCCAGGCCTGCCGCACCATAGGCTGGCATTCATCACTGGCGAAATACGCAATTCGCCCCGGCAATCTCGGCCAGGCCGGCCATAGCGACGTGCAGCTCGGCAACGGGCGCCGAGCTTCTGCTCGCTTGTGGTGAGCGGGCATAAATCAAATATGTTGGTCATCGCCAGTCTTTCGATATGCTAGCCCCGGGCAACACCGCGATTCACCCAATATTGAACTGACCTAAAGGTCAACAGGGCCGGAGGTCATGGTGAAGGTTGCATCCACACCGGCCTTTGGACGCGCTTATTAAGGCGTTGCCGCGCCGCGCCGAGCGGATACGCCCGCCACGGGAGGCTGGTTTGGACGATGTGCGCCTTTTACCCTGCGCCTGCATCTGACGCAGTTTCGTACTTGGGTAACAGCATCTAGCGCACATTACAAGTGACCGCCGAATAATCTCTGGCCATGGTCTCCACTTTCCTCCGTGGCGTAATTGGTAAACATCCGCCGGCAATCCCTGTGGCACGGGGCCAACATCTCCCAGTTGGCCGAAAGGGGCGATGGTCTCGTAACGGCATGCTCGACCGCCGCGCTCGTCAGCCACATCCACTGCGGGCTGTACCTCTTGCGCCGGCGTTGGCAGGTTTCATTCAACAGTGTTATTGTATACCTCTCATTGGCGATCGACCAGCATCATGCTGCGCGCCTCGGCGCTCAATGCGTGTTGGCTGGGGTGTCTAGCGCGACGACTATACCACTGCCTCGCGGCCAGGTGCTCGCAGTCAACCTTGTCGTAGGAAACGTTCATTGCTGTCTTCTCCTGTGGAGCTTCAAAGCGCAGCTTGAAGACTGCATGATAAGATCGATTCAGTAGTCATAGCGGCACGCTCGGCTGTATTTTTGCTGAAGCTTTGATAGCTTGGAAAGGCTTGCGCGCTTCTGTGAGTATATGACAATGCTTCTAGGATCCTGTCCGCTCCCCGCGGCAATGTCATCGTCACTTCTGGTTAGGCGATGCCAAATCTTTGCTCGGACTATCTTTCTGTATCACCTGCCAAACTGGCAATATCGCGCTGCGCATCGCAGCGGTGAAATTGCTGTGATGCGCCCGGGCACGCTCCCAGCGCGGGCCCTACATCTGGTATCCATGGCCGAAACTGCGCTCGGTCTGCCGTTGGAAAAAACCCAGCCAGTAATAGGGAATGTCCGCGGGTGTCGCGGCGGCTTTCGATTGGATTTACCGCCGAATTACTGCCGCCTCGGCATCGGCAGGTACACGCACCGGTCACATGCGCCGGGGGACTGCGGGAAAGTTGGACATTCAGTCGGCGCAGTGCGGCGGGCCAAAACCCTTCTAGCAGTTGACGACAAACGCCAGCACCGAAGTGAAGCGGCGGTCTCCCAAGAATCTCGTACACCTTGTGTGAATGCCTGTGGATCACGCAATCGATGGGATATGCCTCTTTATCAAGCGTGGCCTCAGCGGCACCAGCACGATGCGCGCCTGATAGGCCACTGAAATCGGCTGTGTCGCCCCGGCCTTGACGCCTGAGTAGCACCATGATACTTCCTTCGTGTTGCTGTGTTGGGTACCGGCATCAGTTCACGACGGCCAGGCAGCACGCAGTCGAGGGCGTTGCCACTGATTCCGCTGATAACGAACGCTCATCGAACTGTATGCAACGCGGTCAGGCGAACTGTAGGGTGATGACATGGCATACGTCGCGCGTCGTGGTGGCTGATCCTGGTTGATGAAGATGATTCCGATCCTCGGCCGTGGCATCGGCATCGGCTATGTCTTCCAGGATTTTCGAAGGGCCGGGCCGCGCCAGCCGTCTGTTCCGTTGTCAAGCAGGACGCGTTGAATTGGTTTGACATGGCAGTCTCCGTTTTGCTAATGAATCGAATGGCTCCGATACAATCTTTCGCCGGCGAGGCCGCGGCTCCTACCGCGCAGGGCCGTCTGATAACTCCACCCAGGTAGGAGCGACGGCCGCCGTTCGCGAAAACAAAACTACGCTTCGCGCGATGGCCGCGGGCTCCTACCACGGAAGGTCGGGCCTCACCTTTCAGGTAAGAGGGCTATTTGCTCGCGCGATCTCCCAACCCCGCTCGGGCCAAGCAGCCCGCTCGCGCTTGCCCCACCTTCCAGCGGCTCGGGCATTACTTGCTATTACCATGTTACCGCACGGTGATAAACACCCTGCAGAATTGCCGCCAGGCGGAACAACGAAAGGCCAGGAAGAAATTTCCAGTCTGAATCTCGCTTACGCCCGCTGTACTGGCCACAGTACAGTCTGAGGCATACCTGTTTGCTCCCTCAGGCAAGGCCCATGACCCTTGAGATCTGCCCGAAGTGCATGCCTTTAACGCCATTCACCCCTGAGGGTACAGTTGGTTCAAGGCAGGCAGCAGCTAGGCCAGATCAGAAAGCGGGTGGCCCAACGGTCGCCAGTTCCGGTCCAGATCGATTACCACCCTGGGGTTCGGTTTTGGATGCCAGAATCAGGTTGCCAATGCGGAAGTCACCATCTCGCGGCGATTGGTGGTGTGGATCGTCCTGGGCAGTGCTCGTGGCAGCCAGGCCATCAAAGGCGATCCATTCGCGGGCAATACTCGCCGGGTACGGCTGGCTTCGAACTCGGGCCACTCCAGCGTTTGATACTGCGGGGAAATGTTAGCGCTCCGGCCTATGCCATAGCTTTCCAGGCCGGACGCTTTCCAGTCCCGTTATGCTTGCAACTGCTCCATGGTCTCTGAATCAGTCGAGCGGCTAGAATTCGGCAGGCGGCTGACTTTGCTCCAACCATTCGGGCCCAACAGGGGGCTGCGGGCCTTGTGCACGCGGCCTTCGAATAGTCCATGATGTAAAACGCAAGTTCCGATTGACCTCCGGGGTCCTCGCACAGCAGTTGGCGCGCGGTAGTACCGGCACGTCGGTATGCTGCCGGAGGGCGTGATTTACCTGGTATTCGCGCTCAGCCCATATGCTGCAGAAGGTGCTCAGTTTGCCGGGTGGCCTTCTTGCGCAGCACATTACGCTGCATCGCCAAGGCTTCAGCAGATAAGTCGTCGGGTTGGACTGCCGCCCTGAAAACTGCTGCACAGACCCCCGCCGGCAACCCCCCCCGGGGGGGGGCCGGGCCCATGCCCTGTTCCGGCGCCGTTCAATGCGAATCCGGTCAGTAGGACAGTAACGGATTAACGTCACGAATAACGGAGATAGTGCGGTACACACAATCAGGGTCGACTTCGATATCATAGAAAGTCCTGTTCAATAATATAAGAATTATCAAGGACACCATTTAAACCTAATCACGCACGAACCGAGAAGCCATTGGAAATAGAAAAAAAAAAAAAAAAAAAAACACACAAATCAAACCGTAAAAAGCATAAGAAGAGACAGTCGTGAATATACACAAGACGTTCAAGATTACGCTAGAGCAAATATAGAGAGTATCACGCCGACCAATACACAGGCGACAATGGAGTCATAGAAACCAGGTATCACGTAAGCGCAGGCCGGCCGAACGCCAAGGAACAGCGCCACCTACGACAGATTCATCAAACAGGCTCTTCACGAAGCACGGACGCAACGGTAAGTCATTTCTTCACCTTGCGCAAGACCATTCTGATCGCCGCAGTGCAGCCTGCTGGCAAAATCAGACGAATCAGCCCCGGGGCGATGCTGTTGACGCGAATATTGCTTCGGCCCCCACTCCAGACAGGTTGCGCGGCCAGCCCCTGACCTCGGCGGCTTTGACATGCCATACACGCCGATATTTGGCGCTGGCGCACAGGCCGGCGATCTCGAACAGCAACACATCGAGCCACCGCCTGCTTGATCATCGGCATACCATTATTTGCCACGAGCCAGAAGGTGCCTGTGACATTGGTGCCCATGGATTTCTTTCGAAGGCTTCGGTCGACGACGTATGTGCGGTTGGGCCGTTAGACCGGATTGGTGCGGTCGTCTGCGATAGCCAGGATCGCTCGATCTGCGTAGGTTCCAGCGTCTGTCGACCAGGTTTGCAAACGTGGCCTTGTCGCCTGACATGGCAGCGCGGTGGGCGGTACGGATAGCCCTGGGGCTTTCAAATCTCGTTGGCGACCTGCTCGCAAACGTCCGGCCTTGCGGCTGGAGATAACCACCTTGGCCCCGGCTGGCGATTCATCAGCGGTAAGCTTTTGCCCGATGCCCTTGGTGAGCGGGTGGGATGATGGCGACCTTTGCCGGTCTAGGATTCAAAAGAGTGTGCTCATTGTATGATCTGTGCTTGTGCGTGTCGTCTGGCTGACTGAGATGATAGATTACAAAGCCCGCTGATCCCCGGCGGCTTCGCTTGGATGGACTGAGGGGAGGAGGCAGTGGCAGATTCCGCCTCAGGGCCTCTCGATTCCCGCGCAGCGGAATGCCAATTTTGAGCCTAGGGTTCTGGCCCGTTTAGCTCCGCGCTTTCCCCGAAAAAAGTGGATCCCCGCGTCTCGCGGAGGATGACTGCAGTCGGGTATGGCGCGCCGAACTGGCGTGTTCAACCAGCGTCATCCCCCCCGCCCGGTCACCGCGAAGGGCGGAATCCAAAGCGGTCTTGCCTATTACGCAAACCCTAGCTTACAAATACCGACTTGCATCTCAACGCTTGGCGATAGTCCCCAGATGCAACTTATCCGGGCCGTCGGCCAACGCAGGGTGCGGGCTTTTGCATAGGCGGAGGCGAGGAAGTGTCCGGGCAATACGCCGGCGGCGGGCCGGTGTAACCTGAATCGTCGCGAT
>Ga0163217_1032305_pt1 | contig 10392 bp, 8 predicted proteins | sample SynspAceP_FD_185933 | JGI IMG/M metagenome (GOLD analysis project Ga0163217, IMG submission 185933) | Saline lake microbial communities from Ace Lake in Antarctica - Synechococcus sp. Ace-P (PacBio error correction) | ecosystem: Environmental > Aquatic > Non-marine Saline and Alkaline > Saline ... | reverse complement strand
CGTCCGCTGGACATCCACCGACGGCGTTGCCCACTGTGGGGTGGCTGCCAGCGCGGTTTGCAGGGCCGCCAGACAGTGTTCGAGTGCGGGACCGGAAGTATCGACAGCGGCGTTGCATTGTGTCTCTCGTGGGCGATGCGGATCTCAGGTTCGCGTTTGCCGTTCAGAGCGACACGATGCCGGCGGGCAATTCTTCCACGCCGATTCGGATGCCGCGGTGATATACCACGCTCTCGTATCGGATTTCGCTCACCGGACGTGTCGTTGGCGTGCGAGAGTGACGTCGATTCTCCGACGCGATCCCCGTAGCGGACTGATCTTCGTGGATGATGTCTCGCGAATGCGAGTGAAATTCGGATTTAGTCTGTGTTTGTACGGATTCCACGTTTGGCGATCGGGCGACACCGAACCGCTGCCGCGTCACCATGCCAGGCCATATTTGCAATTCGGGCGAAGCTGTCGTAACCGTAATAACTTTTGGAATGTTGGCGGTCCCGACGCATGTTGGAAATGTTCTTCAGAAATTAACGAACGTTTGCGGAACCTTGTTGTTTCAATCAAAAACCGGCACCGAATAACCCTGGGCGAATACAATGAGGTAAAACAATCAGGCGATATATCGGTCCAACCGGAACAGGTTGTTCTCGGATGCCGCGGCGGTCGATAGGAACTCGCGAAAGTTTTGACCTCGTTTTCGTTCGTTCGGAAATTAGTCGACCGTGGGGTGCACAATCCTTTCGTCCGGCCACGCGGCAGGGCGACGAAATAAGTGGCCAGGACGGTGCTGCGATACTCGTGGAAAGGCAGACCACTGTCGAGAATACAGACTCGGGCGTCCAATGACTTCCATTGGAAATCACGGACGGAGGGGTATGTAGGATGGTCGCCTTGAGGCGGCGAGGAATTGCGCCGCGATGACTCGCACGGGCACGACGCGCCACGGCGCAGGACCGAACGGTCCAATACGGTCGCCAATTCGTCGCCGATACCGTTCGGTGCCTCTCCGACGGCCTTTGGCGAGCCCGACGAGGAGGCATCGATGATGAAGTTTGAGTCGGAAACTCGCCGCGTCGGAGAACCGCCGCGAAAAGGAAACCGAACAACAGACAAGCAACACTGAGGTCCGATCACCTGCCCGAAGCCACGGACCTCGTTTTTTTAGAACGGCGTTGCTAGGAATACAGCCCCAGGAATGGTCGGATTCTCTGCCGGAATGGCGAAGAAGTACGGCAGAACGCGGGCCGGAGAGTGTCCGATCGGGGTTGGCACCATGCATTTGACTCCATCGTGGTCGTATTCGCCCTCCGAGTGACTTCACCCCAGGCTCGAGCGGGCAGTTTAGGAATCCGCGAGACCGCCGATACCAGAAAAATTGAACTTCGTTTACAATCGTGTTTCAACTCACGTTTCGAACTCATCTTTCCATCCCCCCCGACTCGTTTCCATGCCCGTTCCCCTTGCACCAACGTCAGAGCGATTGGGCGATCGGATTCGCTTGATCGTGCTGAGAAGGTTTCATTCGCCTGCGTTTTTCGCGCGTGCGGTTCACGAGCGACGGGGTTCTCCGATCTCGATGCAGTGGATCGACAACGCGTACGCCGCGGACATGAATTATTTCGCCAATCGATCGACCGCCTACGGCACCCTCGAGGGCGTTCTGCCTGGGGCAACGGACCGTCGTCGTGTCGCGTTTTCCTACGCTCGCACCCACCCGCAGGAGTGAGTCGACAACACGCTTCCGCAATCCAACACGAGGAGCAACCGAGGACCGACGCGTGGCTCGTTACACACTGGCAGGGGGACCGATTACCACGATGTGATCCATCCGAACTCAAAAGCATCTGCGCCTGATACGGCGGCCGGCCGGAAACCGCGCCGACGTGGCGTCGTCGGGGACACGGCGCCCTTGATGGAACGCGAAGGTCGCCACCCTTCGCCGGACTCGATTGGCGTGGCAAGACACGTTGTTAACTCAATCCGATCATTGGGCAGTTTTATTTTTTTCCCTCGGCCTGCGTTGCTCGTTCGGATATCGAATTGCCCGCCGATTCGCCTCACCTCTCGATACTGTGGCACCTGCACGGCGGCTTTGGATGCCTGGCCGACGGACGCGTTGGTTTTTCACGAAACGTTCTGAACACCGCGTCTCGCTCATTAGTATCTGACAATCGAAAGCCGCGAAATGATCCGGTCTCATTTGCGAGACGGTGTGGGAGATTGAGTTTGTTCGGGTGCGACATCGATTTGCCAAGGAGGTGTTGTCGTGGAACCAGAAACCGAACTCGCGCGGGCAATCGCTCGGGAGGCGTGGCTAGGAAGCAATGGCCTCTGAAGAAAATGGCCAGGTGACCCGATGAAAAAAAACGGAATATGGTGTTGTCGCCGATCACCGAGCGGGTCGTCTCGAAACTCGGCGAGTTTATTCGACTCGATGAAGAACAATTTCGCAGAACGTTTTGTTCGTTCACCATGTGGCGAAACCCGCCGCGCGTACTACTTCCGGTTAACGCCGCATCGTGCTCGGTAACATCGGCGATTCCGCATTCCTCGGAATCACCTCGTCGTTGCCTTCGAGGTGCGAATCGATCGTCGCGAGGCGGTCCGCAGTTTGGGCGATTCGCAAAAATCATCAAGCCTCCGGATCATCGCGATTTCGAAACGCGATTCAAGAACTCCGCGTTTAATCCCTCAGGAAAATGACCCCGGTCGTCGAGCGGAAACTCGATCAAGAGGTAATCGACGCTCGCGTCGGAAGCGAGTCAATCGCGACGCGGAGCGTCGTGGTTACAAAAATCCGCGACCAGCGTCGCCCTGCTACAATATCCATGTCACATCCCTCTCGACACGCGATCCGCCAACAGATCAGCCACCGGAAACCGGGTACTCCGCGCAGGTGCGTTTCGTGGAACACCTACGATTCACTCACCGGAAAGAAAACGTGCCGCGCACGATCACGCGAATGACTTACGAACCAAGGAACGCTGGAATTCCTGACGCGCCGGAAACTTTCACGAGAGCCTTAAGAAGGCCTGGTTGTCGATCGCATGACTTTTGCCTATTGCCAATTCGCGACATTGAGTTACTCAGCGCCAGCCTCACCACATTCAAACGAAATCCGATCTACACGAGGCTTGAAAGCCGCCCGGTCCTACTATTTCCAAAACGAACACTTTATCCGTCCAACAGATCGGATGATCTCGCCATACGACCGCCACCGGAAACTCGTCATTGAAGTGAAATCACATGCGTCCGCGACTCGCAGGATGGACTTAGTTTGGCGCGAATGGGCGTGCAGGAAAGTTTGGCACACGACGGCATCGGACCTGCTAATCAGGCGGCTGGGTCGACGGCCAATATGTGGATTAGCGAGACAGCGTCTGTCACCGGAATTTCGATTCCCCTGATCACCGAATGCCTCGATCGCTCGTGGCGAGGTTCGGTGAGAACGCGTTCGTTGCCGCAGGAATTTCACCGACAGTCGAAAGTTGATCGGATCCGAGTGAGTCAAGAGTTTTCGACGCTCGCGTCGAGGAGTTGAAGTCGGTCACGACGCGGAGCGTCGTGGCACAAAAAAGAGCGAGTGAGTTGTTCCCGACGCGGAGCGTCGTGGCACAAAAAGCGAAGGAGTCTGTTTCACGACGCGGAGCGTGCCGTGGCCACAAAAAGAGGCGAGTGGAGTCGTTCACGACGCGGAGTCGTGGTACAAAAAATCCCCTCCAACCAAACAACCAACCTTATGCCCGACCTACGATTGGAAGAATCGCGTCGATGTCTCTCGTCGAGAACTGCACACCGGGCGACCTCCTCGCCGCCTTTTATTCGACCGACGCCTTCGGCCTACCAACAAATGCGGCCGCCGTTGCGAATCCCCGAAACCGAAAGTGACCTGCAAACACTGATCGGATTGCAATGACAAACGAACATCGATTGATCCACGCACGCCGGCACGTCGTCGGCCGCCAAGTCGTCGGCCAGCGGGATCGGGTACGTGGTCTCGCGGCACCTTTACCAACATCCTCGAGTCAACAACCGACGAAGCCTGGTGGGTCCAACAGGAGGTGATCCGCAACGAACTCAACCACCCATTTGAAGATCGTTGGCCGGATTTGTTCGCGCTCCGGAAACCTCGACCACAAAACGAGCCATGTCGGTGGAATGGTCGGCAACACATTCCTGCGGCAGCAACAGCATTTAATTCGGCAGTACCGACGATCACCTCATCGAAATCAGTGGATACCTCTCCACGACGGATCCTTCGTTCACCTTCGGCGAACTGAAAAGAGCGGACAACACTGACCGAAAAATGCGAGGCCGCGAAGCCTCGAGACCGCCTTGTTCACCGCCCGCGAACGACTCCGCGATCCTGCGGTCCGGGAGAATTACCGAGAATTCCGAAGCCGACGATCCGACGACCGCAACACCGGGCTACCGAATCGACGTGTGCCTGAGGAACGCCGAACCGTTCAAACTTTTGCAAACTCGTCGCCGGCAGCGAAGCACGTTGTTTTTCGCAACGATTATCAAACTTCAGTATTTCTGCCAGTGCCGCCGCGGTTGCGCGGGATTACCTGTGCGCGCATTTTCGAAAGCGTTAGCCAAGCCTCTAAACGGACGTTGGTCAGTGTTCCGGCAACGACCATCGACGCGTGCGAGCTGATCATGAGTGATTCTAAAATGCACGCCAGCGGCAGCATCCGAGCATCGCCACCAACCGGTTCTCATCGAAGGCGACCCCGCCTCGATCCTGGTCACCGAAGTCCGAGGCGAAACCGATGACGAAGTCCGCGAGGTGACGCTCAAGATTATCGCCAAAGATGCAATCCGCCGGACTCGGGATCACTATCCCGTTCTGTTCGGTGACGAAGGCGAACGGTGTGGATCTCCGCCAAGCCGGTTCTCGGGTTATCGGAATCCCGGCGATGAAAACGCGTGCCCCGGGACTCGAGGACACCTCCGTCGACGTTCCAAGACCGCGCGAACATTCGGCGAAGTCAAACGAGTTACTGCATTCTCGTTTTTGGTTGGAATGTGTGCATTACGCTCACGCCGGATCGGGGCGAAAATTCACCTGCGTACCGATCATCAATTGAAACCGAAGAAGCAAGAAACTGTTTCGCGAGTTGCAATTGAGATCGCAACGCTCGTCTTTAAAAAGTATCGTGGTATCGCTCTGGGCGAACACGGGAGGGACGGTTGGCGTGGTGAGTTTCTGAAAACAAATGACGGCAGGCGAATACGAACTCGTCGCCGAATTTCAACAACAGTTTGGGATCCCAACGGCGTTTCATCCGAACAAATCGTCGCACGCACCGCGACATGAACGAAGTCGCTGCGTTACAACGCCCGGTCAATCCTCCGGCGAGGGGACAATCCCCCAACGTTTCATCGATTTCTCGGCTGATCAAGCATCTTTGCGGGCCGCGGAAGATGTGGCAACGGGTCCGGCGATTGTCGCAAAACCCAACTCACCGGCGGCCGTGATCGGTGGCCCGAGTACATGGCGGACGCGAAACGAAAAGATAACACCCGCGCTCGCGGCCAACACCCTCAGGCAAATCCCTGACCGGCATCGACCCAAGCCGACTCGCCCAACCAAACCAAACCGTTCGACAGTGACGAAATCCTCGACGTCATGGACTCGTGTTTATCTGCAAAGCTGCAAATCGGATGCCCCTCGACGGTCGACGTGGCAAAATGAAGGGCCGAAGTTTTGCAGAATTACTACGATGACCGAACGGTGTCCCACGACCGAACCGCGATTGATCGCGAACTACGTACGAAACCAAAAATTAGATCGGTCTCGCAATCCCGCCGTTTTAACGGCCGCCATTGCGGTCCCGTCATGGCCGTTCGATTGGATGAACCGGATCGTCGTTTCACCCCGCGTTCGATCCCGAAAAACGCTGCCAACACGGTTACGGAAATGGTTCGCCGGCAAGACGCTCACGCGGAGAACCGCGTCGAGTACGGGCGAACCGTGTGTTCTGTTCGCCGATGGTTTACCAACCATAACGAACCCTGAGATCGCATCGCCTGCGCAGTTAACCTGCAACGTCTCGTTACAACGTCATTGATCCCGACCACATCGAGAGCGGGCCGCAGCTTCGTTGTCGAAGGATTGCTCCGCCGTGCTCGCGAGATCGCACGCACCAACCGAACGATAGAGGACGTCGTCCCGCGCTCGCCCCTGTCGGAATCGAAGCGTCGGCGATTTTTGCGTTCCGTGACGGTAACCGCAAGGTGTCGGCGATGACATGAAAGCGACGCGAACGGGTTGGCGAGTTACTGCGTGCTGTTCGACGGAATGGTTGCGGTGAGATTTGAAGGGGACGCGTTGACAGCACGCGGTTTCATGCCGAGAGCGTTCATTGGTCCACGGACTTGTAATCAAAAAAGCACTCGGCTCGATGACCCCACATCGAAAATCTTTTAAGGGCACCGCCCCAATCAACGCGTCTGTATGCTCCGCAGCGTTGTTGCGAGATGGCGGGCTCGTTCGGGTACGAGCCGAGCATACGAGATGATCGACAGAAGATCGGCGAGTGATTTAACTGCCCGCGCATCGACGGGCCAGCGAACAGCACCATCATCGCCGCACGGGCACGTCCTGTCGTCATCAATTCTCGACGGCACCTCCCGCCGGGCGGTATGCATCCCGCTGAGATTCTTGCGAGACGCGTTGCGTTGTATCTCTCGATCAGTTTCCACGAAACTGACGGTCGTCCGTAGCTGACTCTCCAGTGGCTCAAACGGCAACCAATACTCGACTCAGCAGAGGTCAGCTAGGTCTTGCCCGACTCGAAGGAGTCAGGCTACAAACCAACGCGCGGACGTGCCTCGCCTCATTGCCACCGCACGCCACCGCGCGATTGAACATTGCAACGACAATTTGCTTTTTTCGATCTCGCCACTACGCGGAATTACGCGTGGCACGTTGTTCTGTTCACTCGGGTCCGAGCTCAAGATCGAACACATCAACGGCGAGAACGTGAATCGTTCCGCATCAGCTTCCATTTGCCAGCGATGACGGACGTGGTAGCCAGCACCGCCGTAGCCGACCGGCCACACTTCGCCGGGGACAAAAATACAGCAGGCTCGATCCTGCATCGCCTCCCGCGGAAAACAACCGTCGAGACTGACCGCGTCATTCCGTCACCGGAGCGGACCGCCGGGCATTCGAACTCGTCGCCCCGAGATGAACGGCAGCGCCGCGCTTCATCACTGCGACTGCCACGGTTCGATCACACCCAGGAAATCGCACCACGCACGCACTTCGCAAAACGGCCGTCGAAATTTCCTGTTGCCGCGTACAGGGATCTTGTTCGCGATGCGGATAGCGAACCACGTTGGTCCGATGTTGAAAGGCACGATCGTATTCCGCGATTCCCGATTCTCACGATCGCGGTGAGGAACGTCCGATGGCTGTATCAAGTGTTGACAAGGCGCACGTTTTTTGCGCGATTTGTCATCGAGTTCGGGGCAATCGTTCGGGTTGACTCAGCGAGAATACTTGCTGGCGGTTGAATCGGAAAGTGCGGTGGTTGTAGCCAAGTAGAGAAAGAAGGGTCTCCTCCGACTCGCTCGCATCTGCGACAAAATCGGATCGCCAATCGGTGAACAAATCCGTGGCGTGTTCCTGCGGGATGTGATCGTTTGCTCGTTCAAAACGCAATGTAGTTTTGGACGTGACGCAGGTGAGGTACGTAGTCATCATCATGTCGCCGAGGAAAAACCCGTGAAGTGATCGAGCCGCGTTGGTTTGGCAGCGTTTCGGCGATCGTCAGACCGAAGTAGCCACCTTGCCCCGTCGCGGTCCGAACCGAGCTTTCCAAGGCCGAATCGAAGCGCAGGTTCGCACGATCGGGATCCAAGGAACCCCCATGAGTTGTCGCGTGGTCGGATCACACCCGGCACCCCGCCGGTCGCGTAAACCCGTCAAACAACGCGCCCGCGTCGGCGGACACCCGTTGCAATTCCTCGCATCGAGGCATCGAACAATCCTGTCCAACCGACGCGATCGAGATTGCGAGTGAGACCTCGGCGAACGAGGAACGACGTCGCCGTGCCCAAGATCGTCGGCCGAGAATCAAAATCAAGGTACGGTTTACGTGGTTTTGTCGGCCAACGACGGCAATGCGAGCGAAACAGGGACGAGCAAAGAAAACGGAGGCGGGATTAGGGTTGTTGGATCATTGGCAGTGGCATTGAAATGATTCATTTGATGAAGAGTGAGTGAAGAATCAGCATTGGGAAACAACATGACTCCGGTCATTCGTTTGGTTGTTGACAGATCGAGCGTTGTGTTCGTTCACTTCAGGTATCGCCATCCTTTGAGGTATCCGAGCAATCACGATATTCTCCGGTGAATCGAACGCTCCATTCCATCGGGCATCCCAGCGAGGACACCGTCGTTTGAAACAACTCTAATTCACGCGATCGATCACCACTGGTTCGCCACGGCAGTGCAATGTGGATTTGTTTTCCTCGTTGTTGTCAATCAATGCTTCCGGTCAGGACTTTGCCCGTCCAAACGTCAAGCCTGGTAGGCAGAACCCCGCATCGATTCGCCGCGTTCGGGTCAGCGGATCGCGGTGAGCGATAGCGACGGTGTCTTTCGTTCGCGAGTCCGAAATATCCGGACGACGGCGGTTCCCTGATCGGGCGATCCGGTGACACGTCGCACGAAGTGCTGGTGAAACAACGCACGACCGGCGGTCAGTCCGCGAACGCCGTGCGTGGATGCCGTACTCGTGATCAACGGATTGGCATCTTCGCGTAGCGGCCGAGAAAAGGTCTTTAGACGCCGGCAACAACGCATTGAACTCCGGCGAAGACGGTCGCTTTGTGCCGATCGACAGGGCACGGCATCGGCATCGTTCGACTCGATCCAATCAAGGCGTTCGACGCGTTTTTTTCTTTGAACCGATGCTTGTCGATCGCGTCGGCGCGAAGCGAGGCGGCAGGGATGCGATATTTCACTCAACACTCGATCGTCGGCATTTGTCCACTCAGTCGCAAACAGTGACCAACGCAAGCGACTGCAACGTATCGTTGTCGGGTTGTTGAAGGAGTGTTTTCAGGGCCTTTTCGCGCGGCAACCAGCGCCGCGAGAACCTCCAAACCATTCCAAACGGGACTTGGATAATCAAGTGTTCGATCGGCGATCACGACTCGCGCTGATCCCTTGGGTTGGTCGAGCAACTGCCATCGGAAGATCTGCTGGGTTTCGGCGTCGGTTTCGCGTTGTCCGAGTTTCCGATTGCAGCGCGGGAAACCTTCCGCACGCAACCCGGCGGCGACGCGACGCAGTTCGTTCTCACTGAAACCGGGAACCTGTTACAAACCTGGTCGGCGACGGCTCGGAAAAGCAATCGGCGGGCGAGCAACCGGTTCAGTGAACCTCGATTCCGAATCGGCGGTTTGGGGTGAGTTCAAATCTCGCGCACCAACGCGACACCAGACAGGCGAACCGATCGTCAAGCCTGCGTTGCCACCCAGCGTCATCGGTTGTCGACCGGACATGGGTGGCGATCTCGGATGCGGCGTTGATTACGGAACTTCGGTCTCGTCGCTGGCAACCGATTTCAGATCAGGGACGAAACAACCCCACGGCATCAAACCGCACCCACTCGTCCGGGTCGGATCCACTGCCGAGCGAGTTCCTGAAGATTCGGTTGGGATCGATGTCGGAGAACCGTCGCGTCGCGATAAGCAACCGAATTGTAAACGGCGAACTTCCGGTGATCGATCGTGGCGTGATACGCGCGAATGTCCGCCACCGTCAAACGATTGTGAAGTGCAAAACCACAAATGAGCGGGCGTCCCCGCATCGCATCGATTTCCGTCCGCGGAGTCGCGACGTGCAGGATTGCCGAGCACGGCATCGGCGTCTGCCCGCATTAAATTGAGCGGGTCGCGAATTCGCGGTTGAAAAGCGAGGTTGGAGTTGATTTCGAGTTGTTTCACCCCCCAATCGCGATCGTTGGTGGACCGTTTCCACGTGGCGGGCCGTGAGGGAATGTCGTTTGCAGGCGACGCCGCCAAATCGGTCCGCGATCGCTACAAAAATCGGCTCATCCCGGTCGCTCTTTTCATTCCTTCCGGCGCCACAAGCGGGGGATGCTCGAAATCACGGCGCGCAATATCGACAAACATACAACCGCCCCCGTCAGGACCGATTCGTCGTTAAATCGGACGGCCGGAAACCCACGCATCTTTTGCTGGGTGAATTTCGTATGGATCAATCAATTGCGGAGAGGAAACCACGTCAACACCCACTTGCCGGGGGGCGGAAACACGTTGACGTTGAAACCCCCCGCATACGGACCGGTCGGTTCCCACAGGGCCGAACGAAGGATTTCATTCCCCTTTCTCCTCCTTTTTTTTTTGGGG
>Ga0163217_1070332_pt1 | contig 10393 bp, 10 predicted proteins | sample SynspAceP_FD_185933 | JGI IMG/M metagenome (GOLD analysis project Ga0163217, IMG submission 185933) | Saline lake microbial communities from Ace Lake in Antarctica - Synechococcus sp. Ace-P (PacBio error correction) | ecosystem: Environmental > Aquatic > Non-marine Saline and Alkaline > Saline ... | reverse complement strand
GTGTCGAACCGACGCTGCAGCGGCTTTGATCGCCCCAGATCCCGGCCATACCGCTGGGTCGTTCGCTGAGCCCAAAGGCTTGGGCACGTTGTTGGCACGAAGGCCCTTGTTTTGTTTGGGGGTTAGATCAACGAATCCAGACCTGCTCCACCCTCAGCGAGGGGCTGGGCGGGCCCCGCCAAAGATGGCTCCGCATGGCCGCCCGCCCCGAAGTCGAGCACCTGGTCCCGGGCTGCCTGGGCCGGCCTGGAGCCGCATCCGCAGGGTATCGGCGATGTAGCCCGGCCGACTGTCCCCAGATGCAAGCGGCCGAGCTTCCAGTTAGGGTGCGCCGTGCCCACTGTTTTTCTTCGTTAGAAACGCTGTCGCCCGCTTGGGCGGATCGAGTCGACCGGCACCGGCATGGTGCAGGGCCGCCGGATCGAGCAAGCGCGTTGCCCCGGGATTCGGGAAGAAGCGAGGGCCTGACCCCCCCGAAGCGGTCCTAAGGGAAGCGGTCGGGGATCGGGGCCCGCCCGGCTCAGCGGCCCTGCCAAGGTGGCCCGGTACCGCGGAGATGGTTTGAAGCCGGCACGAAGCGCGAACCGACAGCCACACCGCCCGCCCGGTCAACGCACCCGTTTGGGTTGTCACGGCAACCAACAGAGGCCCGGCCACGCGTGAGCGGCTTGAGAAAAGGGGAACAAGCGCACGTCGAGCAGGGGCGGCGAATAGGCCGCCCATGCGAGGGCCCCCACTTTGCGCCGGAGCGCGAAGCAGTATGAAAAAGACCGCCCGATCGCCCAATCCCGTCCCCCCCCTCGCCACCCACTGGCATCGAGGCCCAGACAAAGCACGCCCCCCAACCAGAGGATGCAAGCACGATCCCAGCCATTCAGCACCAGCCCCCCGCCCAGAACTAACTTGTCCTGTTGCTCCCGCGATGCGCGTGTGAGTCACGTGACGGGAAACGGTGAACGGGACAGCCGCCGCCGGCGGAAGTAGGCGGGGAAGCCGGCGCACCAGGTAGGCCAAGTGGTCGGCCCGGTTCGCCAGGTCCAGGGAACGGGGGAGCCCCGCCTGAACTGGCCCCAGCCTGCAGGGGCTGGCGCCGGGATGCAACCCATTCTTCCTTTTTTCGCCCGGTCACCCTGAGCCCAACCTGCGTTTGTCTGGTGCCGACCAAGCCCGCTGGGCCTTCACCCTCCCACGCCTTGTGTGGGCCCGGGTTTGAGGCGCCCGCTTATGGGCTCAAGCTGGGTAGGCCACCGGCGGGGCACCGGGATCCCGGCCGTCACCGGGGCGTGCTTACCCCATCTCCACCGCCCTGGGTCGCCCCGGCTGCTGCCTACTGCGGGGGTTGAGGCTATTTTGCGCCCCGGCACAATGCCGGCGCCGGGCCTGTCGCAACCCGCAGCGACGACTCACTGCGTGAGTGGTGGCTGGGGGGGCGGCGCCCCACCCAACCCCGTGCCGGGACCTCAGCCCCAGCTCCTTGACGTCTGGCCTGGAGCCTATCCGCAGCCCCCCCCAGTCGTGGCAAGCGGCCCCGCAGGGTAGTTCGGGCGCAGTTTTTCATTAAGGTGATGGCGAGAGAGGCCCTTATGTCCCGGCGCCCGGCACCCCGTGGCGAAAAACCTCCGCGCATTCGAAAAAATCCGCGGGCGGTTTGACGATCCACCAGGCTTGTTCGAAGCTTGCGTGGGGGCTGGGAATTTGGCGACAAACCAGACGACTGATGTTGCCGGTGTCGCTGTCTCAGCGGGCACCTACCATCCGCCTTCTCCCTGGCCGCGATCTTTTTTGGATGCCCGCACCTTGGGCTAGCGGCGGTTGCCTGGGCGGCCTGGCGACGAGAGCCCTGGGGCTTCGGCCATTGGGCCGGGCCCAGCTTTCATCGCGGCGGCTGTGAGAAGACCCACTTTGCCTTGCCCTGCAGCCGGGCCGCTGGCCGCGTTGGCATTTTGCCGCACGCATCGCGTTCTGGCCACGACTGGGCTGGCTTTGGCCGCTTGCGGCCCGCCCAGGCAAGGAGGACCAGGCTTGTGTTTTGGGCTTCGATCATGCCATGTGGCGTGGCGGGCGGGGGGGGGGGAGAGGCAAGATGAGACGCGGAATTTGAAAGCTTTGGCAAGTTGGGTTCCAGAACATCACTGAAGGCAGTCGTCGGATGCGGCGTCGTGACCCCCAGCCCGGTCGGAGGGGGATCGGTGAGATCTGGAGGGAGTTATGGGAAGGGCTCCGAAATAAACCTCCCGCTTGGGGCGCTTGTCTTTTGCTGATGCCACGGCCCTGGGGAGGCGCTGCAGGGCGGCCTGAAAGTCGGCAGGGGCCTGGCCCGGTGGGCCTTTTGGACCACCGCTGGGGATCCCCACGCCGGGCGTCCTGGCCACCTGGGAGGCACCGCCCCACTCTTTGCGGGCCTGCCTTCGATCTCTTTCGGGGATTTGCCCTGGGAGGTTAATTCCGATGACGTGCGCAGGCGGTCACACTCCAAACCTGCGACGCCGATGCGGAGTGCTGGAGAGGTCCTGGGGCTGATTCGTTCTGTTGGGCATCCTGTTTGAACCAGGGCCTTCAAGCGCAAGCGCCGCCGGGGCATTCCACCAGGAGGTTCAGGCGCCGGGATTGCCCTGGAGCGCATTGGCCCGCAAGGGTAGGGGCGGGTCCTGGGGAGCAGCCCCGCGCCAAAATCGGGGCGACGCCCAGGTTCGCAACCAAGACGAATTGCGGCTGGGCCTGAAGGATCTCGGCAAGGCCCAGCGGTGATCGCCAGCTAGGCCCGGCCATTGGATCGCCCCCCGCCGGAAATTCGGCGCTTGTTTTCTTGTGGCTACGGGTGCTCGCGCTGAGTCTCCAAGGCAACCGCCCGGCTGCCCGGAGGCAGCATTGGGGGTTTCGTGAAAAGCCCACGTGGCCATTTGAGCCCGACGTCGAGCAATGGGAGGCGGTGAGACCACCGGGCTCGTCGCAATTGCCTGGCCTAGTTGGCTCGCCTCCTTTGGCCGGAAATTCTGTCCGCCCCGTCCATCGGGCCAGACGCAGTTGTGCCTGGCCCAGCGAAGTGAGTGATTTCAAACCGGGTCGGGCCGCAGTTTCGGGCGGCGACCGGATTCGCCCGGCAGCGAGCACGTTTCGTCGAGGTTTTGAAGCGCGCCATCTCGCCGCAGGTTCTGCCTGTTGTTGCCGCTAGGCTTAGGCGGGCGGGGCCCGGGGTCCGTTTGGTGCCCCCGGGGCCCCCGGGGCAGGGCCGAGGGATGCCGGCCGGGATCTGCTTCCAGAGCCGGGGCCAGCGATGTGTCGCCACCGCTCGCCAGCGACGGGCAGGCATCCGCTGGCCACGTAGCCGGCGCCTGACCAGGGGCAGGGCAGGACCGTGAAAGGGGAAAGAGCCGCCCCCGGGGGGGGAACCCCCCCGGGGGGGGGGTCAGGAAGCTGGGCCAGGGTGGCAACGGGATCGGAGGTTCCATCCAGGGGCAAGCCTGCCCAGGTATCCGCAACCAGGGGGGCGCTTGCTTGGCCCAGAGGTAGAGTATTCTCTGCTCCGCGGGGGTTCGCGGGGATAGGCGGCCGTACCACGGACCCCTTGTAGTAATGGCGGAAGAATCTCCTCCAAAACCGTTGGGCCCGCGTTCTTGGCCAAGGGGCATACGGCGTCCTCGAGCGTGCATTCAACCCCACCCGATGCCGCAACACGCAGAGGCCGATCGGCCACCAGACGATACCCTCGCACGACGGTACGGTGGTGTGGGCCTGGGCGGCGAGAGATGCCACGCAGGCGCGTCAATGGATCTCACATTCAGTCTCCGAATCTTCTGCCGTTCGCAGCCTGTGGGATACGCATGCACTGGAGGCGCGAGTGATCAGCCGCCATGCGCGCAGATATACTGTACACGCCCTGTTGTGCCTGCTGTCCAAATGCGAGACCCAGGTGGAGCTCACGCGTGGGTAAGCCAGCGCCCGGGCATGTGATCCCGGCAGCTTGGCGCTTTATTCATAGACCGACTTTAGCTTGCCGGGACCCCAATGCGCCCTGATCTCCACCCCCTCGCCACTCCTTCACCCGTCCGCCAGTAGCAGCTCCTGCCGCCTTGGTCGCGTGCATCAGCTCACAGTGTCGATCCGACGGTGCGATCTGGCGCTCCACTAACCGCCCACCGCCTCCTCGCGGGGACATCAGATCAGGACATACAATCAAAACGCCTTCGGCCAGACAGGTCCGGCCTCGGAATGGGCTTGCTTGGCGCACGCGGGCTGTTGCTATCACCCTCGAAATCTCTTAGACTCGTCTCACATAGGTCTATGCTATGCTTTTGTTGCCCTGGCTGGGTCCGATGAGGTTCACGCCGTTTCCTTCAGGGGCCGGCCCTTCCACTGCTGCTGCCTGTGAACACCGCGTCGATTAAGGGGCGCTTGGCCATTGCTACAGAAACATCCGAGGGCCGTTTGATGCTGCTGGTCGCCTGGCCGTGTGGGGAGTTGGTTTTCGACTTTGCCAGCCTCCTTGTAGACCTGGCTGCTGACGAGATGTGCCTTGAGCAATCCGTTAAAGCGGCCCAGGGCTTGCGCACTGCTTCGAGTTGCGCAAGGCGTATGTCCCTATCCGGTGAAACGCCGGCTCGCCGAGGTGGGCACTTTGTGGGGTGCGCGCAGGTGGGCCTCCAGGCTGCCACGCTAGGGCCTGCTGCATGGCTATCTCACTGAATCCAACCAACGGCTGGAGAGAGATGTAGGTGCCTGCGAGTATTGAGGCGACCACGTTCACCGCCGCAGTTGCCCATCGACCGGGCGAACCCTGGAAGGGGCCGGCCGCGGTAGCCCGGCCCGTTGCTTCAGCCACCGAAGTGGACGCTCTTCGGGGCGGCTGGCGAGGTCGATCAGATGATTTCGGCAACTGGCAGAACCGATCTCGGACTTCTCTAGGGTCAGGACGGCCGGCGGCTTCGCCTCGATCACGCACAACGGGCCGGCCAGACTGCTCAGCTGGCCACGGGAGGCACCGCCCGGCAGGAACCGGAAAGCATGTTCCTGCCCGCAGTGCTTCCCGCAGCCGCAGAGCGCACCCTCCACCAGTCAACGCGGGAAAATCCGGTCGACTCCACCAGCCGCACCGCACCGGCGGCCAGCGGTTGGAATCCCTGTGCGGATTATCCGCGCGGCGCTGCGGGTCCGAAGCGGTTAAACAGTGTGCGGCCGCAGAGCGGCAGACAGGGCCGACTAGACATTGTTGCCCGTCATAAGCCCCTTCAACCCCATTCAAGACTATCGCCAATCTAGAGGCCCGATGACAGTTACACATGTAATACTGGTGGGAACCCAACTTTGTCCTGGATAGTGTTGGGGCTGAATTGTGGCGAGTGGCCCAGCCAATTTCGGCGGATTGGTCATTTGGATTAGTTGCCAATTCAAGCAGATTTTCTCCGCCGTTTACATGATATAATTGCCAATGTTTGTCACCATATTAGAGGCTAATGTCCGGGATATATGTGGAATATTTGTCTAGGTATTTAGACAGTGAGGGTAAAAAAACTGAGAACTGCTGTATGGATGTTCGTACGATGGGTTATATTATTGGATTTCCGATGATCGTGATTATCAGCTAGTGGAGAAGTTGTTATGATTTGTATGGCATATAAAGATGTGAATAAACCCTTAGGAAAGCTGATGCGCAATCTCCCTCCGGTGAATGTGGTTACAGTCGTAAATTGACAGTCAATTGTTGTGTTGGCCAAGAGCTTTACGTCAGTAGGTCATTAAATCGGTAGGTTTGTTATCTTGGTGGGCGTGGAGCGAATTGCAGAAAGTTCAGAAAAGCCGGGCTAGGTTATTCTCCATGTTGGTTGAGACTTACTGCGGAGCATATCTGCGTGAGTCTTTCATACCAAACAAAATGTTAAAAAAATTTTTTTTTTGTTCTAAAAAAAAACTTATGACCAGCTGATATTAAAAATGTGTGTTTGGTGTGAGGGCATTGGGAGTGGTATTTGATTGATTGTTTTACGCCAGCGGTACCGGCTAATTGGAGAAGGATTGGGAGTTAGGTTTTTGAGGATGCTGGATTATGTGGTGCGTATTCTGGAACCCGGAGATTTGAAACAAATCCGTTCTGTGCTGATTGTTTTTAGTCCGATATCACATAGTTCTGGCGAGCCCTTAGATCCATGCTTAAGGTCTCGGCCCCGTGCTTGTCTATGTTTGGCCTGATGTTGCCTAGTCTGGATAACAGGGGTGGTAGTTTGTCGTGGTCTGTATGAGTATTCCTGGTTCCCTGCAAAGGTGCTATTTGGGGGGCTTATTTTGCGTAAGTGATAGCCAAGGGCTGACCCGTATGGGCATGGCTTTAATAAGGTGATGGACGCATTCCTTGTGTTTTCTTTGGTGCACTTGGCCAATGAAGTTAATTTTTTAACTTGTTCTCTTTGTACCCGATTTTCGTTGAATTAGCCCATGGAATCTTTTCTTCTTCCTGTTGTTTTGTGAGAGTCTGGTATTGTCCGTATCGGTTGAGCTTAAGAAGACAAATTGTTTTTAAATTAGGATTTTCGATTGCAAAGTTGTTGCACCAAAACACACAGAATGCGCATATGGAGATAAAGCCTGGCATTATTGCTCTTTGCATCATGCTACTGCATAATGCACTAATCCTTTGTTGCCAGGAACCCTTGTATTATTTTACGCACGAAACTACACAGTTCTCCGATAGGATCGGGTAATAGGGTGTAGACCAAGGCCTGGGGAATTATGATGGCATTCTAGGCTTCTGTTGTATTGTGGATTATGACATAACTCAGCAGGAGATTATCGGTTTGCTATTCGTTTCAATTTGATCCCCGGTACGGCAACGCACATCGTCTTAGAATTTCGGCACTATTTGCCATCTTTTATTCTGCTAGTAGCGCTGCGGGTTAACTCATCAACAAATAACACGTCCACTGCTGCAACCCTAAACTTATTTTTTTATCAGGTTGGTGCTAGTAATTTAATTTTTTTGGGTATGATCAAGTAGAATGCGCCCAGTAATCTTCAACAATGGGAGAAAAACAAAGGCTTGGATTGTTTCGACGTTTACTGATCTTGCTTCACCCGTGGCAATGATGGCAACTACGCTTTTTATTGACCTATTGAGGGTAATTTTGCTTTTGCGCCACAGTCACCTTTGTGTTCCTTTTATCGAATCTTACACGCAGTCTACAGGAGTTGGGGAGATTCGGTCTTTCATTCTAAACTGTTTTTTCATTATTTAGTTTAAGGCATGGATACGTAATCCATTCTCCTTAGTGATTATCATTCATTCGGTAGATTTTCTATTCCATACACATCGTAATCGATATTAGCGGTCTTCAGGTTTTTTCCTCGGCTTTGATTTACCTGTTCCATGACTTATCCCGCATCATCCCGATGACGGTTGATTGCTCTATATTGGTTGAAACTATTTGTGCACAAAGGGTGACGCGAATTTTGCTGTGGCTGACTACAATCCACATGCCATCTGACATTTAATTGCGCTTTGGCCTTGGTTGCACATCAGACAATACCGAATCAAGTTGAGGTTGTTTGAACGTATGATGTGACCCCGTCCCGGTTAACCTTGGTTTGATTAATCGCGTTGTCCGTTCATGTACCCTAAACTTTGTGAGGCGCAGGTGCAGGTTTATAGCATAAGGTCTTGGTGTTTTAAGCCAACGGGCTGCACCATGCCTTCGCGGTGAGTTTGTGATTCAGAGTACGTGCGCATCCCTGACAACTAATTTCGCATCTGGGTAGGGATCAGGCTTTGTTCACTGGCATTAGCTTGTGAACCAGTGAGGTTAGGGCTTTCGATCCGTTTTCAATGTAAGTCTCCGTTCGGTCGTTGATTAAGCCCTTTCCTTACCTGGTTGCGGGCTTTCCATAGACTCGCATTCCATGTTAAGTATTTAGTTTCATTTTGCCTTCCTTTGGTTTAGACTTTTTTTTGCGTTCCCGTTATATGTTGGCACGGAAATAATAACCGATGATCAGGCTGGAATTTTGTATCACGGGCGTGATACTGGATAATTTAGTAATTGTTGACCTGGGCCCATTGGCTTTCAAAGTTGAAGAGTGATTATCTTTTTGAGTTGATTTTTGTTTTGCTTCCGGTACATAATTTTTTAATGCGTTGCTATGTGGATTGATTAGATCTTTTTTAAATTAGGATTTTACCAATGTGTTATTTATTTAAACTATTTATTATTATTGGGTTGATTTTTTTTTGCGGTGTTGTGGTGTTATGATTTATCAGAAAAGGGCTTGGTCATCTGTTGCGATCATTACCTCTTTGAATTTATGTAAGTCCCCAGTAGTCTTGGTATAACGTTGTTCCTTTCCTTCTGGCTTTTGTTAGGGGTTGGAATTTATGGTTTCAGTATGCGCATTGTGATATTTGATTTAGGACCTTTGCGTGAGTGTATCGTTGAAATTGTTCTATTTGTTTCGGCTTTTTGTTTCCGTTATAGTGGTAATGTTTGTATTTTATGGGGCTTTTGTGGAAGGTACTTCTGGCGCCCGGTCAAGTAAGATGGGCTTTTATCTTCTTAGGCTAGATTGTACCTTTGCCGTGGTTCAGCTTTGCAAGGCTTTAATACCTTTTGTTGTGTCGCTAGTTATCCTTCATTACATTGACTTTTGGTTTGTCATGCGGTTATTTGTGATAGGGTTATCTAGTATTTGATGGATGATCTGATTCCCGAATTGGTCATCCATAGGTCGCGTATTAACTGTGAAACAGTGGATTTGAATGGTAAAAGTTGTACTTTTGATTTGATGGTCTTGTTGTTATTTGATAGTTCGTATTCATTTCCCTCTGGGATTTGCTTTAATGATTACGTGAATTCTTATCTAATTTCAGTGGCGAAATTGACTTTTTTGAAGTTAAGCGTAAGATCCTAAGGTGGCCTCATTGTCAATACTGAATGTTAGCGCTAGGGTATTGTTTCGGGGTTTTGGTTATGCTCTTTGCTTTGTTGTTGTGGCTTGGTTCTTTTATCTGTTCATACAAATGCACTAGTTGTTTTTTATTCCGTCATACTTTGTGACGCCTAAGTGTTGGCCGGAATTTTTAGTTGCGTCGCGCCACGCTTCCATCTGACATCAGTATTTTCCGTCTCACTTATTGCCCTTGGTATTGCCGCGCGATTTATACTTTTTGGTATCGGTTAAGGATGTTTGTAGTTGATTATCAGGGGGCGTGATCCTTAAATCCTAGCGATCGTATAACTAACGTGATTGCAAAAATTGCTGCTCGTTATATTTGCCTAGTCCGCATAAATGGGTCTTCACGCCGTTCCACGCTGCAATGATTTTGATATACCGGGAATTCCCTTTGACGATCATCTGTCATGTGTTAATCTTGATTTCTGCTTTGTCTTGTTGAATGTTTTTGGAAGTCAAGGTTTGCTATTCTGTGTTAGTTAGTTTTTAGTTGCTAGGTTGCTCTAGTGGGTTTAGCCTTTGTTGCGAATACAGTCGTCTGGTAACATCTGTGGTTTGCTTTGTGTCATTTCGTTTATACATAGGTGATGTACGTTTCGGGTAATAATCTTTTTTGCCAGCCCTTATTGCATTCAGGGGGTTTGTGCGGATTCTGTAATATCGCTTTGTGGGCGGTGAGTTTAGGTTGAGTTTTCTTCGTACTGGATTCCCTAAAGTTATAGTTGTGCGGCGATTGTAGTTTTACGCAACTTAATGTCCGCTCTTCTAAAACGCGTGAAGCGATCTTGTAAGGTTTGTAATTTGGTTAAAATGCGTCCTTAGATTGGGTTTATGCGTTTGTAATGATTATCCTTTGGTTACAACTTTTGCCTTTTGGCTGCGCTTTCACGGGGTAAACTTATAAGTCCGCATTTTTCGTTGGTGCATATTTATTCGCGCTAATGATTTGCCTGATGTCACCAAAGGGTTCAATTGATTGTTTCGTGTTCATTCTAACAACGACGGCTTAGTTCTAACCTGTTTACAGGGCTTTCGTTTTAGCCGTATGCCCCAATAGTATACTAATATTGATGGGCTTTATTTTTTTATTCTACCGTTGGTAAGATGTCTTGTACTGGCATTTATTTCTTTAAGTTTTTTTCAAGAGTGTAGGCTTTTCAACCCGAGGGCGCGTAATTTTGCGCAGCCATTTTTCTAACGCATATTAGGACCCCCAATTTGGAAAGGTTTTAAAAAATATTTGCCGAGTTTAGCAATTTACATGGTTTTATTGGGGGCACCGCCGCCAAAACTTTTTATGCCCAGTACCTTTGGACTGTTGTTTTTCCCGTTTTTTTACTTGCCTTGTTATTTTTCATTTTGAAAATGTGGGGGGGGGCTCCCCTTCCCACAAATTTTTGAATTTGAAGATTTCTTGGGATTTTTAGGGGGTGTTTTTGAATTTTCGGTTTTTCTTTTTTTT
>Ga0163217_1058653_pt1 | contig 10393 bp, 14 predicted proteins | sample SynspAceP_FD_185933 | JGI IMG/M metagenome (GOLD analysis project Ga0163217, IMG submission 185933) | Saline lake microbial communities from Ace Lake in Antarctica - Synechococcus sp. Ace-P (PacBio error correction) | ecosystem: Environmental > Aquatic > Non-marine Saline and Alkaline > Saline ... | reverse complement strand
TTTTTTTTCGGTGATCTCGCCTGCGACGGGGCGCGCGATTCACGTGGCAGTTAAAACACGTTCATGAACACGCTGAAACCCGCGGTCAGGGTGTGTTTGCCATCCCCAAACTCTGCGGGCGGCACGGCGTTCGATCAGCGATACGATGCCCATCGGCAGGGGCTGATGACAAGGTGGTCGCCCTTGGGGTGTCAAACACGTTCTGGGGTCCACGGGAAAAAAAGTAGTTAGCACCACCGGTTGCGGCCGACACCCAGCCACCCCAGAGTTCGCCGGATGATGAAAAGCACCAACGTGATCGCCGCAAAGATAGCCACGAACTTGCGCCCCTCGGGGTGCATCGGCTGATGAAGCAGTGCTGGTTCATGCTCAGGCTCATGCGGTCTACTTCTTTAGGTCTTCTGTGTAGACATAGGCCGCAGGCGCCCCGAATGCAAAGCGGCATCTAGCAGCGGCCCTGTCGGCTACGCTGGTGTCAGCGGCGTGATCCATGTGTCCGCCATATTTGCGCTGTCCTGCGGGGTGACCCTTGGGGGCGATCAAGCGGGGCATTTCTCCCGCAGACGATCATGGCATTGCGGGTCAACCCAGCCGCCTGCACGCGCCTGATCAACGCGGCCTGGCCCCCCCATGCCTTTGCCATAGGGCGGATCAAGAAAAGACCAGAATCGAAACGCGCGCGATCCAGTCGCGCAAGGCGCTGTCGCATCCGACCGCATCAGCGTCGCTTTCACCCTCGACCGCAGCTTTTGGTGATGTTCTCGGTGATTCAGCTTTTGCCCGAACGCGGCCGTTCTCGATGAACACGACTTCGCGGGCCCCGCGCGACAGCGCCTTCTAGGCCCAAGGCACCGTGCTGCGAACAGGTCAAAACAGCACCCGCGCGCCGTTGATGACGTTGTTGATGCGGGTCAGCCATTGGAAAACAGGCTCTCGCGCACACGATCAGAAGGTGGGGCGACAAATGCGCTTCGGTGTCGCCCTTGCCCCCACATCAGCCAGCTGCGTAACCACCGGTGTTTGCGGCGCATGCATCCTCATTTGATTTTCAGCAGCTCTTTCATGATCTGTGGCGGGGTCTCGCATTCCAGCCGGGCGCGGGGGATTTGCCCCGCCCTCGAATCAACCGGCGCCGATCATGAACCCCGGCGCGGGATCGTGCCATCTCTTTCGCGCCCACTGCCAGAAGTTCGTCCCGCGATGTACCAAAAAAGGGCCACCACTATCGGGCATCGGTGCGGGCGGGTGATGACACGGTCATAGCCCATGTTCAGCCCTGCGATCTTTGCAGTTTTCGTCATAATTGGTCGGACCAAGAACCACGGCTTTTGCGACATATTCTTTTTGCCCGACCCAGTGATATTCTCTGCCGACAGTTCGGCCTGAATCGATGCGTTGGGACGGGATTCCAGCCGGATACGTCCGCCCGCGAATAGGGGAAGACGCGCAGTCGCCCGCAGCCCAAGACATGCGGCCGCAGAGGTTTTTTTTTTTTTTGAAGTTTTTGAGTTTTTTTTGTTTTTTCTTTTTTTTTTTTTTTTTGAGGCCGTGCGTTGGTCCGTCATGATCCCGTTGTCATTCACAATGCTTTGCCGCATCGGCAGCGCTGTTGCCGCCCGGTACCAAACGCGACGATCACGAAATCCACGCAAGTTCAGACCCGTCTGGAACAAGCTGCGCGCGGTGACATGCGGTATCGCCGACCAAACGTTCCAGACCAACGCCCCTCGCGGATGTTCACCCCATGCGCAGCATGAAGGTCGCGGAAAAAGTCAGAGGTCGCCGGCGCTTGCAACCCTGTTGCAAGATTGCGGGTTCGCCCCATTTCTACCAGTGTCACCTGCAACCCCCAGCTTGGCCGCAACCGAGGGACCGCTCTTAGCCCGATATAAGCCCACACCGACGATCAGCACCCGCGCCTTTGGTAAAGCGCGGGCCCCATCGTATCGACGTCCGTTTAGGTCGCGTACCATATGCAACGCCCTCCAGATCGCCCCCGATTGCTGGCAGCAGGCGGCGTTTGGGAACGATCCGGTGGTCAGCACCAGATCATCATTAGGGGCATGTCCCCGCCGTTTCACCCGAATGGTTCTGCGCTGCCGGATTCGATGCTGTCGACAGTGGTGCCCAGCATCAGGTCGATACCGTGATCGGGATATAAAAAGCTTTTCGGGCCGCGATAGAGCCGTTCAACGCCATGTCGCCCACAGATAGGCTTTGGACCAGGGGCGTTGGTAAGGGGGCACGGTCTCGCGCCGATCAACCCGTGTTTTTCCCTTCAAAGCCGGAGTGCGCAGCTTAGCCACACAGGATTGACCCCGCCTTGCCCTGCCCGATCACCACCCACATTTTGGACCCATCCTAGCCCCTTTTCGAAAAAACCGTGTTCCTTGCCTGCGTGCAAAGCCTATATCTTCCTGAAGACAAAACGCAATGACACGAAAGGTCTCGCATATGGGACGATTTCCCAAGGCGAACACGCTGCCCGGACGCAAACGCTGGTGGCAAATGAGCCCGGACGGCCAAAGCCTTGCAGATGGGCTGACAAAGCAAAGGGCCGCAAAGGTCGTTCGTCTTCTGCCGTGCCCGGGCCTATACGCCGGACCTGGATTCCGCGCATGAAGCAAAATAAACATCGTAGTGCCCAGCCTTTGTTCCGCACAAGGACCAGTTCGACGCCAAGGGCGGGGAACGAGTTCATCTGGCGTATCGTTGCAACGGACCCGTTCCGTTCATGGCGGCTTGGGGTGAATCAAACCCGGCGCGACAGCGTCGGGCATCACCATTGTTGGCGATGCCAGCAGCGCCTTTACCAAAGCAATCGGCATGGAATTCTCGGCCCGAGCCGCGGGCCTGATCTCGCGCTCCAAACGCTATGCGATGCTGGTGGATGATGCAAGGTCACGCTGTCCAAGCCGAAGTTGCAAAGCCGGCGTATGTGACATGTCGGCTGGCGAAGCGCTGCTGACAACATGTAAACCCGCGATACGGTAAAACGAAAAAACGCAAGCCTCGGGAGGCCCGGGGCTGCGTTTTTTCTTTGGTAACGGTGACTGTGTCTGTGATGGGGCTGTGACTGGCGGTTTTAGCCCCGCTTTGACCTCGCCCATCAGCCCGTCCATCTTACCGGCCCAGCTTGGCGTTCGAGGCGAGCTTTAGGCCCGTCAACGGTCATGTGTCGGTTCAGCGTGACGATGACCTTGTTATAGACGTTCTCCCACTCTGGGTGGTTGATTCCCACTTTTCGGCCCAGATCGGCCGCGCGGGTCATCCAGCCGAACCGCACCGCAAAAAATCATTTGAAACTTGAATGTTATTGACGGATGGCGTCGCGTTCATCCACATGGCCCAGCCTGTGCTGAAACAAGGGTGCCAATTACGGTTTTTGCGCGTCTCTTCGCTTATCTTTCGCTCATTTCCTTAGTTCCTTCAACCTCGACCCTTTTGAACGGCCGTAATCTGTCAAAATATCATATCTCTTCGTCAACGGCTTGCCCGTTCCTGTACTAGATAGTCTTGAACCGGCCCGCATAAAACCCTTCGTCGCGCCAATTCCAATGGAGCGACCACGTCGCCTGTGGACAGGATAACCTCGCGGCCAGTTGTGTTCACCCTGCGCCCCTGCCTTCTACAGTTAGAAAGACCCAGTTTGATTCGCCGATATCGATTGGCCTGATAATAGCCACAATTTCAAAGTGCAGGAACGGGGTGATGTTACGCTGCAGCCCCAGTTTAGCGCCCATAAAGCGCATCGGCACCGATAAAAGTTCAGCGGCCCCCGCCACCCACTCACCGTCCCGCTTGGCCAGGCAACCAATGCCATGTTCGTCGCCGCAAGCTGGTCTGGGGCAATGTCGAAGAAGGCGCGCGTCCAGATAAGGCGTTTGCCCCTATTTTGCGCGCGCCGGTGTCCTGATTAAAAAGCGCCAGGAAGGATCCCAATGTTCAGGCACGCAGGTCATCGCCGGTGAACACCTCTATCTTCGCCGCCGAACGGCCTGCGCCTGCTGGCGTTTACCTTGGCGGATGTTTCTTGCGCATTGCGCGAGCTGAAGCGTGTCAACGGAAACCGTCGAAATCAGCGAACCCCGTGATTTGTGCCAAATGAACTGCTGGCTTTTGCGCGTCAACAAGCCCAGCTGCCCTCGGCTGCTGTCGCCTCTGCTTTGGTGCCAAAAAGTGATGTGAAGCGACGGACAGTCCCGTTGGAAATCGGTCAGCTGACCGCCCTGGATCAGGGCTGCAGTGCCCCGTCTCTTCGAAACCCCGGCCGCGTAAGGAACCGGCGGCCCGTAGCGGGGGCTGTGGGGGCACGGCGACTGCAAGCTTGGGGTAATAGCGCCCGCCGGCGCGTTTCGAAAGCATGGGCCCAGCTGCTGATCAAAAGATGTATTTCCCCCCTGGGACTATTGCGTTTGGGCGTACATCGGGGCGACCGCGATGACCTGCCCGTCGATAACGGCACTGAGGTACTGGGGCTTGGGCCAGCCTGTGCCGGGGCCGACACTGCCGCTTTCCTCAGCGCCGACCAGGCAGGCCGATAGGTGGTGAAAGCGCCGTCCGCAGCGGCGCCCCCCTGCTGCACCTCGGGCAGGCACATGGTCCACGCGTCCTGACCAATTTGCGCGATGGCCCGAAGCAATTCTATTTCGGACGTCCGCGCGCGTTCATTTCTGGGTGCCCGTTGTTCATAGTCCTTATCTGTGGCCAGCCGGAAAGGTTCAACCTTGCAGCGGCGCGTCATAGCCTTCGAAGGTGATATTATGCGCAAAATTCGCGCGCGCCGTTTTCGACCGATAGACGCGCACCGTCCAAGCAGCAGAATCATGGCACCTGCCCTCGCGCCAGCTCTGCCACCGCCGGGGGCGGGGCAGATATCGACCTCGTGGCTGATAAAAACAGGCCCTGTGCGGTCGAATCAGGGATCTCGCGCAGGTTGGTCACAAAGTGCTTTGCGGCAGCGGCATTTCGACATAGCGATAGGCGCTGGTCACCAAACCGGCGCAGGCAGATCCGGCAGGCAGCGTGAGCCATGCGCGCAAACGCTGTTGGTTGAACGACATGACGGCGACATCAACCACCGTAGCCCCGCCCAGCGCATCTGCTGTCGCTTGCTCTAACGGTGCCGATATCCTTGCCCATGGCACCGGTTCCTGATCCTGTGATTCTCGATCAGCGGGGGCACGCGGCCCCCGCGACCGCGCCAGTACCTGCGCAAAGGTGGGGAATTGGTGTTCGCCTGCCGCCTCCGTCAGCGCAAATCTGGCACAGGTCATCTGCATCGAACTGCCCGGAGGGCTCCGGTCTGGGCCGTCAGGACGGTCAAGCGCGTAATCATGGAAAACCCCAAAAAAAACCCCCAGGGGCCCGGGGCCCCCACACCGTCGACGCGACACTGCACGCAAGTTCGATCCCATATCGCCGATTCCATTCCTGCCTGAACGCCGGGCAAAGCTGTTTTCGGGCCGTTTTCCGGCATCTGCCGTGATGAAAAACCGCGATGCGCTATAGGGATCGTTATAGAACGCCTCGCGGTAGGGTCATTCGATTTTCAAAGATGCCTTCGATTTCGACCGCGAAGACACCCAGTGGGCAGGGGACGCTGCAGAGACTGCCGACGTGCATGACGGCCCGCGTCGCCCAAGGCTTCGACCAGAAAATCAGAGGCACCGTTGACCACCTTTGGGCTGGTCGGTGAAATCGGCGGTGGAATTCACAAACGCCGTCAGCTTGACCACCCCGCTTGAGGCCGCTCGATATCGCCACCACAGGCCGCTTGGACTTGCGCCAGCAAGCCTTGATCGCGCATGTCTTGGCCGCTTCGGCACCAGCAGGCCACGTCCATATCTGCACCCAGTTTGCCCATGATTGAACCCGTCCGGCCCCGTTCGAGATTCTGCCCGACACGTAGACCGTGTTTCCGTGACCACAAAGGCCACATAGTTCGCCGCGGGCGGCCGGTGCGTCAGGCAGGGGTAACGCCAAGACTTTTTTCAAACGGCTGGTGATGCTCATGGGAGGCTTCTTGAAATGAGTGGTCGTTGGCGGGACCGATAGCGCTGCGATACGCAACGAAAAGCGGCCAAAGGGACCGAAACGGCAACACCTGCCAGCAACACGGGGGCGACCAAGGAGGACTCATGTTGCGTATTTTCAGGTACCCTGCGCTAAAAATTCATGTTTTTCACTTGTTTTCGGGATTTTACCATGATTAAGGGCACGACCCTTCCACCATCGCTGCGCGCCCTTGCGGGTGTCACTTTGGTTGGCGGGCTTGCGGCCTGTAGCGGTGCCTCGCGCCACCCAGCCTGCCGGATCAATGACCCTTTCAGCAGGCCCCAGCAACGCAAGATACATGCGCTCAATCAAAAGATCAGCGCTCTGCGCAAAACCGAAAACCGTCGTTGGCGGGCTGCGGTCCCGACGAGTTCCAGTCTGTCATTCACAACGGCTGTCTGAAAACCTTGTCGATGCCACAGGGCCCGCCCGGAAACAGCGCCTTGCAAGCGACTTTGCGGGCTTCGGTTTGGCGGACATAACGCTTTTTGGTGAACAGCACGCTGGGATGGGTTGGGCCTCTTTGACGTGGCAAGCGACTTCAAAGTGCCCGAGGGCATGATACGGATTTTGGCGAAAACCGCTGTATGTCTGGGGTGTGGGCGAAGGCCCCCTACTACGAACTGCCGGTGCTTGGCCGTCGAACCGCGTTGGAACCGCCGGTCGCTGGTGGATCTGTTCACCAACCCGCTTATCCTATACGCTCGATAGCCCGAGAAATACGTAGCACCGTCACCGGCATGCCGATAGCGTGTTCGAAAAGAAACCGCCGTATTCGTGAATGGCCAGCAGGGTGCCCTATTCGGCCGCGGGGCACCAGCTATGCCCAAGCGCGCCAAGAGTATCTGCAACAGCGCGCGCAGATCTGGCCCGCCACAGCATCGCCCGCCACGACCGGCCCGCGCAGCACCAACTAGGGTAGCTGTCTGCGGGGGGCTCGGCTGAAAGCCGGTGCAGCGCCAAGCCGATTATTAGAATCAAGAAGGAGGCCGGATCGTTCCGGCCTCCCTTCTTTCGTTTCAGTGTCCCCTAAAGCGGGGCGCGTGCCCGTTACCGCCCAAAGATATCGCGGAGCACCCTGTCGATGACCCCCAGCGGGTTGTCCTTGACGCGGTAGGCGCTGCGGCTGCTTGCGGTTGTTGGGGCTGTTGTGGCTTGCGGCGGCGCGTGCCTGAAACCACGGGCGGTTTCGGGCACAATCATCGGCCATCGGGCGTTGTTGGGGCAAATCGTCATGCACCCGAACCATTGACCGCTTTCCAGATCTCGGTCCCGGCAAACCGCCCCCGATACCCCTGTTCAAAGGGCGGTTGTTCCGTCATACCCATCCAGGACACCGGGCCCACGTAATCAGCCGAAAAGCCGATGAACCACGGCATCACGGTGGCCCTGTGTTCGTACCCGTTTTACCGGCCAGCTCGCGCCACCGAACTGTGCACGCTGACGGTTGCCGGAGGACACGACTTTTTCCAATCATATGACCGCTTCAGGGCGGCATCTTCTTGAATGACGCTCACGATACCACGCCGGTACCCATCCACCGGTTCGCGTATCCCCCTGCAAAACGTCAGATCAAGCAAACGTAAGGTTTGACCGAAGGACCGCCGTTCAGGAGTTGCCCGCCATAAGCCCCCGTCATCTCGAGCAAGCGTGCTTTCGGAGGCGCCAAGCGCCAGTTGCCGGACCGCAGCATAGATCGCTTTTTGATCCCGAATTGCTCTGCACTTTCGCTACCAGATCGCGCCGACGCCTCCGGATACTTTTGGACTTGCCGGAATGGTTAGTGAAATCCTTCAGGGGCGTCGGTCAGCGTCACATTCCCTTGAACTGTTGGTATTAGTTCGGACACCACTCGCCCGACCGGGGATGTTCAAACAATTATGGCGCGTCCTTCGATCAGATCTACTTGGGCGAATACCCCAGATCCAAGGCGCGCGTAGATAAAGGGGTTTTGAACGCGGGACCCGGTCTGGCCGCATCGCTGGGTTGGCCGCGGTTAAAGGCCACCCGCGGACCTTTGGTCTTGCGCCCGCCAACCATACCGCGCAGGCACCATCTGCAGACAATGAATAATCTTAATCACTACAGCGCCTGCGCCTTGACCCGTCACGCACCTGATTTTCAAAAACCCAGCTGAAGCCCCTCTTCGGTCGGCGCAGTTGGATTTTCTGGTCCAGCTGTGGTTTTGATTCACCACAATCTTCGGTGGTGTGCGGGGTAAAGACTCAGGCGGACGACATTACCCATATCAGCGAAATACCCGCCCGCTTCGGCCTCTGCGGCTCGGAACAGCTCATGCGGGATGGCGATTGGCGTTATCCGCCTCGCCTTACTTCAGAAGCCCTGATCTTCCATCAAACGGATCACGGTGCGCGCGGCTTTGGGAACGATCAAGGTTATTTGGTTGGGTGGACAGGCGTGGTGGGGGCCGTCAACAGCCCCGCAAAGCATCGGCGCCCTGGGCAGGCTTCAACGCCGCCGCGGTTTGCCAAAGAAACGCTGTGCGCAGCTTCGGCCCCGAACGCCACCGCCGCCCATATAGGCCGGTTTAGATAGATAGAGAGGATGTCCATTCTTGGAGTACTTTGGTTCTCCATCGCCATGGAAACAGCGCCTCTTTGCCTTGCGCGACAGCGAGGACCGGCGGCATCGGATATTCCTTTTCCGTTTTGCCCCGATGTGGCATCATAGGGTTCACCCAGACACAGCGAGCTTTGGCGACCTGTGTTGCGTGATCGTCGACCGCCGTGGCCCGACAAACGGCCCGCGCCCTTTCGCCTCAGGTTTGATCTTGACGCAGAACGCGATTGCCGCGCGGACTGATTACCAAAGGCTTGTAGAAAAACCGGTTGTCTTCGTTGCGATGACCGCGTTTTTCAACGCAGGCGATACGCTTTCGGCGGTTCACCGATCCCGCCGAAAACTTGATCGCCACGCCACGCAAAAGACATCCACCATAGCGATTCCTTGAGCGTGACAGACCCGCGGGCGCGCCCGTCCAGTAAACGCTCGCAGCGGGGGCAGCGTGGCTGTAGAAATAGCCAACAGCAAGCGCGACCATCAGCACCGCGGACAGCCGTCACACGCCAGATGATCGTCCAGATCAACGAAACACCCACCGCACCTCACGCGGCCAGCAAACCGATCGGCCCCTTGGGGCGCGCAGGCGCGCGCGCGCGGGCTTACGTTTTGGGCAGAAGGCCTTTTCGCAACGGGTTTTGCGGGGGCGGATTGCCCGCCTTTTGCCCGCGGTGCGCTTGTCGGCAAACAGGGCCGCTTCCGTTTGGTAGATTGAATCACTTCCTATGCTGCCTCACTGAACCGTTCTTTTCTTTTCGCACTCTATCCTGCAAGAACGCGGTTTGGTTTAGGCGTCGACGCCCACTTTGCGCCACCTAATTAACCGCCCAATTAATCAGGCCCAATCTCCTTCGGGATGCCCAATATTTACGCCAATCACACCGTCTTACCAAGAGGGGACTAAAGCGCGATGAACCCCTTCCTTCCAAAGGGCCACCGGCCGGTCTTTTGTTTCAAGGGCATAAACCGCAGGAGAACCTGCAATCTGAAGAGCGGGATTATAGTGAAAACTCAATTATCGCAAAACAATCAAGCATTTCAAGCTCGAGAAGTGCGTGAAGCACTGACCGAAGCCGGGGCGTGCGCGGGCCTGGGATGGTGACCGAGTATCAAGGGCTTGGTGCCCCAGTCCGGCCACCACCGAAAATTTACCGCGGCGCCAGGAATTATTGTCGTTGAAACTTTCGTGCCCAAGGGGGAAGCTCGAGCTGGTGGTCGCAGACGCCGCCTGGCCGACCAGATGGTCGGAAGACATCCACCCGGCCCACGCGCATACCGGCAAAATCGGGCGACGGCAAAAATTCTTTGCTGCTCGACGTTGAACAGGCCGTGCGCGTGCGGGCCACTGGCGGAAAACCGGCGAAGACGCCATCTGCCCCCACGTCCGAGGAATTGACCGGAACATTGACATCAACGACTTTCTTATCCCCCCTTGCCCGCCGCAAGCCACGGGCTTGCTGCCGTTCCTTTGGGTTTCGCGCAGGGAGGCCGAGCTATGCAACCGCGGCTGGGAACCCACTGCTTTCATCTTTCAAAACACGATCCTTTTCCTTTGATTTCGGCGGGCTCCTGGTGTTCCTGGATGGCCCAAGCGGGGGTTTGCCATTTGCTCCGGAAGCGGGTCTGGTCTGCCGATCAAAAAAGAAACGTGGGGGGGACCACCACAGCTGACCCAAGGGAAAATCCGCGGGCTGTTTTGGCGGCTGGCGAAATCTTTCTCCCCCTTTTCCTTCGTCGCGTCGCTGTCCCTGCTAAT
>Ga0163217_1053517_pt1 | contig 10393 bp, 8 predicted proteins | sample SynspAceP_FD_185933 | JGI IMG/M metagenome (GOLD analysis project Ga0163217, IMG submission 185933) | Saline lake microbial communities from Ace Lake in Antarctica - Synechococcus sp. Ace-P (PacBio error correction) | ecosystem: Environmental > Aquatic > Non-marine Saline and Alkaline > Saline ... | reverse complement strand
CCGCTCAACCAGGCCGGCTGGCAGTCTGCACCGCTGGCTGTAAGAGCAGCTGGGCTGAGCTCGGCCTCCGGCGCAGGAGCCCATCAGGCCGAGCCCACGATGGGCGCCCCAGCGCAGCAAGCTGGCGCGGCTGAGCCTGAGCTGGGAGGAGGGGGCAGCACCTGCATGGCCTGGACCCTAGGAGCAGCCCTGCCCAGCTGTTCGCAGGGGCCCCAAGATCACAGGCCTTCAAGCGAAGGGCCTCTGGCCGGCGGCCGCTCAGTTCCAGAGGAGGGCCAGCCGCCGGCACCCACCCCCTCGCTTGACTACCACGCTCCGTAGTCGCGAAGGGGGCGCTGCGGCAGGCCAGCCGAAACGCAGGCTGCTGGCAAAGGCCAGGGGCTCCACCTGGCCAGCGATACGCCCGATTCGTTCAGCAAACAAGCCAGGTGCGCTGGCTCGCCGTCCCCGCGCCACCCAGCGGTGGTGGCCAGGGCGGCCAGGCCCGCCAGGTTGCGGCCGCAGGCCAGGCTTGGTCCAAGGCAAGCGCCAGCGCCAGCACGCGCCGCCATCTGGCTGCCGCCGGGCAGCAGCACGGCAGCCCGCCCCGGCGGCGGCAGCAGGCACACCCGGCGGCCAAGCGAGCTGCCTCGCGATCCCCCACCGCGGCACCACCGGCCAGGGATCGCTCCGGCCGGCTTTGGCCTGGTCCAGAGACCCAGCGGCAGCGCAGGCCCCGCTCCGACCAAGGCGCACTTTCAAGCCATTGGCCGGCTGTTGAGCTTGCCGCTACCAGCCCGGGCGGGCCCCATGCCAGGCGCATGGAGCAGCGCCTTGGGCCGTGCTGGTTCCGCCCGGAACACATTCCGCCAAACAGCAGCGGGGCGGTGTGCCGCGCATGGCGTCCCAGCGATTGGCCCCAGCGGCCGGGCCCAGGGCCAGCAAGACCCCTTGACCCTCTCGGGGGCCATTGGCGGGCCCCTTGCTCAGCAGCGGCGCTGGCGCTTCGGCCAGTTGCAGAACTGACGGTTGGGCAACGGCTCGGTGCGACGGGGCCAGCCCAGCGATCCACCACCAGGTGAGGCATCGCCAATTCCTTGCGCACACGTGCGAGATCAAGGCAGGCTGACGCCTGCCGGCGTGGCGCAGGGCGATGGGCGTGACCGCCCGGTCCAAGCAGCAATAACTCCGCAATCGCGCGGCGGTCCAGGCGCCGGGAGGCCGCCGTCGCCCCGGCGGCGGACGATGCCGGAAACCTGCGGCAGCTCAGGTGCCGGCCACAACAGCAGCAGCAGGGGCCCAGGGGGGCTTAAAATTGAGCGCCAGCCGAACGTGGGCGTTGACCCAGTCATCTCTGCCGCTCCCCGCCGGTCGGTGCTCAGAGCGGGATCAAGGCTCACAAGGGCCCGCAATGTGATGGCGGCCCGTGATCGCCGCCTGAGACCGCGGAAAGATCCAGTACGCCACGGCTGCAGGGCCAGCACAATAGATCAGGTTCTGAAACCAGCACCAGGCAGCACCGCCCATGATCTTTGAACCTGCTGCAAATCCGGGGGACGCCCAAGTTGCAGCCACCCCGCTCAGCCGCTACCAAGCAGCGGCCGCAGCCGCAGCGGTGATCAAACACCCAGAGATTTTCGCACACAACAGGGAGAGCACCGCCACCCGCACCAGAAAACCGGGCGCTGCCGATCAGCAGCCCAGATCCCCAGGCTGCAGCCACCAGCGTCCTCGAATGCTCCAGTCCCCAGGCCCAGCCAGAGCGCCAGCAAGCCGTAGGTAAACAGCACCAAAGGGCCCCGCGCGATCGGGCCCATCAGGGGCGACCAGCAGCAGCGCTGCCACAGCCGTGCCTTCCCAACCGCAGCGCCAGCCTGGCGCCAGTTTGCAAGCAAGCAGGAGCAAACGGCCAGCAGTCGGAACAGGGCTCCACCCACCGGCAGGTAATAGAGCCGGCCCAGAGCAGGGCGGTGGCGGCGCAGTAGGCGTTTCAAACCAGGCTCAGCCTGGCGCCGGCTATCAGATTGCGGAAATGGGACACAACACTAATTCAAGAAAGCCATGGCACTCAACTGGACTAGAACCATATGAAAAAAGCTGGAACCACCGAAAGTGTAAATTAAATTCTTCTACCGCTTTGACTATCATGTTAAAGCGTATTTTTTTTTTAACTCACTTCTACTTATTTTAATTATGATTATTCCACAGCCTTACAGCCCTTAGCAGAATGCCAGATAAGAATAGTTTTGGCGTATATGGTTAATGAATTGCGGCGTTTGCGGGCTTGCCCTTTTGCGCGGTCTTCTTTTTTCGAGTCTTTCTCAACCTGAAACAAAGAAAATAAGGCACTGCATCATGAGGATACCCATATTACATTTTTTTATTTCAAGAAGATCGTCCACTCAAGCTGTTGTCTTACGGTAGGGCGGCGGCAACTATGTCCTATTTAATTAAAGGCCTTTTTAAGCTTTCCGCAATCGATTCCCGTTAATCATGAACCGGAAAGTCTTGAGGTTGATTTTATTAAACAGTTAACTTGAATGAATCAAGTAGTGAAATATACTCCACCTATTCAAAGAATCCCCGAAGCTTATGATGGCTCTGGGTACAACGAATTACATATTTCTCTAACCTAGGTCGTGATTATGACGTCAAAAATTCTTACACCCCACACCATTTTGGTGTGGTCTTTTCTGATCTTCGTGCCCAGCAAAGCGCCCCTCTGCTCCAGAATGCTTCCAGATACAAATGGCGGTACTGTATTCTGATGAAACAGGAGCTTGTCCCCTCCCCAGGACGCGCCCCCGTTGCTTGTATAGAAGGGGGCGAATACTCACCCACGTGGACACCCTCACTACTCGAGCGATTTGTCCACTTTCGAGATCCCAGTTTCAGTACCCACGACTACCTTCCGTTCAAATGGGTTTTGGTCTTCTTCTTTTAAGGATATAGTCCCCGATAGAGCCCCGAGGAAGTTGGAAACCAACTAAAATCCGATGATTACCCCCTTCCACCAGATTCATATCCAGATTGGATGTATTGATCCGTTGGCGATAGTGCGTAGCCCGAGTACAAATACAACCGCAGTTCATAGACCCGGAGGCCAGAATTTCCCTCTTCGGATCGACCGCCGCTCAGTTCGGGTAGATTAAAGAATAATAGCCCAGAATTGCCAGTGTGATAGTCCAGAGATCAGAGCAGTGGCCGCTTCTACCAACGCACAAGCCCAGCTTGGGCGGTAGGGCAATGCTGACTCGAGTCTGGTTCTAAGCCTTGTGTGCAGCACGCCCCTTCAGGTGGTGCGTATCGTGGTGTCCCCGCAAGGAGGGCCATTCCCAAGTGGTCTGTTCCCGCTAATGATCGCACCACTGCATGTTGGTAGATGGAATACCCACTAGTAGGTGGGCTAGATGATATAAACCCCCTCAAGGAATTACATCTATGAAGTGGTTGTGAGACCGGTTTGTTGTGTAGATATAGCGATTGCCTGCCCGGCACTTGCCCCTACTGTGTTATATGCCCCGTGGCTTGCTGGACTGGCCTGGGGTCCCAGAGGGTGTAACTTGCCGCGTTGAGCGTTCTTGATTACCACGAAGCGAGGAACTGGTAAAACGAGAGTCAATCTATTGAGTCTTGATTACGGGCAGTCAGACCCAAGAGATTGGACAAAGAATTGAAGGTTTTTCGATGGACCCGGATGTTCGCGGCCGGCAGTACAGAGCGTGAATTCACCGCAGGCTTAAGCGAGGAGCCTTGATTGCCCCTATGACCTTCCACGGCATGCAACGGATGTGGTTTGTTTAGCCGGTCTTTTAGAACTTGATGGGAAATGCGACTGGAAATCCACCGATTATGTTTGGCGGGATTACTTCGAACTGGCGCTATCCAAAGTCATCCCAAGTTAGCTAAGTGGCGGAAGCGAGGAAAACCACTCGCTTTGTAGTGCACTAAACCTTCCGTCAGACCTACAGAGAGCCAGCCGTATGACACTATAGTCATCATAGTCAGTGATTTTTCGATTCACTGCTTGCAGCTCAACTTGGATCATCAAGGTCGATAGCAGAAAGTGAAAATCGGTACTCGCACACTGGTTTCTTACAGTGAGCGGAAATTGTGGAAAATTTCAAATCCAATGTAGGCGTTGCGCTCTACGGCGTGCAAGATCACATTGAAAGCCATTCTCTCCGATGACGAAATGAAGCAAAAATCTAATTTGCCTTCACCCGGCCTGATTGTCTTCCGTACAATCCATTTTGCAGGATGTTCCCGCTGGAGCACAAGCAAGGCGATCACAAAAAGGATATCGAATTCGTTCACCAGCCTATCGCCAATGGGAAATCGCTAAGGCTTGACCTACCGTTTTGTATAGTTCGGGATCCCTTGCATTTTTATATTGAGAAAAATGATCGATTCACAGGGGATCTCAGACTAATTCAGAGAGAAAGACTGGAGATGCGATCACGGGAAGCGTCGCAGAAGAATTTCCCTAGGTTCAACTAGCACAGTTTGAACAATATCCACGTATAATAAGAACGTTTAAACACCAATCACCACATTCCAATCTATACCTCAGGGCGACTCAATCTCACTAGATGGAATACACGCGTCGAACAAGAAACGATGTGAGTGTTACGACAGACATGTCCAGCTTCCCCTTGCGTCAGACTTATTCAATGGGACTGGGTGATGCATCGCTGATCCCTGGTAGTCTTGGCATGAATCACGGATCTGGTGCAACATGAGTGTTCTATTAATGTCTTCATTGGGACAGAGGGTAAGAATACTCTTCTCTAAATAGAAGGATCTGCTTGAACAGCGAAGCGTAAAGAGCGATGCTGAGTTCCACGATTTTTGTGGTGCCGGATAATAATTTGGAGTCTTTCCCTTCAGTGTGCGCAGGCTTGTGGAACGTGCTTGCTGCCGAACGATTTATGAAGATTTCCTGAAGAACCCAGCCATGATGATCTTGTTTTACTTGAGTGTGTCTTCTGGTCGGGATAGGACTTCAAGCTATGAGTCGATATCAAAAACTCAAGCACTTCTTGGAGAACAACCTACGCTTGATTATAATACCGCAGCCTTCGGATATCGCCCAAATTCAATCGGAAATCCAGATTGAGAATGGAAAGTTTTCTGCCACCTTTAATACAGTGTAACTTCTCGTTTTTGCAAGGTTAGAGTCTTGAGTTCTTTGGAATATGACATTACAAATACTTCAGATCTACTAGCACCTTCAGACCTCATACCTAATTCTACTGGTTTGTTGGCTTTAATCACCAATATTGGAGAGACCCAAATAGAGTATTGAATTATCCCTTTACCGTAAATATTGAAAAGGTGGCTTCGTCTGGTCGACAGATTATGATTTCACCGAAATTGAGAAGAAAATTATTTCCTACCAAAATGGGGATGATATCTCAGCGGAAGATTTATAGGAAAACCACTTAACCGATTCTATAATTTTGAAAAAAAATTGGAAATAAGAGACAACTCAGAACTAGATCTAGCAAAATCTTTTGATGTCCGGGAGAAATAAAAGTAGATGATTTCAACGGAACGGAAAGAATCAGATGCAGATGACCGTCATATCTTAGGATCAGCTGTGTTCCTGATTTCTCTTTTGTTTGACAAAACAGATTCTTCTTTACAAGGGACTCGATGTTGTTTTCGTTTCGCAGATTTGGAATTCCATGATTCGCTCTCAATTCACGACAATTCAATTCCCTCTTCGTCGATATAATAAACTTTAGCAGTGGATTATTGGACTGCCAGGATAATCCTACCAATGCATTATCCAAGCGACCAAACAGAATCAGGAGCGACCCAGAATATAACCAAATCCATTGTCCTACTTTGACGAGGAACTTTTATTTCAAAGTCAGAAAACATCAACATCGTTACACTCACCGAGCTGCTTGCAAAGAAATCGCATGGCCATCTTAGATTGTACTCAGCATACAGAATCCTTTTATTTTCTCTAACTATAGAAGAGTCAAGGAATCCGATTCCTGACAGGTATCTATTGATGGTGAGCAGGGTGTAGAAGGGTTGGAGTCGTAGGCATCCAATGTATTTCGCCTCCTGGACAGCCGTTGCCTCCATTTTGCGCTATGCCCTCAAGCCTCCATAAATAATGGTACTCAGCAAAACGAAAAATCCCATGAAAAATATAAGATTTTAAACCTTTCGAAACTGGCTAATTCAGCTCCCCAGCCACTGTATTCCCTTGGGGTTCAGCCCGCTGCGGGCCTTGGCGGCCTGTTTCCGTGTTCTGATGGTTACTTGTGCGACCCGCATGAGTGGTGATGTCCCGGCCTTTCCCCGGAGAGCCGTCGCAATACCTCAAATACGTGCCCAAAGGACTGGAAGATGGTGTAATGCCTGCCTACTCTGTCCATGCGGTATGGCATATAGGTACAAGCGGAAGAAATATACCTTCTCCCTCTTCACAGACGCATCATAGGGATTGGTTAGCTCTGTGAGTGATGATCCTGGAGATTCATCGAATCAATACACCAATCAGTTTGAATTCACAAAAATGGGACATGCCGTGAACTTTGGGATGAACTTTACAGAGGGAATAACACTGTTAATTGCAGTTTTGGATCGATCGGTAGAAAAGCAGGTGTTCCAGCAGCTACTTTGGCAGCAGTAGAGCTGGAAGCTAAATCATCGAGCACATCATTACTTCTTTTCGTAACAGCTTTTTTCGACGGTTGATTTACACTTTCCCCGAGAATGTGGTGCCAATAGCAACTCGCGTTATCCCGTTGCCCGCCTCAGTGTCTGAGACTATGAGGTGCGCATCATACGACGGATCTGCGAGAGGCCAATTCCCGATCTTCAACGGCAAAGGGCCGCCCGCTCTCCCCCCATATCCCTAACCGACCAATCTATGCGATACAGAAGCTAACTTAGACCCATGCCTGCGCAGTCAATCCTGCTTGGGACCGAGTTTATATTTGACCAGGCTAGTTACCCACGGCCGGAAGCGCCAGTCCGGATTATGCCCAAGGCCGGAAGCCCCTTGTTCCCAATAATGGATCCCAATAATTATTGGTATAAAGCCTGCACCCTTCGAGAATTTATCGAACGATGTGCTATCGGAAACGAAAGCCGAATCCATATGAGACGTTTAATTCTCCCTGTCAAATTCAAGCTGTACAAGAGATCCCCTGTACTAACTCCGGGCGACGGCCCATTTAAATGCGCGCACCGTTTTCTGCTGGGGATTACGATACACAGCCTGGGTAATGCAACCGAGATAAGGAGAAATGTAGGACCGTTTTAACAAACGTTTGTGCCAACAGATTATTTGTTTTGTTCTACGCGTGAACCGTCTCGTTATCGACCGGCACGCGGCCTTTACATATGAGCGGGCAATACAAAAAGACATTCCGTGGATGCCTTCCCAGTCAAAACAGACCGGGGAATTACAATGCCTTCCATCTCGAGCAATTCCCAAGACAGACATGACATCCGCAGCAGGACAAGCTACCACTATTTACCTGACCCGTGCATTCCAACTACATCGTTCGAGAAGCGCGAGGCCCAACACAACGAAAAGTAAGCAAGTTTTGAGTTCCCCCAAGTGCTTCGTTCTTCAGTCCTTGAGCGAGCTTTACGAAGAAGCTTTTCCCATCCATGAGAAGCCAAGGATCCAGGAAGAGCAATCGTACCCAAATTTCAAGGAGGAAAGACTACTCGCCATGCGATTGGCGGAGACTTACTTGAACTTGCGTGATAAAAGTCGCCAACTTTCTCCTCCTAGCGGCATCTCACTTAATGGCAACCCTGACACTTATCAGATCACGTAATCCGTAGAAGAGCTGCTTTGCAGAAAGCAAAACTGCTATGAAATCACTCCAGCTCAGTGACTTTTGGTTTTTGACGAAAGCGAAGAGCGAGAGTTGATTGGAGAAGCAACACATTGTTGGATCTAAACATGGAATTCTTAGTGGAGCGATGTAAAAAAATTACAATCCGCATAAGGTCATTCTAAACATTCAAAAGGCTTCACGTCTTGAGACCTATCCCTCAGAATTCCAGATTGACCGAGCTCGGTGGAGCACAGAGAGCGTCCCCTTCCCCTGCCAAACCGAGCGCCTAATCCTCGATTAGCCGATAGATTTGATTACATTAAAAAAAATAAGTCCGACCTCTAAAATAAGCACTTCGTTTTTATGTCCTCTCGCAATCTTGAATAATCTTTGTTGCGGCATAGTTGACAGCCGAATAAGTACATCTTTGAAGATGGTAATCACCTGATCAATCAAATCATAGTTTAGGCGTTTGGTTAGTTTTCCCTATAAGTATTGCCATTCTTGCATCTATGAGCAGGTTGATTAATAGTCGTCAAGGAAAGGGTGACAGTCCAGCCATAGGTAGTATTTGCGGAAGCTAATGATTTTCAAATCTTCCGGAATCCGGATTTTGTTCGTTTCACTGCATATAAAGTCGCAATTTGCAATTTTTCTACGGTGACAAATACCATCGGTCGGTAGCTGACAAGCATGTCTGTAATCATTTTTTATTTTCTTCCTCTGACATACAGCATTCAAGCTAAAAGTAGGTTCCCGGTAAGTCCGTTCTTTATAGCATGCAATAGCCTCTATAGCGTTCTTTGTGATTGAAAAGTCTTTACTGATTCATTAAGGAAAAGCTATTTTTTTTGCAACCCTGCTGGATAAGATGTTTCGTTCCTTCGAAGGCACTTTCAAATCATTGTAAATGAAATTTGTAGTAGGAATTCTCTGAGCAGATCTTCGATCCGAAATGTCAGAGTCATGCCGAGGAGCCGCCCGCGGTCAGGGCATTCGTCTTTAGTTGAAGCAAGGTCGCCGGAACATCACTGGTTCACTGGAACTGACGAATTACCTACGGGCATCAGCTCTTCCGCTTTAGAGAGCAGCATACAATTGTGCTAGAGTTCTTCCGGCTTTTCTCCGAGTCCCTTCTTGGATGCAGGGGATAGGTTGCCCGCTTCGCTTGATATGAGCTCATCTCACTTCGACACCATAGCCCTCCGACTTCCTGAGCCTCATCTCTCGATCCAGCTCCATCACTTGGGCCGATGAATTGATGAATCCTACTCAGAATGAGAGTGCTACTGCCCAGAGTTCTGTATCATTTATATCTGTTTTTCCGAACGCAGTCTAGCCAACACTGATTTGGATGGCGAGGTAATCAATACTTCCTCACGCATATCCCCACTTTCTTTTTCGCTCTCCTTCGACTACTCTAGCTATCATTCAGGGCACGGATAAACTGTGGACGGCGCTAATTTAAGTCAGCGGCTATTCTTTGAGGTTATCTGGGCCATTGGTGGTTATTTAGTTTTTTTGGGTATTTGAAAGTAACATACAACCTTATTAAGCATTACCCGCGACACCTGAGATTCTTATTTTGCAAATCTTTCTGCCTATTTTCTACCAAGCTCCCATTCGTGGTTAATCGCTTTACAATTTACATGTAGCTATCGAAAGCCCAAATTAACCACTCTAAAATCCTAGAACATGTCTTAGACGTGACTCAATCACACACGGGACCTTTTTATCAGAAGATCTTTTCTTTTGCAAAATGACGATCACGAACACCCTGAATCATAGATCTGACGCCATAAAACTCTTCGATAATCGGTTAATCACAATCACCTCTCTCCAAACCGGATTAATAAAAAATAAAAAATTTAAAGCCTTTCGCAGGTTTGTTGCAGGGCGATCACTCAAGTGGAGCCATGCGGACTTGGGAATCAATGAAGCATTTTATCACTGTGGAATGCTTCAGAGAGAAAAAATTCCTGAAATCGGGGAAGGACCGTTCCTTTTACGGATGATGAGGAATCTCTGAATTCATTGGATCTCACTAGAACCCTGAAGCGCTATTTTGGCATTGAGGAACTCTGAATGAAGCTTCTTGCAAAGAATTTTATGATGGTTTAATTGAAGATTACAAACTGATGAGTTTTCCCCGGATTACTGATATCAAATGAATGTAGAAACCGCTGTACCACAGATGACCCTACAGATGTTTGGCGTGAGGCATGTCTCTTTGTAGCCAACAGAATAACTCCAGCTCATTCCTGCGCTTCAGGGCCTGACAAGGCTACACAGTAGAACCAGCCAGAAGCAGTGTTATCGGGCCTATTTGGACCGAGTTACCACTGCCGTGGGGTATGCCTTTAATGTCTTATCTCGACACGCTTTGAGCCTGTCTAATCGAATTAGACATTCCATCAGCGTGCTTGTAGACTCTCATGATCATTTGGATTGGATCCAGCTATTACTTTTCAAAGAAAATGAATTCTAACTCGTACCTTATTCCAACACTTGTTGCAAGGCAAACCCTGAAATCCTACAGAAGTGAAGTTCTTTAAATTTAAGACACTCGCTGCCTTATGTAAGCTTTACCATCA